>LSQX01268063.1_pt2 | contig 15739 bp, 11 predicted proteins | sample 654561 | NCBI WGS metagenome assembly LSQX01 (sample SAMN04489861, study PRJNA283612) | anaerobic digester metagenome | isolation source: 4 biogas reactors fed with cattle manure at either 37C or 55C with and... | place: Denmark: Kongens Lyngby | collected 2014 | reverse complement strand
GCATCAGGCCGAACAGCTGGAGCAATTAACCAGCTTGTCTGGCCAGTCAAGCCTGCTGCTGAAAGAGTTGCAGCGTGAACGCGGCCGCACTGGCAGCTACCTGGGGGCCTCGGGGCAGCGTTTTGGCAGTGAACTGCAACAGCAGCAGCGCGCCACTGATGCACAGGTTCGTGTACTGCATGATGCACTGCAGCGGGTGCAGCTGGATGAGTTTGGCACTGAGTTTGCCATGGGCTGGCAGAGGTTTTTACAGCAGCTGAGCCAGCTGGAAGCCATGCGTGAACAAGTGCGTGCAATGAAGGTTCAAGCTGCAGAGGGGATCAGCTTTTACACTGCTCTGAACAGATTGTTGTTAAGCACCATTGAAGGTCTGGCGCAGGTTGACGCTGCTTATGAGTTGGCATCGCCAGTCAGAAGCTACGTTGGCGCGCTGCATGCATCTGAATCTGCAGGCATCGAGCGGGCTACACTGAGCGCAGCTTTTAGCTCCGATCAGCTGCCCCGTTCACTTTTGCAGCGAGTGATCGTGCTCATGGCGAACCAGGACCAGTACGTTGAGGGCATGTTGGCTGTCGCTTCTGTTGAACAGCGCGAGCTGTTCCGGATGACTCTGCAAAACCCGGCAGTCGGGCAAGTAGACCAGTTGCGACAGCAGGCGGTGGGGCGCTCGGGCGGACCCCTTGGAGTTGATGCTGCACACTGGTTCGACTTGTCGACAGTCAAGATTGACCTGTATCACGAAGTTGCTGCCAGCTATGCACAGGATTTGATTCGCGCTGCGGGTCAACTGATTGGCCGTGCGAAAAAAACGGCGGGTGTGACCTTGCTGGTTGCGGCGGGCGCAATTGTTACTGCGGTACTGTTTTCGTTTTACCTGTCCCGTCTTATCGTATCGCAGGTACGCTGCCTGCACACTACCATCACCTGGGTTGAGAAAACCAACGACTTGAATGCCAGAGTGCAGGTTGACACAGGTGATGAAATTGGACAGGTGGCAGAAGCCTTCAACCGGATGCTGGAAAAATTCCATGGCACAGTTGTCCACATACATCAGTCTTCGGTTCAGGTGGCGGCTACTGCAGAAGAGCTGTCGACAACTACAGACCAGGCAGATCAAGGCATTCAGCAAAATCGTAGCGAGACGGAACAGACCGTGGTTGCCATGAATCAAATGGCTGCTACTGTTCTGGATGTTGCACAGAATACTGCTGCCGCAGCTATGGCTGCACAGGATGCCGAGCAGCAGGGTAGCGCCAGCAACCAGGTGGTGCAGGAGGTTTTACAAAAAATCCGCTTGCTGGAAGCCGGGACGGGGGAGGCAGCCGAGGTAATTGGCCGTTTGAACACCAATAGCCAGCAGATTAACCGGGTGCTGGATGTTATTCGCGGGGTGGCCGAACAAACCAACCTGCTGGCACTGAATGCTGCCATTGAAGCGGCGCGGGCCGGTGAGGCAGGCCGTGGTTTTGCAGTAGTCGCTGATGAGGTTAGAACTCTCGCCACACACACGCAGAACTCGACCGAAGAAATTCATCAGCTGATTGCCGATTTGCAGAAAGGCGTTGCCCAGGTCGTTGAGGTGATGCAGCAAGTTGGCCGGCATGCCGATGAAAGTGTTGTAATGGTGGAGCGCTCGTCGAGTCTGCAGCATGAAGTTGCTGGCAACTTGCAAGCCATTACAGGCATGAACCAGCAGATTGCAGCTGCTGCAGAAGAGCAGCGTGCAGTTACTGACGCAATCAATCACAGCCTGGCCAAGATCGGTGGCGTTACCGAACAGACCGCAGGCAGCTCCCGGCAAATTGCCCAGGCAAGTGAAGAGCTGGCCCGGCTGGCCAGCCAGATGCAAGGTCTCGTGCAGCAGTTTCGTACCTGAGTCCCTGCTGCTGCAAGAGTGGGGAAAGGATGGACGCGAGCGGTATGGGGGCTTATGCTTTTTGTGTCGCACAGGGCCACATGGCTGGCAGGTGTAGTCTGCGCAGCACTGTTTCACTGAACCCAGGAGAATGACATGTCTGATATATGGTTAACCAGTCTGGTCACGGAGACTCCGCAGGAGGGATTTGAACTGGCCATCACCTTGAGCCGCCGCGGCGTCAAGTATACCCAGCCTGATCCGGAGGTTTTGCACAGGTTGCGCCCCGAATATGCCGAGTCGGCCGACTCGCTGACAGCTGCGTCCCAGGTTATAGCCGTCAATTTCCAGACCGTCGCTGCAGCCAACAATTATTGGCGCAAGTGATTTGCACCTGCCCGCATGCAAGGTGTGGGCAGCCTGCGTCGCGGCCACCTGATGGTACAGAAACAGTGGCAGCCCGGCCTGTGGCAACAGGCATAGATGTGGTAGAATTTGTGCTTTTGCAGGTTACCAGAGCGTCGCGGTGCGTCCATTATTCCTTTTTCTTTACTGTGGGCTAGTGCTTGTCTTGCCGGCGCAGGCTGATGAACAGCGGGTCCGTGAACAGCTGAAGCAGCTGCAGCCAGATATCCTGATTGAACACATTGTCCTGATTGAAGGTGCAGGGCTGTATCAGGTGCAGCTGGCTGATGGCCAGTTTCTCTATGTTGATCAAAGTGCCAGCTATGTTTTGCATGGCGAGCTGTACCAAATTAGCAAAGACCGGGCTTTGAACCTGACCGGTCAGGCCCGGCAAAAGATGATTGCAGAGCTGATGCAGGAATTGAATCCGGACGATATGGTGATTTTTCCTGCGAAAGATGAGACACGGGCCAGCATAACCGTTTTCACCGATGTAGACTGTGGCTATTGCCAGAAACTGCATGCCGAGGTTGAAGAGCTGAACCGCCAGGGCATTCAGGTGCGCTATCTGGCCTGGCCGCGTCAGGGCCTGTCAGGCAGCACCTACGACACCATGGTCAGCATCTGGTGTGCCGAGGACCGCCAGCAAGCCATGACCAGCGCCAAGCGGCGTCAGCCAGTTGCAGCGGCCAGCTGCCGGCATCCGGTTGATCGTCAGCATGCGCTGGGCCGGCAAGTGGGTGTTCGTGGCACACCGACCATAGTGCTGGAAAATGGCGAGCTGATTCCGGGCTATGTTCCGGCAGCCCGGCTGGTGACGCGGGCATTGCAGGCAAGATAAACGATAGATCAAATTAAGGGCCGCACCCATAAGAGCGGCCGTAACAAGAGGGGTTGGCATAGCGTGAAAACCGTCAAGGTCGGAATTTGTGGGCTGGGTACCGTAGGTGGCGGCACTCTTAATGTGTTGCAGCGCAATGCAGGCGAAATTTCCCGTCGCACCGGTCGCCGGATTGAAGTGGTACAAATTGCCGCGCGCAGCATTAATCCGCAGTGTGACACCACAGGCATTGAGATAATCAGTGATGCGATGCAGGTTGCGGCCAATCCGGATGTTGATGTTGTGGTCGAATTGATTGGCGGTGACACTGTTGCACGCGAGCTGGTGTTGGCTGCCATAGATAACGGCAAGCATGTGGTGACAGCCAACAAGGCTTTGCTGGCCGTGCACGGTAATGAGATTTTTGCCCGGGCCCAGGCCAAAGGTGTCATGGTTGGCTATGAAGCTGCAGTGGCAGGCGGCATTCCGGTGATCAAGGCAATCCGCGAGGGTCTGGCCGGTAACCGCATCAACTGGCTGGCCGGCATCATCAACGGTACCGGCAACTTCATCCTGACCGAAATGCGGGAGGAAGGGCGCGCCTTTGAAGATGTGCTGCAAGAAGCCCAGGCGCTGGGCTACGCCGAGGCCGATCCGACTTTTGACGTTGAGGGCATTGATGCCGCTCACAAGTTGACCATTCTGGCATCCATTGCTTTCGGCATTCCGCTGCAGTTTGACAAAGCCTATACCGAAGGCATCACGCAGCTGACCACGGCTGATGTCAACTATGCTGAAGCACTGGGTTACCGCATCAAACACCTGGGTGTAGCGCGTCGAACCGGTAGCGGCATTGAATTGCGCGTACATCCGACCCTTATTCCTGAGGAACGGTTGCTGGCCAACGTCAACGGCGTGATGAACGCGGTGATGGTTAATGGCGATGCCGTGGGCAGCACCCTGTATTACGGCGCCGGTGCCGGCATGGAGCCGACCGCTTCGGCGGTGGTGGCGGACCTGACAGATATTGCCCGCATGATGGATGCGGAGGCTGACTGCCGGGTTGCCGCACTGGCATTCCAGGCTGAAGCCTTGTCGAGCGAGGCGGTGTTGCCCATTGCCGACTGTGAATCGGCCTACTACCTGCGCATCCAGGCACAGGACCACCCCGGTGTACTGGCCCAGGTGGCCAGCATTTTGTCGGAGCGTGGCATCAATATCGAATCCATCATGCAGAAAGAAGCCGAGGAGCAGGACGGCCTCATTCCCGTCATTTTGCTGACTCACCGGGTGCAGGAAGTGCGCATGATTGATGCGATCGCCGCACTGGAAGCGCTGGAGGCGGTCAGTACCCCGGTCATTCGCATTCGTGTCGAACAGCTGAACTAATCATTTATAAAGGCAAACAATATGCGTTATATCAGCACACGTGGCCAGGCTCCGGCCCTGAATTTTGAAGAGGTACTGCTGGCCGGACTGGCCAGTGATGGCGGCCTTTACGTACCAGAAAACCTGCCACGCTTCTCTCTGGAGCAAATGCAGTCCTGGGTTGGTCTGCCGTATCATGAACTGGCGTTTGAAGTGATGCGTCCCTTTGTTGCCGGCAGCATCAGTGATGCCGACTTCAAGGCCATCATCGAAGACACCTATGGTGCGTTTGCCAACAGTGCCGTCGCACCGCTGCGTCAGCTGGATACCAACGAGTGGGCGCTGGAGCTGTTCCATGGCCCGACCCTGGCGTTCAAGGACTTTGCCCTGCAGCTGCTCGGTCGTCTGCTGGACCATGTGCTGACCAGGCGCGGTGAACGTGTGGTCATCATGGGTGCCACCTCCGGTGATACCGGTTCGGCTGCTATCGAAGGCTGCCGCCGCTGTGACAATGTGGATATCTTCATCCTGCACCCGCACCAGCGCGTGTCCGAAGTACAGCGCAAACAGATGACCACTGCCATCAGTGACAACATTCACAATATCGCCATCGAAGGCAACTTCGATGACTGTCAGGAAATGGTCAAGGCCAGTTTTGCCGATCAGGGCTTTCTCAAGGGTACCCGTCTGGTGGCGGTCAACTCGATCAACTGGGCGCGCATCATGGCGCAAATTGTTTACTACTTTCATGCCGCGCTGCAGCTGGGCGCGCCGCACCGCTCGGTAGCATTTTCGGTGCCGACCGGCAACTTTGGTGACATCTTTGCCGGCTATCTGGCGCGCAACATGGGCTTGCCGGTCAGCCAACTGATTGTGGCCACGAATCGCAACGACATTCTGCACCGTTTCATGAGCGGCAACCGCTACCACAAGGATGAACTGCACCCGACGCTATCGCCATCCATGGATATCATGGTGTCGTCAAACTTTGAGCGCTTGCTGTTTGACATGCACGGTCGCAACGGCGCGCTGGTGGCAGGGTTGATGGACCGCTTCCGTGCAACTGGCCAGTTGTCTGTTGAAGAAGACCGCTGGAGTGAGGTGCGCAAGCTGTTTGATTCTCTTGCCGTAGATGATGAGCAAACCTGTCAGACCATTGCCGAGGTGTATGCCCAGTGTGGTGAGCTGATTGATCCGCACACGGCGATTGGCGTGCGGGCAGCCCGCGAATGCCGGCGCAGCCCAAGCGTGCCCATGGTGACCCTGGCCACTGCACACCCTGTCAAGTTTCCGGAAGCGGTGGAGAAGGCTGTATCCGGCGTCGCCCCACAGTTGCCAGCGCACATGGCTGACCTGTTCGAACGTGAAGAGCGCTGTACCGTGTTGGCCAACGACCTGGCAACTGTACAAGCGTTTGTCAGTCAGCATGGCAATCGCGGCAAGCCGCTGTAAATATCGCTTTAAATAGGATCCTGGATGCCACTGTGGGAGTCACTGCAGTGGCGAACAGGGCTTGAACAAGGTCAGCACAAGGTGGTTCCGGGCCACGGCTAAAGCCGCTCGTACAAGTCAACTGCAGGAGCCACTTCAGTGGTGAAAAGAGCTTGAGCAGGGCCCAGGCTGGGTCAGCACAGGATAGCCAGGGGCGCGGCTGAAGCTGCTCGTGCAGTTGGGGCCGCCGGTACAGTTTATATTGCCCATACAGCTGAAGCGGCTGGCGGAACGGATGCAGCAGCTGCAGATGAGGGGTTTATAGTGCAAGCTTCGCGTATGCGATGGTGGGCGTGCAAGGCGCTATAAAGTTCTGTGCGGGCTTGACAGGCAGCATCTAAACCGGTATGATTCGCAAGTCATTTTTCCCTTTCATGTAGAAGTATTCGAGGAGTTCGACTGTGGCCAACAGCCCTTCTGCCAAAAAACGCGCCAAACAGGCTGAGAAGCGCAACAGCCACAATGCCAGCCTGCGTTCCATGGTTCGCACCTACATCAAGAACGTAATCAAGGCACTGGACGCCAAAGATCTGGCCAAAGCCCAAGAGGCCTATGCCAAGGCTGTTCCTGTCATTGACCGCATGGCTGACAAAGGCATTCTGCACAAAAACAAGGCTGCCCGTCACAAGAGCCGCCTGAACCAGCACATCAAGGCGCTGGCTGCTGCATAAGCCCTAGGCATTGCAAAAAACCGGTCCCCGTGACCGGTTTTTTTGTGCCTGAAAAATCTCTTGACGGCTCCTGTCGGCCGCTACCTCATTTTAAAGCTTGGTGTTTGTCGAGTGCGGGCATGCATTGCCTGAGGGGTGATGGTGCAAATCTTGCGGGGCCAGAACAGGCTTTGCTGTTATCAGCCACCGTATTTATGTCATCCGGGGTATTCAGGGGTGGTCTGCTTGTGCAGCCTGTATCCGGGCGGCATCAGACAGGTATTGCAGTTGTTTTTAATCAGTAATCTGTGTGTTAGGGTCATTGAGTTGCACTGCTCGTCTGGCTAATGTGTGGCAAACAACACCTGTATACATCGGCATGAACCTGTGGAGCGCTGACATGACCAACCCCCATTATCCAAGCCTGCTGCAACCGCTGGACCTTGGCTTTACCACACTGAAGAACCGGGTCCTGATGGGCTCAATGCATACCGGCCTGGAAGAGCGCCCCGGCGGTTTCGAGCGCATGGCGGCTTACTTTGCCGAGCGGGCCCGTGGCGGCGTCGGCCTGATGGTTACCGGCGGTATCGCGCCGAACAAGGAAGGCGGCGTATACAAGGGCGCGGCAAAGCTGAGCACACCGGAAGAAGCAGCGCAGCACAAGGTTGTAACTAAAGCAGTACACGAGGCGGGCGGCAAAATCTGCTTGCAGATTTTGCATGCCGGCCGCTATGCCTATAGTCCGGATCTGGTGGCGCCAAGCGCCATTCAGGCGCCGATCAACCCGTTCAAGCCAAGGGAGCTGACCAGTGACGAGATCTGGCAGCAGATCGATGATTTCGTCAACTGTGCACAAATGGCCCGCCAAGCCGGCTATGACGGTGTCGAGGTGATGGGGTCGGAAGGCTACTTCATCAACCAGTTTTTGGTCAGTCATACCAACCAGCGTACTGACGAATGGGGTGGTGAGTTCACCAGCCGCATGCGCCTGCCAGTAGAAATTGTCAGCCGGATACGTGCCGCGGTGGGTGACGACTTCATTATTATCTATCGACTGTCGATGCTTGACCTGCTCGACAGTGGCAGCAACTGGGACGAGGTTGTTCAGCTGGCCAAAGCCATCGAGACAGCTGGCGCCACTATCATCAATACCGGTATCGGCTGGCACGAAGCGCGCATTCCGACTATTGCCACCAAGGTGCCGCGTGGTGCCTTTGTCAGTGTTACCGCCAAGTTGCGCGGTGAGGTGGGCATTCCGCTGGTGGCGACCAACCGCATCAACACGCCCGAGGTGGCCGAGCAGGCGATCGCCAGTGGTGCTGCCGACATGGTGTCAATGGCGCGCCCGTTTCTCGCCGACCCGGAGTTCGTCAACAAGGCCGCCGCTGGCCAGCCTGAGCGGATCAATACCTGTATTGCCTGTAACCAGGCCTGTCTGGATCATACGTTCAGCGGCAAGCTGTCGTCCTGTCTGGTGAACCCGCGTGCCTGTCATGAAACCGAGCTGATCTATCTGCCGCTGGAGCAGCCGAAGAAAATTGCAGTCATAGGTGCCGGTCCGGCTGGTCTGTCGGCAGCTACTGTGGCGGCCAAACGGGGCCACAAGGTTACATTATTTGATGCCGGCAGCGAGATCGGTGGCCAGTTCAATGTGGCCAAGCTGATTCCGGGCAAGGAAGAGTTTTACGAAACCCTGCGCTACTTTGGCCATTTGCTGGATGAGACCGGAGTCGAGGTGCGGCTCAATACCAGGGTGGGGATTGAAAACATTGTGGCTGCAGGCTTTGACGAGGTGATCCTGGCCACAGGTATTGTCCCGCGCAGGCCGGAAATTCCTGGTATTGACCACCCCAGCGTGCTCAGTTATCTGGAGGCCATTGCCGGGCACCAGACGGTTGGCCAGCGGGTGGCTGTGATTGGTGCTGGTGGTATCGGTTTTGATGTCTCTGAGCTGCTGACTCACAGTGGCAAGCCGGCCAGTCTGGATGCGGACATTTTCTGGCGTGAATGGGGGATTGACCCCGGCCTGACTGCACGTGGTGGTGTCGCCGGTGTTCAGCCTGAGTTTCCGCCCAGCCCGCGTGAGGTTTATCTGCTGCAGCGCAAGAGCAGCAAGGTGGGGGCAGGCCTGGGCAAGACCACAGGCTGGATCCATCGCGCCGATCTGAGCAAGAAAAAAGTGCAGATGATCAATAGCGTCGAATACCTGAAAATTGATGATGACGGCCTGCATGTCAGGGTTGCAGGTGGCGAGCCGCAGGTGCTGGCAGTGGATAATATTGTTATCTGTGCCGGACAGACCCCGCAGCGTGAGCTGCACGACAAGCTGGTTGCTGCTGGCCTTGTGGTTCATTTGGCAGGTGGTGCCGATGTGGCCGCCGAACTGGATGCCAAGCGTGCTATTGACCAGGGGGCCAGGATTGCCGCAGTAATTTAGCAGAGGATCCGTCCAGGGCTTTGCGGGTGGCTGGCGCTGTCAGTCCGCTCCCGTGTGGCCCCTTTTGCGTCTGGAAATTTCAGCTGCAACAGGGGCCTGTCCAGCTGTCTGCAATTGCTTCTGTATACAGGCTGCCAGTTCTGGCTTGCTGTATGCGGATTCGCTCTTGGTGCCGGCTGGTACTGTTATGCCACCATTTGATCTGTGCGTTCTTTGTCGTAAATTCTTCTTTTAAGCAGCGTCTGCACCGCACTTTGGTTGGGCTTCTGTGCTGCATATCACAAAGTTTTTCATGCTTTGCGTCTATATGCGGTAACTGATGTAGCATCACCAAGGCTTGCCTGCAGGTTTTCGTCAGCAAGCAGTCCTGCCGGTTGGCAGGATGGTGAAGCCTTTCCGGTGTTGCTTAGGTGACAGGGTTCTGCTATCAGGGAGACTAAAATTACAATGAGCACTTTCAGGCCGGGACGGCAGCAAATGACCGAAGCGATCATGCTGTTCAGGGGTGACGGGATTGTCACAGAAATGCTGTACCCCGAGTTTGAAGCTGTGCTTGATAATGTTGTCAGCATGCCCGAGTGGGCAGACCAGCAGGCTCGCGCGGCTTATGTCGTGATCAACCCGAGGCTGCAAATACGCTCGGTTGTGCTCTTTTATCTTGATTTTGATGAGACCGGAACAGCAGATGCGGGCTGGAATGTGCCGCTGCGCCAGCTGGTCGAAAAGGCTGAATATGGCCCCGACCTGGGGGGTGGGCCGGTTCGGCTGGTTTGTCATAGCCAGTCGCCAATCCCTTGGCTCAATATGCACTTGTGGGACCCGGATTTGGCCCCAGGCCATAATCATCTGCACATGATTCGTGATGCGGTACAGCGCAACCAGCTGCGCTTGCTGGCGGATACGGGCGAGGCGCCGGCTTCTCCAGCGACTCTTGAGCTGGACAAGCTGCAAGTGGTTGCCGAAGAGGCCTGGCAGCTGCCGGCAGAGATTGAACGCAAGGAAGAACAAGAGCGCCAGGCTGCCGAGCGGGAGGCTGCACAGCGAAAAAAAGCGGCGCAACTGATCAAGCAGCAACGCTTGCGTATCCGCACTCTTGAAGCCGAGCATGACAGGGCGCTTGCCAGTTTGCGACAACAGGCGGCCCGGCAGCAGGCTGCCAGCCAGGAAAAAATTCGACAGCTGGAAAGAGATCTGCAGGCAAGCCTTGAGCAAAATCGCGTGCTGCAGGAGCAGATCAGCCAGCTGGGCAGCATTGGCGAGGATGCCAGGCGAGAGCTGGAAAGTCTGGCCGTAAAAGAACAAAACCAGGTTGTTCTGCTCAAGGCGCAGTTTGAACAGGAGCTGCAGTCACACAAGAAATTGCTGGCAGCCTCACAGCGACAGCAGCAGCAACTGCTACAGCAACAACACGATGCCAGGCTGGCAGAATTGCAGGACGAGTTGCATCAGGTGCGCGCGCAGCACGAGGCGGCCAGCCGTGAGTTCAAGGCAGCCATACTGGCAGCCCGGGGTATCCTGCAGCGGCTTGATGATGCCGGTGTATCTCTGGTTACCATGCAGCCCGGGGCTGGGCACATTACCATTCAGGTCGATGAAGTGGATGAGTTTTTGAAGAGCCCGGCGGCTTATGCAGCGCGCTACTGTATGGTCAGTGCTGAAGAGTACAATACTTGGCTCAGGCACTATGAAAGCCCGGTTTGTGATGCGCATATTACGGTTACTGGGGAGAAGTGTGGCTTGCCGCTTGAGCGCAAAACCCATCCGGGGCGTTTTACTCCGGGCATCTCCAACCGCTGCTCACGGCACAAGGAACTGTTGTAAGCACGGGCAGGCTGCAGCAGGCTTGAAGGTTTCCGGGACTAGCAGTCGACAGACCGTCAAGCGGCAGGGGCTAGACGGTCTTGTTTTTCTTGCCCATATGCACCAGTCGCCAGCCAAGCAGTACAGCAGCGCAAGTCAGACCGGCTATCAGCCCTTGCCAAAGCCCGGCCGGCCCCTGTGCGGGTCCGGACAGGCTGGTCAGGCCCAGTGAGTAGCCCACCGGCAGCCCAATGCCCCAATAGGAAGCCAAGGTGATTAGCATGGTTATCCGGGTATCCTGATAGCCGCGTAGCGCACCGGCAGCGGTTACCTGTATTGCATCGGAAAACTGGAAAATGGCAGCATAAATGATCAGTGTTGCGGCAATTCCCAGTACCTGCGGGTCATTGGTGTAGATACGGGCAATCGGTTCGCGCAGCAGTGTCATATAGCTGGCCGAAATACAGGCCAGCAGCAGGGCGCTGCCCATTGCCACCCAGGCAGCAAATGCCGCATCAGAGGGCCGGCCAGCTCCAAGGTTTTGACCGACTCGCACCGTGGTAGCCATACCCAGCGAATAGGGCAGCATGAACACCAGCGAGCTGAAGTTCAGCGCGATCTGGTGGCCGGCTACGATATTGGCTCCCAGACCGCCAATCAATAGCGCAATGATGGAAAAAATACTGGCCTCGGCAAAAATCGATACACCAATTGGCAAGCCCAGCGCCAGCAAGCTGCGCAGTTCGGTCCGGCTGGGCAGTTCCCAGCGGCCAAACAGGTTGTGCTCCCTGTAATGGGGCGCCCAGCGTACCCACCAGAACATGGCCAGCATCATGCACAGCATGACCAGCGCAGTGGCCCAGCCACAGCCAACCCCGCCCATGGCCGGCAGACCAAATTTGCCGTGGATCAGGATGTAGTTGGCCGGAATGTTGATCAGCAAGCCTAACAGTCCAATGACCATGCTGGGCCGGGTATGCCCAAGGGCATCACTGTAGCAGCGCAAGACGGTATACAAGGCTACTGCGGGAAAGCCGCAGGCTACTGCCTGCAGATAGCCCATGGCGGGCTTGATCAGCAGTGGATCGATATTGAGCCACTGCAGCAAGGGCTCGGCATTCCACATCAAAACACCCAGAAGGCTGCCCAGTGTTAGCCCTAGCCACAACGCCTGGCGTACCAGCGGACTGATCAGTCCGGTTTTTCCGGCGCCGAAGACGCGCGCCACTTTGGCGGTGGTGGCCATCAAAACGCCGCTCATGAACAGGAAAACCGGCATCCAGATGGAGTTCCCCAGCGCCACAGCAGCCAGATCTGTAGGGCTGACCCGGCCGGCCATCATGGTGTCGACAAAGCCCATGGCGGCGTTGGCCAGCTGGGCGATTACGATGGGCACGGACAGTTTGAGCAAGGCTTGCCATTCTTTGAGCAGCCGAGGACGAAATGGGAGCGAGGTCATCGAGTGGTATAACTCAAAGCAGGTTGTATCGAGTGGCCGCAGTGGAAAACGACCAGGCAGCAAACAGGATGAATATGCCCAGCGACAGCCCGGCTTGTGTTAGCCAGAAAGGGCGGGGCAGTGCATGTGCCGGCTGCTGCCGTCCAAGCAGGGCCAGCATGACTGTACAACTGAAGACGGCCAGAAGGGCGCCAGCCAGCACATCAGTTGGCCAGTGGGCAGTCAGGTAGATGCGGGAAAAAGCCACCAGGCTGGCTGGCAGCAATGCTAATGACAGGAGCCCTGCCCGCACCTGTCGGCGCTGGCCGAGCCCCAGCAGTATGGCAATAACCAGGCAAAAGGTGTAGCTGCGTACGCTATGCCCGCTGGGCATGCTGTAGCCATCAAGCAGCTGAGGCAGCAGCTCGGGACGAGTGCGTCCGACCAGGCTTTTCAGGCTTGCGTTGAGCACCGTTGAGCCAAGCAGGCTGCCGGCGGCAAAAACCAGGGCCGGAAATGCCCGGTAAGCAAGCAGCAGGATACACAGCAGGGCATCCAGCACAATTTGCAGTTTCACGTCACCGAACTGGGTGAAGACCAGCAAAATTGGGTCCAGGACGGGGCTGGAACTGGCTAGCGTCAGTTGTTGCAGGTAACGGTCAAATACCGCGAGCATTGGCCAGAAGGTCAATAAAAGCGCCAGCAACAAACCACTGAGCAGGGCCAGGCAAGTGAAGCGTTGAGGGTGAGGACGGCGGCCGAACCAGAAAGCAGTTGCAGCCAACAGCCCGAAACCGGCTGCCAGCAGCCCCGCCTGACTCCAGAACTGGTCAGGCGGTGCGCTGTCCAGGGCTGCACCGGTTAACCAGCCGGGCAATATTGCTGTGAATGACCAGATACCGGCAGCCAGCATGTTGACAATAAAAAAACGCTTTGCTGGCATCTTCAGCATGCCGGCCAGTAGCGGCAGGACTGGACGCAGCGGACCGATAAAGTGGCCGGCCAGCAGGCTGCCGGTACCGTATCTGGAGAGGTGGATCTCGGCCCGGGCCAGCCAGTGCGGATATTTGCGCAGGAGCGGCAAACTGCGTGCGCCGGCTTGCAGTCGAATGCCCAGCAGATAGGAGCCGCTGTTTCCCAGCATGGCGGCGAGCCAGGCCAAAAGATACAGTGGCCAGAGGGCTAGACCGGCTTGTCCGGCCAGCAGGGCGGCGGAAAACACCAGTACTACGCCAGGCCAGAGTACCCCGATCAGCGCCATGCACTCGATCAGGATGATTAAGAAAACGCTGGCCCCAAGCCAGTGTGGGTGCAGGGTGAGCCAATCAAACAGCGGGGCGAAAAAATCCGACATTAAATAACCGTGATGGGAGCTGGGAAACTTCAGGCGCGAATTGTACAGGCACAGGGTGGTCGGCACCAAACCCCATCGGGTGACTGCGAAAGCCTGTTCAGGCTTTTTCGTCAGGGACTGCCTGCTGGCGACGAAAGTTCCCGGGTGGCTGCCCTTGCCAGCGTTTGAAAGCTCGCTGAAAGGCTTCGCTGCTGGCAAAACCCAGCTGCCAGGCGATTTCCGCAAGGGTTAATTGCGTATCGCGCAGGTAGCAGACTGCCAGGTTATGGCGGGTGTCTTGCAGCAGCTCACGAAAACTGCTGCCTTCTTGCGCCAGCCGGCGCTGCAGCGTCCAGGCGGGCAGCCGTAACTGGCGTGCAATACTGGTCAGCTCCGGCTCGCCATGGCGCAGCTGCTGGCCTAGCAGGCGGGCTACCTGATCGCTCAGGCTGACCGGTGCTTGTTGCTGTGTCAGCTGTTGGTGGCACAGCTGCTGCAGCTCATGCCAGCTGTGTGGGCTATGCCGGGGGTTGCCGATGGCCAGGGTGGCCGGGCTGCACAGAATGCGGTTGGCCGGAGCGGAAAACTCTACCGGGCAGCCAAAAGCCGCTTCAAAGTCGCTCGCATGGGGTGGCGCCGGGTATTCGATTTGAACCCGCTCCAGCCTGACCGGTTGATCAGCGATCTGCTGCATGTGACAGTGCCAGCTTTTGAGTACGGCATCGACCACGAATCGGTTGTAGCCGTTATAGGGAGCAATTGAATAAAAGCTTACCCACGCCCCTTGACCGCTTTCTTGCAGGTGGCTCTGGCCCAGATAGTTGTAGGCATACAAGGGTTCGAACCGGGTCAGGGCGCGCATGGCTGAGCGGATATCCGGCGCCAGTGCTGCACAGGCACCGGCCAGCCCCAAGTGCTCCAGACGGCTGTGCTGGCCCATGAGCAGACCCAGACCGGGGCGTTTGCTGAGCATGATGGCAGCATGGCCCAGCCGCATGTAGTGGGGAATCGACAGCCGGGCACCGGCTTCGGCCAGTCGTGCTGCCGGCAGGCCAAAGCGCTCCAGCAGGGGCTTGGCACAGATGCCCAGGGTGTCCAGAGCGTCTGCTATCGGCTGGACAAAGCCGACCGACAGGTTGCCAAGCTGAATTCGTGGCTGCTTCATCTATCAGGAACCGTTCCGCAATACCTACGCAAAACTAGTCATTTCTGACTAAATCTGCTGCTTGCTTCCTGCTTCACCGAGGCCGGTTTCACCGCGCTCTTGCGAGTGCGGCCAGCGCCTTCCTCTCCACAGGCTGACACGGTGGAACTCACCGCCATGTTCTTCAGATTGGTTGCCGCGTTCAGGTCGCGGTCATGGACCACGCCACAGGCGGGGCACGTCCACTCGCGCACGACCAGCGGCAGAGCTTCGAGCCTGTGCCCGCAAGCCGAACACGTCTTGCTGCTCGGGTAGAACCGATCTGCCACAACGACCTGCCCGCCGCGCATCGCCGTCTTGTATTCCAGTTGCCGACGGAACTCGAAGAAGCCCATATCGGCGATGGAGCGGGCCAGATGGCGGTTCCTCACCATGCCGCGCACATTCAGGTCCTCAATGCCAATGGTGTGGAATCGGCGCGTGAGGTCCGTCGTGAGCTTGTGCAGGGCGTCCGAACGGATCGCGGCAATGCGGGCATGCAGCCTCGCCAGCTTCGCCTTGGCCTTCTTGCGATTGGCTGATCCTTTTTGTTTGCGGCTCAGACTGCGCGAGAGCCGTTGCAACCGGGCCAGCAGCGCCTTGTGAGGCTTCGGACCGGGGATCGGCGGCTCTCCCGTTGAGAGCGTCGCCAGCGCCGCAACACCCAAATCCACGCCCACCACGCCTTGGTTTTTGGCTTGGGGTAGATGTGAATCGTCTTGGGTATCCACGGCAATGCTGACAAACCAGCGGTCGGCCACACGGGAGACCGTGGCCGACAGGATCTTGCCCGCGAAGCGCAACGACTCGCGCATGCGCACCCATCCCAGATTGGGGATGCGTATGCGGCAGCCGTCGATGCTGAACTGGTCATTGGTGAGCGTGAAACGGTCGTGCACGCCCTTCTTGCGGGGCTGCGGATATTTGGCGCGGCCAGCGAAGAAGTTCTGAAATGCTTG
>LSQX01374707.1_pt1 | contig 15746 bp, 14 predicted proteins | sample 654561 | NCBI WGS metagenome assembly LSQX01 (sample SAMN04489861, study PRJNA283612) | anaerobic digester metagenome | isolation source: 4 biogas reactors fed with cattle manure at either 37C or 55C with and... | place: Denmark: Kongens Lyngby | collected 2014 | reverse complement strand
CAAACCGCCGTGCTGCTGGGACCGCAGGACTCCATACCTGCATCTGCTGCTGTGGTTGCAGTAGCAGGCTAATGAATTATCGAAAGAATCGACTTTCGCCAGTCTGACCAATCCAACCTGGTTGCTCAGGTGTAGAAGAACTGGGCCGTTGCCGTACCTTCCCTGACAGGTATCAAACGCACCCAGTGTGCACTGAAACCTTCAGGAAATACGTGATATGCATAACCTTCACGCACAGTCAGGGTTTCGTAATCAGACCATCTTCCATGACCCATGAAGTCGACTTGAATCTTCACTCCCGTTCCTTCTCCGCCATCATGATTTATATGCAGACACTTTTTGTCGAAACCTGTCATCAGATAGGGGTCGCTAGGCTTGTCTGCATCAACTTTGCTGTCCCACCAGGGGCCGCCCCAGCCGGAAGGCTTTCCAAACTGCCAGAGGTCGTCAGTTTTTCCGAACCACAGATTTGCCTGCGGTTGACCGCCTTCCAGGTTTGTGTCGTTAATTGGTGTTGTCTGATCACCGGCAAGTACAAGAAGACCGTTCCAGGAGCAGAAGTCTCCTATTATTCGAAGGTGTGTGCTTATTGGTCTCAAACCCCACACGCTGTCAGCATATGTCATCGCCGGCAACTCATAAAACATTCCTCCTGCGTTCATGAGCCAGCGCTCGCTCTCAACTTCCCTTATGCGAGGCCATTCTGTTGTCCAGGCATGGTCCTGCGTATGTGTCGCTTTGGGAAGCCGGTAAGTTTTCCACCCGGTATCAGACAGATAAACCTCGAATATTGTAGATGCGCGATCCTGCCCGACGGCAAATGTGGCAGGGCCGAGATTGTTGGGATTGGGCCCACCCCTGCACGCAGTAGTATTGAATTGGGTGCGTTCAAGAATCTTCCATGTTTTGCCGTCCCATTCGGCGAGACGACCTCCACAGCCTTCCGGATTTATGAAATCCTCGGGATAATAGCTGTTGTTGGCAACAACTACGCGATGATGGTTTGTAGAAGCAGATTTAAAGTGCGGTAGTGTGGAGCCTCCAACAGAAAGCTCCTTTATCAGATCGGCTAAAAACTTTACTTCCATTGTCCGCACATCAGCCTCAAAAAACTCTCCTTCCATTCCCAGAAAATAGACCTTGTTGGCGGGGTCTTCAAGATGACGGCATGTAGCTGTAAGGCGTACGTCTGTCAAGTCTTTGAACGTGGACACATTGCCATCTGTATCAATCTTGTGAGGTCCTATTATAAGATTATTGCTTTCGCGGTGAATCATTCTGTTTGCGTACGTGCCGACTACGGATTCAGGGTGCTTTACAATGGTAAAGGAATCGTCGATACTGAATAATCCAGTGCCTCCTCCGCTACCTGCTTTATGCGCCACGTAAGTAATGAACCACAGCACTCCTGCCCAGGGCATAAGGGCTCCGATACCTGTTTCAGTACGGGCAGGGAAATGATCAGCCTTTACAGCCAGGTGCGGTAAAACGCCTGAAATATTTAAAAGGGCGGGATTGTTTGTAATATTACTCACGATTTTCTCCTTTTATCAGTTTTTTGTGTTAGTATATGGATATCTGGCGTAAATAGCCATCAAATTGAAAGATACAATAACGCAATCAGATAGCTCCCTGAATTATGAAAATCGATATACGACGTTATAAAGAGCTTCCATCAACTAACGATGAGGCGATGCGCCTTGCGCTGGACGGGGCACAGAGTTTTACAGTCGTAGCGGCAGACTCACAAAGCAGGGGACGCGGCAGAAACGGACGCGATTGGTTTTCCCCCGCCGGTACGGGGCTATACGCCTCACTTGTTACACGTCCTGCTGTTTCCGTTTCAGAAATTTCCCTGATGACACTGTTGTGCGGCGTTTCCGCAGTCGAAGCCATACGCCGGACGTGCGGTCTGAAAGCCTCCCTCAAGTGGCCGAACGACGTACTCGTAAATAAGCGCAAGGTAGCAGGAATACTGTGCGAAGCATCATTGACGAGCAAAAGCGATCCGATCGTAATTATAGGACTTGGTGTCAATGTCAACACCCTGCCACAGGATTTGCCGGAGCGCACCATTTTTCCCGGTACGTCGCTCATGGCAGAGTCGGGACTCAGCCACAATCGTGATGAACTGCTTCTCGAATGGGTGGAACGCACAGGTTTTTGGCTTGAGAAACTGGAAAGCGGCAATACGGATCAGGTTATAAGAAGATGGAACGAGTTTGATGCACTGCACGGCGCACGTGTAAGCGTGTCGCAGCCCGACGGCACAAGACTTTCAGGAACAGCGGCGGGGGTCGATGATGAGGGGCACCTGATTTTGCGGCTTCATGGCGGGGAAATTGAAAAAGTTATTGTGGGCGACGTGGAGTTTGAAAGTTGAAATGAGTGCCCGCAATATCCGGATACTGAAAGGTTCTCTTGTATAACAGTCTTTCTTTTTGATAAAGTTACATTCAAAGATATCAAACAAATCAATATGTGACATGAAAAAGTCTTCTGAAACAAAAACAGTTGTCGGTGATGTGGATTCTGATGTTCTTTCCTTTACGGTTGGCAAAGATCCCGTATTGGACTTAAAGCTTGTGGAGTGGGATTGTCTTGGCAGTGCCGCGCATGTAACAATGCTTTCCAGGATGAAAGTTGAACCGCCGATATTTACATCTGAGGAGCGTGATGCGATAGTTAAGGAACTGGCGAATATCGCTGAAGTGGCGCGAGCCGGAAAATTTGTTATTACAGAAGCCGATCAGGATTGTCATCTTGCAATCGAGAGAACGCTTACTGAGAAACTTGGAGATTTGGGCAGGCGCATACATACGGGCAGGAGTCGCAACGATCAGGTTTCAACGGCTTTACGCCTCTATATGCGTGATCAGCTCCTCGGAGCCATGGAAGAAATGATGGTTCTTGCCAGAGCTCTCAACAGATTTGCCAAAAAGCATGAAATGTTACCTATGGTTGGCAGGACGCACTTTCAGCCTGCCATGCCGAGCACAGTCGGTGTTTGGTCGTCGTGCTACGCCGAGGCTCTTCTCGATGATATTTTTCTAATGTGGGCTGCATACGATTTCGCAGATAGTTGTCCGCTGGGTTCGGCGGCAAGCTACGGAGTTCCCTTGCCTATTGATCGGATACTGACATCAAAACTGCTTGGCTTCCGTGAACCCGTGCATAATGTGATGTATGCCGGTAATTCGCGCGGCAAAACGGAATCTGTGGCAGTGTCTGCACTCTGCCAGGTAATGCTTTCGCTTTCCCGGCTGGCAGAAGATCTGGTGATATTTTCTGCCCCTGAGTTCGGCTACTTTAAAATACCCAGGGAGTTCTGCACCGGCAGCAGCATTATGCCGCAGAAGTACAACCCTGATGTATGCGAGTTGATTCGTGCGAAGTCAGCGCGACTTATAGGGATGTCTGCCGGTATTGCGTCACTGATTAAGGCTATGGCGGGTGGATACAACAGGGATTTGCAGGATTCGAAGGAAATGCTGATGGAGAGTTTTGATGCCTCGCGCAAGAGTCTTAGAATTATGGCGCGCCTGATTGACGGACTTAAACCTGTGCCTGATAAGCTGCGAGCTGCGTTCAGTCCTGAAGTGTTCGCCACCGATCGTGCACTAGAGCTTGTTGCAGGCGGGATGCCATTCCGCGACGCGTATCATCAGGTGCGCGATAACCTCGATGAACTGAAAGCCGTTGATCCTGACGATGCCGCAGCAGCCAAAACACATCTTGGAGCTACGGCAGGGCTTGATCTTGCAATGTTGCGGGAAGCTGTCAACATGGAGTTAAAAGACATCAAGGCTGCACGATCCGGTTTGTCGAAATCATATAAAAAATTGATGGATCCGCTTGCTTGAGTAAAACATGTGTTTATATTAAAACTAATAAATAGACGATGGACGATACTGAAAAATCTCGTAAAAGAGAGTTTGTAAATAAAATCACTTTTACAAAAAAACAGAACATCATTATAACAAGAGCCATTTCAATGCTTTCATTATGCCTGGTGTTCGGGCTGGTGAGCCTTATTGTTTTCTATGTTTTCAAGTTTATAAATGTGCACAGCAATGTATTATTGCCTCCAATTGTGGCATTGATAATTTCTGAGGTTATAAAGCCGGTTTACGACAGATTACGCCTGTTTTTCTGGAGCATTTTTGGAGGGGAGAAGCTAGGCAGAAGAGTTGCGGTTGCCGAGGGAGAGAAGAGGGAAGCCCTGGAGCGGCGCACGATCTCGCTAAGAAGTACGGCAAACTATACAGCTATTGTTGTGCTGCTTGTGGCTATAATTGTACCGTTGGGAATGTTCCTGTTTTTCTTCGGAAGCCTCCTTGCAGATCAGCTCGTAGCTTTGTTTAATGCGCTTCCGGGATTGGCAAAGTGGATTTACGAGGCGGGAACTACGCGTCTTCCAAGAGTGATGGAATTTGCGGATGCTCATGATCTCATGCCGCTGATTCAGCAGTTGAATCCCCAGAACTGGTTTGATGTTTCCAAGATAGGCAAGGTTACATCATCTCTCGGTTCTTCCGCCTTTACTGTCTGGGATTATCTGAAAGGGATTGTAGTGGCAGGTGTGGCGTGGTTCGTTCTGCCTGTTTATATGGTGATTTACCTGGCATCGCGTCCGCTTGAAGGCGCAGATTTTACAAAATACATGATTGGCGCCAGTGAACGTACGAGAAAAAATGTACGTTTTTTAATCGATGAATTCATACGAATTGTAGTGGCTTTCTTCCGTGGGCAGGTGCTGGTGGCATTTATTCTTGGAATAATGTTCGGCTTCGGGTTTCAATTTATTGCAGGAATCAGTTATGGGATGATTCTCGGTATTACCCTGGGCATCATCAATATTGTACCGTATCTCGGAAATATAACGGGAATGCCTGTGATCTGCGCTTTGGCTCTGTTTGGCGGCAAGGGCGTGGGATGGTCCTTTATGAGCCTCACGGGGCTTGAGGGAACAACGCTCGGCTGGGTAAGGCTGATGGTCGTATTTCTAATTTTCACCGCCGTTCAAATGCTGGATGCGTATTTCATAACACCGAAGATAGTTGGAAAACGAACGGGTTTGAATGCTTTTGCTGTTATTTTTTCACTGTTCTTCTGGGCTTCTGTAATTGGCGGGGCATTGGGGATGGTGCTAGCTATACCTTTGAGCGCGTTTATTGTGGTGATGGTACGGTTTCTGGCTCTGGAGTATTTTGGAGAAACGGTTGACGCGGCAGTTGACAAGTAGAAATAAAGGGGTTGTACTTAATGCCCGGTGATATGGTCGATAAACCCGACTGCATGAATCGGAGTATACTTCATGTCGACATGGATGCTTTTTTTGCATCCGTGGAGCAGCGTGATAATCCTGAATTGCGAGGTAAACCTGTCGTTGTCGGGGCAGGCTCGCATGAGCGGGGCGTAGTTTCTGCCGCTTCATACGAAGCGCGCAAATTTGGGATTCACTCTGCAATGCCATCGCGCGAAGCATACAGGCGCTGTCCGGATGCGATATTTATCAGGGGGAATCATGATCTCTACATGGATGTATCACGACAAATCTTCGAGATATTTGATCGTTATACACCTTTTGTTGAGGGGCTGTCGTGCGACGAGGCCTTTCTCGATGTGAGCAGCGTGCGAAAGCTTTTCGGTGATGGTGTGAGTATAGCAAGGCGCATACGCAGCGATATCAAAAGTGAACTTTCCCTTACGGCTTCTGTAGGTGTGGCGCATAACAAGTTTCTGGCGAAGGTTGCGAGCGACTTGCAGAAACCTGACGGACTTACTGTTGTGCCTGCTGATCCGGAAGGCGTTCGGCTTTTTCTTGCGCCTCTGCCGGTTAGAAGAATCTTCGGGGTTGGCAAAACAATGGCTGCCACTCTGGGAAAATTGGGTGTGCGGACGATAGCTGATATTCAGAAAATTAATATGGATAGTTTAATTCGGAGTATCGGTGAAAACGCTGCACTTCATATAAGGGAACTTTCTTTTGGGCGTGACTCACGGACTGTGGAGCCGGAGAGAGAGGAAAAGAGCATTTCACGGGAGCATACGTTTTCCGAGGATGCAGTGGATGAAGAAAAGATACTTGCCGTGCTTCTGGAATTGGCATCTGATGTGGCGCACCGCGTACGAAAGCAGGAGAAATTTGCCTGCACCGGCAGGTTGAAGCTGCGGTGGGAAGACTTTACATCCATAACACGGCAACGTCCTTTTGAAGAACCTTCCTGCGACGATATGACTTTTCGTGAAATGGCACGGATGCTTTATGAGAAGGAGGGAAGAGCAGGCAGACCTGTGAGGCTGATCGGCTTCGGGGTAATGGACTTTATTTCGGAGAGAACTTCCCAGATGGTTCTTTTCGAGAATGAAATACGTGAGCGGGAAAAACGCGAAAGCATAAGCCGTGTTCTTGATGATTTGCGTGATAAGCTAGATGGCGGAAAAATAGGCTTCGGCTCATCGCACGAAGTGGAAAAATAACATTTTACGGCTTGTCAAATATGGGTGCCGGTGGATAAGGCGATTGGATGGAACGGATGCTTATTCCATATTTATCAGCTAATCGCACTGTTTCTTCCATGTTTACAATAATGGTCCGGTGTGCCTGAACGCTCATCGCTGAAAACCCCGCACTGCGCATTGCTTTTATAGTTTTCGTTCCTGCTATGGGAATATCAAAACGCATGTCGTGGTTTTCCTTGGCGACCTTCGAAAGCACTGCCCCGCGCCTGGCTATACGTCCGGCATGTTTTATTGCGCCGTTTGTACCGTCGAAGCCTTCTACGGCAAGAACGACACCATCTTTTATTGCGGCAGATTGACCGATATCAAGGTCAGCAATTTTCTGCGCTATATGGTTTCCGTACTCCATGTCGTCATCTTCACGTTCATCCGGCTTTCGCTTCGTTAATATACCGGCACCAGGTATATGTTCGCCCATAAAAAGAGATGATGGCAGGATGTTTGCTCCCATATTTTCCAAATACTCAACGAAGCATAAAAACAGGGAGTGTGCATGGCGGATTTTGATTGAGCCTATTTCGCGCTTGAAACCTTCGTCAGTGCGTGTGCGGAATAGGGCAAGGGGGTTGATTTGTCCTGAGAGAAAAGTGTTTTTGCATCCTGTTTCTTTCAGTGCGATGTTCAGCATTTCAAGATTTCCGAAAGGCACCACCCTTGCTTTGTCTGCCATTTTAAGTGTGGCTCGATATGTTGAGTGCTTGAACCCGATCATGGAAATATGGCGTACACCTGCTGCGCGTGCCCCGCGGGCGAGCAACAGAGGGAAAAGACCCCATCCGGCTATGATTGTAATACTATCGGGAGGCGTATTGTACGTCATAATCAACTCGAACTAGATGCCGGGACCACAATTTCCAAGAGCTATATAATACAGGACTACGCCATATTGGGCGAGAGTTCCGCCAAGTACGAACAGATGCCATATTGCATGCATGTACTTGATGTGTTTCATGGCATAGAAAATTACGCCAATCGTATAAAAAATACCTCCGGCTGCTATTCCTATAACAGCGTTTGTGCCCATTGATTTCCAGAGAGGATAAACAGCAATTATAACAACCCAGCCCATTACAAGGTATGTGGCTGTGGAAAAAATCGGGTACTTGTTGATAAACAGACATTGAAAAACAATGCCGAAGATGGCGATTCCCCAGACAATTCCGAAAATTGCCCACGCCCACCCCGGACTGTAGTGGCGGATGCCGGCGAGGCAGAACGGAGTGTAAGATCCTGCAATAAGCAGATATATCGTGGAATGATCCAGAATATTGAAAAAAGCTTTTGCTTTGGGATGTGTGATTGCGTGGTAGAGTGTCGAGCACAGGTATAAAAGAAACATTGAAGCTCCGTATATACTTACGCTTACAATACTCCAGGCATCGCTGTAAATTGCAGCAAACGTTACTGCCACCGCCAGACAGGCTAAAGAGAGAACAGCACCTATGCCGTGCGTTACGGCATTTGCTACTTCCTCACCGGGTGTCTGATCTCGGTCGCTTTCTTTTATTTTTTGTACTATGGAAGCACTTTCGCTCTTATCAGAGCAATTCTCAAATGAAGTTGTGATTGTATTTTTATTCAAGGCGTTACTTTAAAAAGATTAAGGTGTAAACAAACATTACAGGAGCGGCAAACAGCAGGCTGTCGAGCACATCAAGCATGCCGCCCATACCGGGGAAAATTTTGCTGGCGTCCTTTACCGCAACAGAGCGTTTTATGAGAGATGCTGAGAGATCTCCCAGAACGCCAGCTGTCACGAGAACTATGGGTAAAGCCAGTGCGTCAATTATCCCATATCTCATGGCTCCTATTTTTCCATCAGAAAAAATAGCGATGATCCAGCACAGCAGACCGGCAGAAATGGAAAACAAGTATCCTCCCAAAAGACCTTCAACAGTTTTTTTAGGTGAAATCTCTGGAATCAACTTACGTTTTCCGAAATTCTTGCCGATTACGTATGCACCGATATCGCTTATTTTTACGAAAAGGATGAGCAGGAACAATGCGAGCTTGCCGGAAATATCAACATGCCCGCTTTGATTTAGCCCCCATATAAAGGCAATTCTCATCATAAAACCTGATAAAACAGCAGCGAACCAGAATCCTGCTAAGCTAAGGGCGAAAGATTCCATGGCAGCTTGCGTTTTTCTTTTGAAAATGCAACTGATAAATAAAAGAGCCGGCGTTAGGGCGAGAATAATTTCGCACATGGATATACCGTTATTCCAACTTGCTACTATGCTTTTACCCGCATAAGCCGGTGACTCCAGTATGGCGCAAACGAGATATGCCAGACCGCAAACAGCAGTAATCAACAGCTCGTACCTGTATCCGCCTCGTTGTGCCATACTATTAAATTCGAACTCACCCACGAAGAAAATCGCAAAGAGAAATATAAGGTGAGCCCAGACCGGGGTTAGGAATATTATAGCCAGTGATACGGTAGAAACTAATATGCCGGAGAGAATTCTAGGATACTTCAAACGGACATCTCCATGGTTGTATGGTGTTTGTGCTGTTTAAACAAATCATTTTGCCGAAATATCTCCAAACCGTCGCTGCCTTTTATTAAATTCTTCGATAGCTTCTTCAAGATCGCTCTCTCCAAAGTCCGGCCATAGTGTTTTTGTAAAGTAAAATTCGCTATACGCACTTTGCCACGTTAAAAAGTTGCTCAGTCTCTGCTCCCCGCTTGTGCGTATAATAAGGTCGGGGTCGGGAACGTCGGGAAGATACATGGCGCCAGACACCGCTTTCTCATCTATGTCAGAAGGTTTTATTTTGCCGGCAGCCACAGCTTCTGCAAGACTTTTTGCAGCATTGGCAATCTCCGTTCTACCGCCGTAGCTGAGCGCTATTATAAGGGTTGCCTTCGTATTGCCGGCAGTAAGCTCTTCAACCTCCCTTAGTTTTTTCTCCACTTTTGCAGGGAGATCTGATCTGCGTCCTGAAACACGCAGGCGAATGCTGTTTTCCTGAAGTTCCCTGGCGTTTTCCTCAAGAAAATCATGAAGCATGTTCATTAATCCATTTATTTCCTGCACTGGTCGCTTCCAGTTCTCAACGCTGAAAGCATAAAGGGTCAAATATTTTATACCCAGCTTGCCTGTGGATTTTATTATTCTGCGAACGGCTTCAGATCCTGCCTTGTGGCCGCTGAGTCGAGGTCTGCCACGAGCCTTTGCCCAGCGTCCGTTACCGTCCATAATTATTGCTACATGCTTTAGTTTCATATCGACTGTTAACAGCTTGCTTTTGGCGCAAATAATAACATAACGCATGAATATCAACAAGGTTCACAATGCACCCGTGAACAGTAGGCAATTCAAAGACAAATTGTGTCAAATACATTGTGTTACTGCAATTGCGGCTGAACGATTTTATTTTCAATTTAAACATTTGACCTTATCTCCTTTTACCCTGTATAGTGTAGCTGAATCTGGAAGGTACCCTTGTGCCAGCAATATACACATATTGTCATCAGGTGATATTTGCACGGAAACTGCGGACTTTAATGAAAATCAATTAGAATCTTGTACGTGGTATGTATGGTATGATAGAATTTTACACAATAATGCAGTGAAAACAAGAAATTTTAAAACAACGATCAAAATTGGAGAATCACAGAGATATGTCGAACAAACCGCTGATTAATGACCGCTTTTTGTTGGCAACCGAATCGGCTCAAAAACTTTACCGAGACTACGCCCGCGATATGCCGATCATCGACTACCACTGCCATCTTCAACCGCAGGAAATAGCGGAGGATCAACGCTGGGAAAATATTACCCAGGCATGGCTCGGCGGTGATCATTACAAGTGGCGCCTGATGCGCGCGCTTGGCATAGATGAATTTTATATAACCGGTGACGCAACAGATCGCGAAAAATTCGATAAATTCGCAAAGGCGATGCCCAGGATGCTGCGCAATCCGATATACCATTGGTCGCATATGGAGCTGGCGAGATTCTTCGGGATCGATGATTTGCTACTTTCGGAAGATACAGCGGACGAAGTCTGGGAGCGTACGGCAGAGGCGCTTCGCCAGCCGGAATTCTCGGCACGCGGGCTGATGAAAAAAAGTCTGGTGGAAGCCGTCTGTACTACAGATGATCCAACCGATTCTCTCGAATGGCACAGTGCCCTGCAAAACGACAATTCTTTCGATATCAAGGTGCTGCCCACATGGCGGCCCGATAAAGGGCTTGATACGTCTGATGTAAAGGCATGGAATAGCTGGGTTGCAAAACTTGAAAAAGCCGCAGACATGGATGTCGATAACTTTGACAGCTTCATGAATGCTCTTCAAAAGAGACACAACTACTTTTCCTCAATGGGATGCCGTCTGTCTGATTACGGTCTGGGAGCTGTATTTTGCGATGAATGTTCCGAGTCAGAAGCATCGGCAATATTTGATAAGGTTCGTGATGGAGCAGAGCCTTCCACGGAGGAAGTCAGGAAGTTTAAATCCTTTATGCTTATTGCCTGCGGCAAGATGGATGCAGAAAGTGACTGGACCTGGCAGATTCACTACAACGCCTTGCGCAACAACAATTCGCGCATGTTTAAGATGCTGGGGCCGGATACAGGGTTCGACAGTATGGGCGACTGGCTTGTGGCAGAGCCGCTTTCACGCCTGTTTGATTCACTGGAATCGGCAGACAAGCTGCCCCGGACGATTGTCTATTCCCTGAATCCACGTGACAATGAGGTGCTGGCGACTATGCTGGGCAATTTCCAGTCAGGCCCGACCGCAGGTAAAATGCAGCTTGGCAGCGGATGGTGGTTCAACGATCAGATAGATGGCATGAAGCGGCAGATGGAGACACTCTCGCAGATGGGTCTGCTCAGTACTTTTGTGGGTATGCTTACCGACAGCCGTTCTTTTCTCAGTTACACACGTCATGAATATTTCCGTCGAATTCTTTGCGATATACTCGGTACTGAAATGGAGCAAGGGCTCCTGCCCCGGGATTTTGAATTGGTCGGCGAACTAGTATCAGGCGTTTGCTACAACAATGCAGCTGAATACTTTAAATTGTAAATAAAGGAAATTCCTAATAGTACGAAAGGTGGAAAACATTAATACCAGAGAACTTTCACAGAAAATAATAGAAATTCTAGAAGATAGAAAAGCTGAAGACCTCGTAGTGTTCGATATCGAAGGCATATCTTCTCTGGCTGATATACTCATAATAGCTACGGGAAATTCTGCACCGCACCTGAAGGCTCTGGCAGGAACCGTGCAGAGAGAGCTCAAAAAATCAGGGGTCACAATTCCTCGTGTGTCCGGCGACTCAGAAAGCGCATGGATCGTAATAGATCTGTTCGATATAATGGTTCATCTTTTTCTTCCAGATGCCAGAAAGTATTATGATCTGGAGGCGCTATGGAGAGAGAAGCAGAAACCTGAAGAGGAAAGCGGACTTGTCCAGCCCAAAGCAAGAAAATCCGGCAGAACGGCACCTAAAAAGAAAGTAGCCACGAAGCCGAGGACAAGGAAAACAGCAATAAAAGATAGAGACATTGCACCATCAGCACCAGCCGCAAAACCGGCTTCGCCAAAAACAGCATCAGACAGACCGAAGTTCATGAAAACGGTTGATGAGGTTGCGGAATCTGAAGATTAATGGGTGAAAAAACGAGACTTAAGCATAGGGTTGAGTACTGGCTCATCAGGATAATCGGCGGGTTTTTAAATGTACTGCCCTACCGGTGTGCGCTGGCAGTGGCATGGGTTCTCGGACGCTTGATTTATATGTTTGCAGGCTCGCGAAAACATGAAGCCTTCAGGCGTGTACGCTTGGTGTTTGGTGACTCCCTTTCCGACAGGGAGGTAAAGCGAATCTGCTGGATATCTTTCAGGAACACTTTCTTCAATGCGGTGGAGATGATGCGAATCAGGAAACTCCGTGCGGAGCAGCTTCTCTCCATGGTGTCAAATGCAGATGCGGTTATTGATCTGATAAAAAAAACCATGGCTGAAGCGGAAGGTCGTGGCATTGTGGTGACCCTGCCACATATGGGAAACTGGGATTTGGCGGGATCGGTTTGCATAGCCAGCGGGATACCAGTATTCAGTGTTGCCGCCAAGCAACGGAATAAACGTGTAAATGAACTCATGAATTACTGGCGCTCCGGGCATGGAATGGATGTTATAGAGCGCGGGGGTGGGACGCTCAGGCAAATACTGACGCGCCTTCGAGACGGTCAGGTTTTTGCAATTCTGCCTGACACACGTTCGTTTAATCCGGATTTGCTTATCCCTTTTCTGGGAGGCGAAGCAAATCTGGCACGTGGAATGGCATCGTTTGCATATACAGCAAAAGTACCTGTGCTGCCAATCGTTGTCAGACGAACATCCTGGACCGGCTTCAGTGTGGAAATGCATGACCCGGTATGGCCTGATTCCAGCATTGAAAAAAGTAAAAAGGACGAAGAGTTGCGTCGTATCACAGAGATTGTTATCAAGTTTATAGATCGTGCAATACACGAAACACCCGAACAGTGGTTCTGGTATAACAAGCGCTGGGTATTGGACCCGGTAGAATCGGCTATAGCGCGCAGTAAAAAGAAACAGTAAAGGGAGGCGGATCAAAATGGACTATAAAATAAAAGATATATCACTTGCAGGGTGGGGACGTGCGGAAATAGAAATGGCAGAGAAGGAAATGCCCGGTCTTATGGCAACACGTACCAAATATGGACCTGAAAAGCCGCTGAAGGGGGCAAAAATATCCGGAAGTCTGCACATGACCATCCAGACCGCTGTCCTTATGGAAACGCTTAAGGAACTGGGAGCGGACGTGCGGTGGGCATCCTGCAATATTTTTTCTACACAGGATCATGCTGCTGCCGCAATGGTTGAAAAGGGAATTCCTGTCTTTGCATGGAAAGGCGAAACTTTGCGTGAATACTGGGATTGCACATTGGCAGCTCTCACATGGCCTGATGCCGATGGTCCGGACCTGATTGTAGATGATGGCGGGGATGCCACGCTGATGGTGCATCTTGGTGCACGTGCTGAAAAAGATTCGTCAATTCTCGATAAACCTGCCGGAAGCGAGGAAGAAAAACTTCTTTACGATGTAATACGGGAAAGAATGGAAGAGATGCCCGGGTTTTTTACAAAGCTCATGAGCCGTTTAAAGGGCGTCTCTGAGGAAACAACTACCGGTGTAAACCGCCTGTACAGGATGGAGGAAAAGGGAGAACTGATGATCCCCGCAATAAACGTGAATGATTCAGTTACCAAGTCAAAATTCGACAATATTTACGGCTGCAGGGAATCGCTTGTAGACGGTATCAAACGGGCTACTGATGTAATGATTGCCGGTAAAACCGCATTCGTATGCGGGTTTGGTGATGTAGGGAAGGGCAGTGCCGAGATTCTTGCCAATCACCGTGCGCAGGTGTGGGTTTCTGAAATTGATCCAATCTGTGCCCTGCAGGCTTGTATGGCAGGGTATAAGGTTACTACAATCGAGGAGGCTCTGCCATTTGCCAACATATACGTTACAACAACCGGTAATTGCGATGTAATTACGGCGGAGCATATGTCAAAAATGCGTGACGAGGCAATAGTGTGCAATATAGGACATTTTGATAACGAAATTCAGGTGTCATTACTGAACGCATGGCCGGGAATTGAACGTGTGCAAATTAAGCCGCAACTCGATAAATATATTTTCCCCGATGGGCACTGTATTTATCTTCTGGCGGAAGGACGTCTCGTAAATCTCGGCTGTGCCACAGGGCACCCCAGCTTCGTGATGTCATGCTCCTTTACAAACCAGGTGCTGGCGCAGATGGATTTATGGAAAGACGATAAAAAACCGGGCGTTTATGTCATTGACAAGAAGCTGGACGAGGAAGTTGCCCGACTGCACTTGGGACAACTTGGGGCAAAGCTTACGCATCTGAACGACAAACAGGCAGAATATATAGGTGTGTCCAAAGAAGGACCGTTCAAAAGCGAGTCGTACAGGTATTAAAGGACTCTTTATTTAGTTGCGGAAGAAAATTAAATAAATGATATGGTCATGAATTCACTTCAATTTGCCACACCGGAATCCCAGGGTCTGTCATCTGCCCGTCTGGCAGAATACGTAAGAGAAAACTTTTCGGTTGCCAGACCGTACAGTCACAGTTTGATCATTATGCGAAATGGCAAAATTGTTAGTGAAACATATCGCAAACTATGTTCTCCGGCAGATAGGCATCAGCTCTTTTCTCTTAGTAAAAGTTTTGTCTCCACAGCAGTCGGAATCGCAATCGGAGAAGGATTAATATCCCTCGATGATAAAATAGTAGAGTTTTTCCCTGAATACCTTTCAGACAAGGTTGGCGAGCGGATGAGAAACGCAACCATTCGTGATTGTCTTACCATGCGTTCCGGCCGCGACACATGCGGTTTATTCGGAAATCAATACAGGGAGCTCGGAGATGGACGGCATTTCGCAAACAATCGCCCTTGGATGCAGAATCTTCTTGAGGAGGAACTGGTTTACAATCCTGGAACGGTATTCTTTTATGATTCCTCCGCAACCTACACTCTTTCGGCTATTTTATACCGTGTAGCAGGTCAGGGATTGCTCGATTACCTCCGCCCGAGATTTTTTGAGCCGATAGGGATTGGTCCCGATATAATATGGGATAGGGATCCGGAAGGAATAGAATGCGGCGGTTGGGGATTGAATCTTTCAACGAGGGAAATCGCTCTCGCTGCACAGGTCTGGCTCAATTACGGGAAAACGCGCGATGGTAAAATACTCGTCCCTGAAGATTATATGAGACTCGCTCTTTCAAAACAGGCGGATAACAGTATGAGAGCAGAAAAAGACTGGAAGAGCGGCTACGGCTTCCAGTTTTGGGTCTGCCATAATGGATTCGTCAGAGGGGATGGAGCTTACGGCCAGTTTGCCGTGATGTCGCCCGAACTTGATATTGCGGTGATCGGCACGAGCGGAATATGCGATATGCAGGGACAGTTCGATATCATGTGGAACAAATTGCTGCCTGCTGTTCAGGATGCGCCACTGCCTGAAAATGAAGCAGCACTGGCAGATTTAAGGAATGCTGAAAGAGAGTTTGAGTTTGATTTCGTTCCCGTTGGAGCACCTCAAAAAGCTTTTAAGAGTGTGGCGTTTGAGGTAGGGGAAAATCCGTTTAGAATCAAGACCGTCTCGGTTGTACAGGATGGCGTGGGACTGGCTGTAGAC
>LSQX01062494.1_pt1 | contig 15746 bp, 19 predicted proteins | sample 654561 | NCBI WGS metagenome assembly LSQX01 (sample SAMN04489861, study PRJNA283612) | anaerobic digester metagenome | isolation source: 4 biogas reactors fed with cattle manure at either 37C or 55C with and... | place: Denmark: Kongens Lyngby | collected 2014 | reverse complement strand
CATACTAGCTAACAAGCATAAATGAGAGGGGTAATAATATGATAAACTTTAGCTTCAATTCAAAAGCAAACGGAGTACCAATCTTATCAAAAGAAGATATTGAATATATTGCTGGAATGATTTTAGAGGATTATAAGCCAAGCCTACTATCAGAACCTACAGCTTTGGATGTTGAACACCTATCAGAATGCTATGCAGGCCTAGAAGTTGACTATAAAGACTTAACACATAATAAGTCTATACTTGGGATGATTGTCTTTAATGACGGATATGTACCAGTCTATGATGCGGAAAGAAATAAGGCTGAAAGACTAGCCGTAGAAGAAGGAACTATCCTTATAGACAGTAGTCTGCTTGAAGATGATCAAAGAAGAAGGGGAAGGTTTACCCATTGCCATGAAGTTGCCCATTGGTTTTTACACAGGAATAAATATTTGGTAGATAAGAATCAGTTAAACTTATTTGATTTAATGCCTGAGGAGAGAATAACTGCAATTAAATGTCGCACCACAGATATTGAATCTACAGGTCGAAAGCAATTAGTAACTGATGATGATTGGATGGAATGGCAGGCAGATTACCTTGCATCAGCACTACTAATGCCCGAGAAACCACTACAAGAGGCAGTTTCTAGGTATTCAAGGTTGCTAGGAATAGATAATCTGTATGATAAAAATGGTAAGGTAGATATTTATACAGGTTTTTGGTCAGATGGACTAGCTAGCTTAATAGCTGATTCTTTTGATGTGTCTTTAACAGCAGCGAAGATAAGATTAAAAAATACAGCCCCGAAAAATAACAAAAAACAATTCTCTATTGTATAAAAGGAAGGAGAAAACAATGAATAAGTTTGGAAAGTATATTTGTGAAAAAAGGAAGGACAGGGGTATTACCTTAAGAGGTATGGCGGATTTATTAGATTTTTCAGCCCCCTATTGGAGTGACATTGAGAAAGGAAGGAGGAACCCACCTAATATTGAAAAGCTTGAGGAAGCTGCGGAAATATTAAAATTAAGTCAGGAAGAAAAAGAGCATATGATAGACCTAGCATCAGAAGATAGAGATGAAATACCACTGGACTTACCAGAATATATAAAGGGTTCTGAACTTGCAAGAACAGCTCTTAGAAAAGCAAAACAATTAAATGAAATAAAGGGCAATAAAGATATTACAGAAAAGGCCTGGGAAGATTTTATAAAGGCATTGGAAGAAGAGTAGATTTTATTCTCTCTTTTTGCCCTGGTGTTATCTAGTAAGCATATATGATTAAAAAAGGGGAGTGAAGGCTATAAGTAAACCTATTCTATTAAAAGAAGTTAGGGATGACGGAGAACATAAAAAGCTATTATTCAATGTACTAATAAAGGAGGATTCCCTTATAATAGCTGCTAAAGCTCGTGGTAAAGGTGAGGAAACGCTAATAGATATAAAAAGTATTCTAGAGCCTTATGTAGAACCAGAAGAAATAGAAATGTTAAAAGATACCTGCAGTAATATTTACAATAAAACTAAATAAAACAAACAATCTCTTGCGAGCTACCTGATGGCCAGATTGAAATGTAATGTGTATTAAAGCACATGGCATTTTAGTCTGGCCTTTTTTTATTGAAATAGAAAATATGTTCTAAGGTGCATAGTAAAAACCTAGGCCTAAATCTATTTATATAGTAGAGAGTAAAATACTTTTTAAATATGCAAAGAACCTGCGTAATCAAACTTTAATATATCAGTAACAGCCGAAAGGCTCACTTAATAAAAAAAAGGTGAGTTTTTTGGCTGATTGTAATGCCCTTTTCTCTCCGAGAGAGGGGCTAATTTTATGTCAAAGAAAGACTATACAATCTTAGGACAAAAGGTAACGGAGGAAGTTTATAAAGAATACTACAAAATGGATAGAAGACGCAGATATCTAGAGGAAGACATCAAAGTTGGAAGGATAGATATTGATCCAGAGACAGGTAGGGCCATATACATCCCAAGTAAAGAGGATTCCTATGAAAGATTAGCAGATGAGGGAGTGCAATTTGAAGATGGACAAGCAGTAGAAGATATTGTATGTGATAAAGCAATCCTTCTAATCCTGCAAGAGGCTTTAAAAGAATTAGATGATAAGGAGCAAGAACTAATAAGAGATATCTACTATAGAGAAAAGACAACTCGTGAAATTGCAAAAGAAAATAATGTGTCACAACCTGCAATAGTTAAAAGACATAAAAAGATTATTGATAAATTTAAAAAGTATTTTTCAGAAAGTGGTTATCAAACCCCGCCTGAGATTGGCTAATAAGTGAAGGGGAAAATAAAGTTTTTAAATTTGGTTATCAAGACCCCCTCCATATTGGCTAATAAATAGGAGGTGAAAATATGCAAACCCAAAATGAAGAAATGATTGGTGTTCTTACAGCAATGAGTATTGTAGCTAAAAGGTTAGCAAAGCAACTAATGAGGTTAGAAGAGGAGGAAGAGATGAATGAGCAGAATGAAACTAGCTTTGAATGTAGTGGAAGATTTGAGAAGTCTAGCAGATAGCATTGAAACTTTAGCTGAATCTGTTACTGATACAAATGCTAGAGATGTAGAAGAGGTAAGAAAACCAGAGACATCTCAAGAAGAAAAAACAGCACCTAAAATAACCTTTGAGGATACAAGATCAATATTAGCTGCCCTAACGAGACAAGGCAAGCAAGAGAAGGTAAAAGAATTAATAACTAAATATGGTGCTAAGAAATTATCAGATGTACCAGAGGAAAAGTACCAGGAACTGTTAGATGAAGCGAGGAAGATATAATGGCCTCTCATGCACTTCTTTCAGCTTCAGGAGCAGATAGGTGGATGGCCTGCACTCCAAGTCCTAGAGCCGAGGAAAGTGTGTCCGAGGAGTCCAGTGACTTTGCAAAAGAAGGGACTTTTGCCCATACACTTGCTGAACTTAAATTATCCCTTCATCTAGGTGAAGTATCAAAAATGGAGTATAACAAAAGATTAAAAGAACTAAAGACCAATGAATTTTATAGTGAAGAGCTAGAAAAGTATGTTGATGTATATGTGGACTTTGCCATAGAAAAAATCAATGAAGCAAAAGCAAGAACTAAGGATGCTTTAATACTTCTAGAGATGAAGCTTGATTATAGCCCATGGGTAAAGGAAGGCTTTGGTACTGGAGATTTAGTTCTAGTATCAGATGATGTGCTTGAAATAGTAGATTTGAAGTTTGGAAAAGGCATCAAAGTAGAAGCACAGGATAATAGCCAACTTAAACTATATAGCTTGGGGGCCATTAATGAGTTTGGACTTCTTTATGATATAAAGACCATCAAAATGACAATCTGCCAGCCAAGGCTAGACCATATATCTACAGAACAAATAGAAGCAGATGATCTTTTAGACTGGGCTGAGAATATAGTCAAGCCTCTAGCAGATTTAGCCTATGAAGGTAAGGGAGAGTTTAAGTCTGGAAGCCATTGTCGTTTCTGTCGCATCAGGTACACCTGTAGGAAGAGGTCAGAAGATAATCTAGAACTAGCCTGCCTAGACTTTAGACCTGCCCCAACTCTTACAGATGAAGAAGTAGTAGAAGTCCTATCAAGTATAGATGATTTAGTAAAGTGGGCTAAGGATGTAGAGGAATATGCATTTAAGGAGGCAGTAAATAATGGTAAGACCTGGCCAGGCTATAAATTGGTTGAAGGCCGTAGAGCCCGCAGGTATTCATCAGAGGAAAAGGTAGCTCAGGTATTACTTGATGCAGGTTATGAGGAAGAAAAGATATTCTCAAAGTCCCTACTAAGTCTTACAAAATTAGAGAAGGAATTAGGTAAAAGGGAATTTGAAGAAATAATAGGTTCACTCATAGAGGTACCACCAGGGAGATTAAAACTGGTGCCAGATATTGATAAGAGAGTAGCAGTTAAAAATAGTGCTGAAATAGACTTTAAGGAGGAAATGTAGAATGAGTAAAGTGATAACAGGAAAAGTGAGATTTAGTTATGCCCATCTATTTAAACCACAGGCAGGTATAGGTGGTGGAGATGAAAAGTATTCAGTATCAGCAATTATATCAAAAGATGATAAAGAAACAATTGCAAAGATAGAGAAAGCAATAGTAAAGGCCACAAAAGAAGGTGTATCAAGATACGGTTCTAAGTTTGGTAAGGCTGCTAATTTTAGAAATCCACTTAGGGATGGAGATATAGATAAAGCAGATGACCCAGCATATGAGAATAGCTATTTCATAAATGTAAAATCCAAGACAAAGCCTGGGGTGGTAGATAAAGACCTAAATGAAATCATAGACCCATCAGAAGTCTATTCAGGATGCTATGGAAGATTAAGCATCACTGGATTCCCATATTCAGTAAATGGTTCAACAGGAATCAGCTTCTCCCTTAATAACGCATTAAAGCTATCAGATGGAGAACCATTAGGTGGTAAGGCAAGAGCAGCAGATGATTTCTCAGACTTTGCTGATGAAGATGATGACTTATTAGGGTAAGGCTTATGAAAACACTATCAATAGATATTGAAACCTATAGTAGCATAGACCTCAGAACTTCTGGGGTCTTCGCCTACACAGAATCAGAAGATTTTGAAATACTATTATTCGCCTATGCCTTTGATGAAGAAGAAGTGCAGATTATAGATTTAGCACAGGGCGAATATATACCAACGGATGTGGTAGAGGCTATATTTAACCCATCAATAATTAAAACAGCATTTAATGCACAATTTGAAAGAACATGCCTATTAAAACATCTAAAGAGACCAATGCCACCTGAACAGTGGAGATGTTCCCAGGTACATTCTTTAACATTAGGGCTTCCCATAAGCCTTGCAGGAGTAGCAAAGTGCCTAAACCTAGAAACTCAGAAGATGGATGAAGGGAAAGCACTTATAAGATATTTCTCTATACCCTGTAGGCCTACTAAAGCCAATGGAGGTAGAACTAGAAACCTACCACATCACGATTTAATTAAATGGGAAACTTTCAAAGAATACTGTAAACGAGATGTAGAAGTTGAAAGGGAGATTAGAAAAAAGTTAGATAATTTCCCAATGGGAGATAAGGAATTAAAGCTATGGTTCATAGACCAAGAGATAAACGGATATGGTGTAAAAATAGATAAAAGAATAGTAGAAAATGCGATTAAATGCGATGGAGTATACCAAAAGAAATTATATGAAGAAGCTGTAAAACTAACAGGACTAGATAATCCAAATAGTCCATTACAGCTAAGAAACTGGCTTGAAGATGAAACGGGATTAGAAGTAGATAGCTTAACAAAAGATTCAGTATCAGATTTATTAAGTAGAGATATAAGTCCTAAAGCAAAAAGAGTATTAGAACTAAGACAGGATATGTCCAAGACTTCAGTTAAAAAATATGAAGCTATGGATAGGGCAATGTGCAAAGATGAAAGGGTTAGAGGGCTTTTACAGTACTATGGAGCTTCAACAGGACGGTGGGCTGGAAGATTAGTACAGGTTCAAAACCTACCTAGAAACAATATGGATGATTTAGATTTAGCTAGAAACTTCCTACTTGAAGGTAACCTTGAAGCTTTGGAACTACTCTTTGATTCAGTGCCAGATGTCTTATATCAATTAATAAGAACAGCTTTTATACCATCGGAGAACTCTAGGTTTATAGTATCAGACTTCTCAGCCATTGAGGCAAGGGTAATAGCATGGCTTGCAGGGGAGAGGTGGAGAATGGATGTATTCAATTCCCATGGAAAGATATATGAAGCATCAGCTGCAGAAATGTTTAAAGTTCCAATAGAGGAAATTCATAAGGATAGTCCACTTAGGCAGAAAGGTAAAATATCTGAGCTTGCACTTGGATATCAAGGCAGTATTGGAGCTTTAATTTCTATGGGAGCACTTGATATGGGTTTAGAAGAATATGAATTAAAGCCCTTAGTTGATACTTGGAGAAGATCTAATCCAAACATAGTGAAACTTTGGTGGGATGTAGAAGCTGCTGCAATTAGGGCTGTAAAGGAAAGAGTAGTTGTAAATATGCAGTATGGTCTTAAGTTTTCTTATAAAAGCGGGATGCTTTTCATTGCACTGCCATCTGGAAGAAGCCTAGCCTATGTAAGACCAAGGATTGAAATAGATGATAGGTTTAATAAAGACAAATTAACCCATGAAGGTATAATGGCTGGAACTAGGAAATGGGGAAGGGTTGACACATACGGAGGAAAGCTTACTGAGAATATTATACAAGCCATAGCTAGGGACTGCCTAGCAGAGTCTATGCTTAGACTTGATAAGGCTGGATATAAAACAGCTTTTCATGTTCATGACGAAGTGGTTCTAGATGTTCCAAAGGATAAGGGTTCAGTAGAAGAAGTAGAGGAAATAATGGGTGAAAGTATTCCTTGGGCTCCTGGACTTCCATTAGGTGCTGAAGCTTTTGAGACGGAATTTTACAAGAAGGATTAGGGGGTAAAGCCATGGACAGAAAAACAACTAAGTTCATAAAAGGTTTAAAAGACTATAGAGGTATACTTCCTAAACAAACCATCAAAACACTAAAGGGTCAGGCTCTTTCAGGAGATGTTGAAGGAGCCAAGAAAGGCCTTAAGAAAATAACAGAGGGGGCTTTTAGATGATTCAATTCACTTTATATACATCAAATTATACAGGCAATCTTTCAAACTGTCTCTATCCAAACAAGGTAGTAGTAAAGGATGAAGATGATATGAAAGAAGCCATTAAGTTTGATCATGTTACAGCTGAATATAAAGACAGTTATAGAAGTAATTCTAACTTTATTAAGGCTGATAATATACCACTTGATTGTGATAATGACCATTCTGATGACCCTAAAGACTGGGTAACATCGGTTGATGTGGCTTTAGAGTTTTCAGGTGTTCCATTTGTAGTAGCATATAGCAGAAATCATATGAAACAAAAAGGAAATAAAAAGCCAAGACCAAGGTTCCATGTATATTTTATAGTATCAGAGATATCAGACTCAAAGGAATATGCAGAGCTGAAAAAGAGAATAGCATCATATTATCCATACTTTGATAAAAACGCACTGGATAGTGGAAGGTTTCTCTTTGGAACGGATAATCCAGAAGTAGAATTCTATGATGGTGATAAATATATAAAGGAATTTTTAGATGAAAGAGAATTTGAAACTTGGGAAGAAACTAAGGATGAAATCGGGGAAGGCAACAGAAATAACCATATGTCTCGTTATGCAGGGAGAGTTATAAAGAGATTTGGAGATACAGAAAAGGCCTATGAACTCTTTCTTAAAGAAGCAGATAAATGCAATCCACCCCTTGAAGACTCTGAGTTAAATCTAATATGGAGAAGTGCTGTAAACTTTGGGAAAAAGGTAGCATCTCAAGATGGATATATTCCACCAGAAGATTATAACTCTGAAATGGAATTAGAGCCTGAAGATTATTCAGATGTGGGCCAAGCAGTAGTTTTAGCAAGAGAGTATAAAGACACTCTTAGATATTCTCCATCAACTGACTTTCTAGTCTATAACGGTAGCTTTTGGGAAGAGTCAAAGCCTAAATCCCAAGCAGTTTCACAGGAATTAACTACTAGACAGTTAGAAGAGGTTGAAATAGAAATTGAAAAGCTAATGAATGAAATGGTTACAAACGGAGCCATGGAAATCATTGTAGCAATGGGAGCCAAGAAGGCAGAAGGTGTTTTAAGTGATGAGCAGAAAAGAGTGTTCAAAAGATATGAAGATGCTCTAGCTTATAAAAAGTATGCCATTGTTAGACGTGATTCTAAAAAGATAGCAGCAACACTTAAAGAAGCACAGCCAATGCTTGAGATTGAACTAAAGGATCTTGATGCAGATGAATTTTTACTAAATACACCAACATCCACCTACGATTTAAGACAGGGATTAAACTCTCCAACAGAACCCAACCCATCACATTTTATAACTAAACAAACAACAGTAGATCCAGGTGATGAAGGTATGGACATATGGCAGGATATGTTAGATGTAACATTTCAAAAGGATAAAGGATTAATAGAATATGTACAAAGGGTAGCAGGGCTTGCAGCTATTGGAAAGGTTTATATAGAAGCTTTAATAATAGCTTATGGCGAAGGAAGAAACGGTAAGTCTACCTTTTGGAATGTAATAGCTAGGGTGTTTGGAAGCTATAGTGGAAATATATCTGCTGATGTTTTAACAGTTGGAAACAGAAGAAATGTAAAGCCAGAACTGGCTGAAGCAAAAGGGAAAAGACTCCTTATTGCAGCAGAACTTGAAGAGGGTATGAGGCTTAACACTTCAAATATTAAACAACTATGCTCTACTGATGAAATCTATGCTGAAAAGAAATATAAAGATCCCTTTGGATATATTCCAACGCACACCTTAGTTTTATACACTAACCACCTTCCTAAGGTTGGAGCAATTGACGAGGGGACATGGAGAAGGCTTATTGTAATTCCTTTCGAAGCAAAGATAGAAGGTAAAAGTGATATTAAGAACTATGCAGATTATCTGTATAAAGAAGCTGGAGGAGCCATACTTTCCTGGATAATAGAAGGGGCAGAAAAAGTAATAAAGGATGATTTTAAAATAACACTTCCTAAGAAAGTAAAAGATGCAATAAAAACTTATAAGGAGAGCAATGATTGGCTATCTGTAAATGGTAAACTAAAATCCATAGATTTAGGCAAATAAAAATCCATAGTTTTTGGCAAATAATTTTCCATAGTTATTCAAATAAAACATTCCAGAATGATATGATGTAATTCTGGAGGTTAAAAGAAAGGATGACTAATTGGAAAATGTATGGACAAATTCAAGAACACAAAAGGAAAGGATTTAATAAAAGTCAAATAGCAAGACTTTTAGGTAAAGACTACAAAACAATTTTAAAGTATTGGGATATGACACCAGATGAGTTTGCAGCAGAAAAAGAATATACTGGAACACGAATAAAAAAGGCAGAACCATATGAAGAGTATGTAGTTGAATGTCTTAGAAAGTATCCTGATATGTCGGCAGCCCAGTTGTATGACTGGATTTTAGAAAAACGAAATGGCATAGAGCTGCCATTCAAAGAACGTAGCTTTAGAAGCTATGTGACAAACATAAGGGAAAAATATGATATTAAAAAAACTGTTAAATCACGGCAATATGAAGCTGTTGATGATCCACCAATGGGAGAACAAGCACAAGTTGATTTAGGGGAAATAATACTTGAAACAGTTACAGGTAAGCATAAGAAAGTCTACTGCTTTGGAATGGTCATGTCTAATTCAAGACAAAAATTTGTATACTGGTTAGACAAGCCATTTACAACAGATAGCTTTATCAATGCCCATTTTAAGGCATTTGATTTCTTTGGCGGTCGTACTAAAGAAATAGTATACGATCAAGATAAGATATTAGCTGTAAGTGAAAATAATGGAGACATAATTTATACAAAGCAGTTTCAAGCATTCATAAGTATTGTTAAGTTTAATATCTATCTTTGCAGAGGATCTGATCCGGAAAGTAAGGGAAGAATTGAAGCCGTAGTAAAATATGCAAAGTATGGGTTTGCTGAACACAGAATTTTTCATGACATTGAAACATTTAATGTTGATTGTTTGGCATGGCTTAATAGAACAGCAAACAAAAAAATTCATGAAACAACTAAGAAAATACCGGCAGAAGTATTCGCTTTAGAACAAGAATACTTAATACCGGTACCCCAATTGAATAATAATTATTCTGTTAATATTAATATACCTTATCCTGTAAGAAAAGACAATATAGTTTTGTACAAATCAAACAGATATCGTGTCCCTAAAGGAACATATGAGCCAGGTAAAATGGTATATATGATTGTTGATAATGAAACAATTACAATAACTGATGTTGAAACCGGAGAGATTTATGCAAAGCATCCACTGAGCCATGAACGGGGTCAACTGGTTGGTCAAAAACGCAAAGAGCGTGACTATAGTAAAACGCAGGAACAGTTAGAGGAAAAAGTAATTTTAATGTTAGGTGGAAGTGAAACGGCTAAACAATTCTTGCAAGAAATACATAAAGAAAAGCCACGATATTACAGGGATCAGCTTGGCGTAATCAAAGGCGTTTGCCTTGAATTTACAGATGTTTCATTGATAGAAGGTTCCGTTTTCTATTGTATGGAAAGGAACCTTTATTCAGCTGGTGATTTTAAATCAGCAATGATTTATCTAAATGAATTAAATAATACTCCCAAGCAAACAGCAGCAATTAAAAAGCTTCCCGGGCTACCGGATAAATATCGTAATATGTCGCCGCAAATACGGGATTTAAGTGTTTACGAAGATGCCATGAAGGGAAGTGCCATGAATGGATAAGCTAAGCGAAATAAAGGCAAAAGCAGGCAGTTTAAGCCTGACTCATACGAAGGTCAACATGGAATTAATATTAAAGAATGCAGAGTCTGCTAACGCCACCTACTTAGAATTCTTGTCGGATATTTTACAAGAAGAAATAAACTACAGACATGACAAGGCTAAGTCTAAACGTATTAAAGAAGCAGGATTTCCATATATTAAGAAGCTTGCTGATTTCGATTTGGGATTTTGTAAATCATTGACAGAGAAACAATTTAAACAGCTTTCAGAGCTTACATGGATTGAAGGTCTATACAACCTAATATTTGCAGGACCTCCCGGTGTGGGTAAAACACATCTTAGTATAGCGTTGGGATATCACGCATGTGAGCAGGGATATAAAGTAAGTTACACAAATATGCAAATGTTAATGCAATGCATGAGGACAGAAGAAATTGACAGACGAAGCAAAACTAAGATGAACCGAATTAGAAAGTCAAATCTCTTAGTAATTGATGAAGTTGGATACCTCCCGGTGAAAGACATTGAGGGAAACATGTTTTTTCAACTTATATCAGAGCTTCAAGAGCAAACATCTATTATTATAACAACTAATAAAGGATTTGAGGATTGGACGGAGTTTCTCGGTGATCCGGCACTTGCTACCGCTGTTTTGGACAGGCTGACATTCAGATGTGATAAAATATTGATGGATGGTAAAAGTTATCGTCTTGAAAACAGAAAATCATACTTAAATCAGAATTGATAAATAATACAAGAAGTATTGCAAATTAATCTTTATATAAAGAATTTTAAAAAATGAAATGTCTTTTTGTAGTAGTAGTGTTTGTGGAGCTTGTGGGAAACTCGCGAAAAAATAACGCATTTCAGGTAACTATGCTGAGTTTTCCATAAATCCACAAACAAAATGGGATTGACAAAACATAAAATAGTCTTGGTAAGTATGGAATTTTAATTGCCGTTTTTTATGGAAAATTAATTGCCGATATTTATGGAAAAGTACTTGCCGTTTACAAGTATTCTTAGAAATAAGAAAATTCATTTTTAAGAACAGCGTAAATATACATATTCTTGCATTCTCTACTGACCTCATGACATTCATACAGGCGAAGGTATCCTTCCTCTTGAAAATTAAATTTCTTCAATAAATGTTTAGAAGCAATGTTTTCTTCGTGGACAAATGCTTGAATTCTAGTAAGCTTTAGTTGCTTAAAACCTAGTTTTAACACTTCTTTCATTGCTTCACTCATAATACCCTTTTGCCAATGATCTTCTGATAATTCATAACCAATCTCCGCTCTTCTTCCTTCAAAATTATTCAAAAAAATGGTTCCGATTATCCTATTAGTTGTTTTTTCGGTGATTGCAAAACGTATAATCCATCCTTCCTCAAAATCCTTTATTCCATATTCTAATAATTCTATCTGCATCTTCAGTAGATTCAGGACCATTCCAATCAAGGTATTGATATACATTTTCATTATTATAATACTGAAATAAATCATATGCGTCCTCACTTTTAATTTTTCGCAAATTTACTGTTGTAGTTTCTATTGTTGGTATATCTTGTAATACTTTTACTAAATTCATTCCTATACCTCCTTACCATGAGATATTATAAAATACTTCCTATTAAACAGTGCCATAATTATAAAGGAATCGATTATCATAAATTATTTGTTTTTTAAATAAACTTGATTGTATCTATAGTAACTCTCCATTTTCATCATAAAAAGAGTCACAAAATTTCAACTTACCAGATACTTCCCTATTTATACCAAGAAACTTAATTTTTAAATAAGGATTCTCAGGATGATTATCACCTAATACAATGTCATATTTTAAAGCTGATTCAAATCCAAATTGAGTATAATAATCCCCACCAGTAAGTGCAACCCATTGGTGTATCTGGCAACGCTGAACCCATTTCCTAACGTGAGATCGCCTGCCTGGATACATTCAGTTTTTCTGACAATTCCTCTTGTGACATTCCATTGGACTTTCTGAGTCCAACTATCTTATATGATAACTTAATATGAAATCCTCCTTTGACCTTGTGACTTCATTATAATAAAAAGCCTTGTTAGTTGCTACCACATCAGCTTTACATTTTCGCAACATGACTTTACATCTTGATATTTATGGCTCTTTATCACATAAATAGAATTAGTTTTCTAATTTCATGCGCTCAACAAATTCAAATTTGAAATGCACCTATTTATGCTCATAATAGAACGTTTGGTTACTTTTTTTGTAAAATATATTTCCTAATATAATTCGCTTTCATCAAGATCATAAATTACTGTGCCGTTAGGAGCAATAATTTTTTCGTTTTCATAATAGTGTTCTCGCTGTTCCCACTCTCCTGCAACATAGTGCATAATCAAGTATTCGTGGGTAAAATTAAGCCCATCTGTCGCTACCACTTTTCCTGTAAGCTTCTGTCCTGTTTCCATTTTAAAATTATCGTTAATTTCAATATTTCCGATGCCTACAAAATCAGCTTGGTAGGTTTTAATAACTTCATCATCTAATGTGACGATATACTTTATGTCTTTAAAGCTGTTGTCGCCATTGATGACAGAAGAACCCATTGCAATATTGCCCTTCATACGGTAATCATAAGGCTCTTGTGCGCTATATCCGCTTTCCCCCTTAAAACGAGGTGAAAGAGAGGAAAAGACTTCATCTTTGATGTTATATACTCTGAGATAATCGTGCTCCTCAAACTGTAAAACGCCCTTATCCTCTATTATAATTGTGGGGAAAACTTCATCCTTGATTGCGAAATCCTTTGTCAGTACAAACTCGGTGCCTTGCCTTTCCATTGGAATTTTTTCCTCACTGAATTTTAGGAATACCGCAGTTGTTTCAGCAAGTGTTTTGGGCTGTAATTTAAAAGTTACAGGCACTTTCAGTGTTTGCAGGTTGAACTCACCGATTTCATATCCACAGCTTGTTACAAGACTTGTATATTCTTCGAGTTTTCTATCAACATTTGAATAAATTTCACTAATATTTCTCTCTAAGCGATCTTCAGCATAAGATATTCCGTTTTCTGTTTGTTGCACCTTTGCTTTTAGACTGTTAATTTGAAATATTGAATAAACTTGTAATACTGTAAGCAATGTAATTATGATATACAATATTTTTGTCTTATTCATTTCATATACCTCCGTCAAATATTAAATTATCTACAATTCAAATTTGCTGAACTACTTATGCTCATAGTCTTATGAAATAAGTCCCACAGATTTCACATCAGCACAATACTTACGGCTACGACTTAGTTTTTATATTATGTTCATCTATAGTATATAAATCATGCATCGATTTATCAACCTAATTTTTCCAATTATCATCTATCATAACTCTAATTATCCAATGTCATCTATATTTTAGCCTATTTTTAAGGGTCAAAAAACGGTGTTTTTTCACCGATTTTTGACCCTTTTATTGACCTTCAACCACTATATGTTGTGGTCAAGTCTTATTATTTCTCCTCTGAACCACAATACGTCATCAGAATTATACTCTCTGCCGTAGAATGAAATCCCGCTCTATTTCGCAATTTTCTCCAAAAATTCTCTACCTTCTTTTACTCCGCCACATCTTTTGAAACCTTTTGATATTTCTGTTGCTGCTGCTTTATAAGCGCCATCATTCAACACTTTCTCGATGGCCATCTTAATCTCCTCCACTGATCTTTCGGAAGCTGGCAGCATCACACCTGCACCCAACTCTTCCGTTCGTTTTGCCACAGCCAACTGTTCTGGCGTCTGTGGTGCCAAAATCAACGGAACCTTGAAATACAGTCCTTCTGAGGCAGAATTCATACCACAGTGTGTGACAAACACATCCGCAATATTCAGTACTGCCATCTGATCTACAGAATCATACACCTGTATATTTTCAGGAAGATTCGTAAATTCATTAGTTGTCTCACCCATGGATACAATCACCTGATAGTCCGTTCCACGAAGTGCTTCCACGCAGTTCTCATACATCTCCCGGTTACTTACAACCGTACCCATAGAAATATACACAGTCTTTTCTGCAGTTTTTTCCATCGGATTCTTCATTGGGCGAATGGAAGGGCCGATGAAGCAGTATTTATTAGAAAAAGTCTCCGCAAAGGGTTGAAATTCTATCGATGTATATACAATTGTATTCGTCTCATTATCATTTGAAATCAACTGTAAAAAACTTTTTACGGGATACCCCTTAGCTTGAAGTCTTTTCAACTGCCTTTTAATCTTTGGCATAGCAAAAAGTGTGCTAATCAAACCACCCATACCTTGATTCATATATTTCGCAGAGTATCGGTTAAATGCAAATGTGGTATTCGAACAAACATAAGGAATACCAAACTTCATTGCCGCCAATTTACCACTGAAAGCCATGGAATCTGCAACAATGAGATCTGGCTTAATCTCTGGAATCATCTTTCCAATCAGACCATCCATTGCCAAAGTGGATTCTACAATCAACTCGATAGAAAAAGCAAGATCATTTCCTACTCTATTGCCTCCATCCTTTGCGTCAATGTCCAAGTCATATGCATCGCAGGGAACAAATGTCGCTCCCGTATTCTCAATCTTTTCCCTGAATTTCTCAAAAGAAAAATATGTCACATCATGTCCTGCATCAATCATCTCTTTTACAAGTCCCAAAGTAGGATTGGTATGACCGTGAGCAGGAATACAAAACCATGCAATCTTCATTTTATTCACCAACCTTTCCAGTAGCACTCATCAATCTTCGAAGCATTTCCTCAAAAATTTCTGCCTTTTGTAGCACAATACCTTCACCCTCTGATCCCATCACCACAAGCCTGTCACCACTTTTCAGATCAAAGGTATCACGTGCCTCTTTCGGTATAACAATTTGTCCCCTGTCGTTGATGGTAACTGTGCACCAGATATGTTTTCCCTTGGGAGCAGGCGGTAGCTTCAATCCTGAATCAGTAGAGTTTTCACGCATCAGTGAATCAATAGTTGTTCCATAAAAATCCGCCAGTATCATACATTTTTCCACATCCGGTATGGAAGTTCCCTTCTCCCATTTTGCATAAGCCTGTCGGGAAACACCAATCTGTAAAGCAATTTGTTCCTGGGAAAGTCCCTTTAGATTTCTTAATGAAATCAGATTTTCACTTAACATGTCATTCACCTCAAATTCGTACATTTCATATATTTCCTATTTCTATGAATATTATAATGCTAAGTTGCATAGTTCACAACCAACTACACTTGTCAGAATTTATGAATTTTTGTTATTTTTAGTTGCATCAATTGGTCAAAATCAAAAACGACAGGACATCTATCCTGCCGCTATTATTATATCTTATTTACGTGACATTAATACCACACTCTCAACATGTACTGTCCATGGGAATTGGTCTA
>LSQX01056935.1_pt1 | contig 15746 bp, 11 predicted proteins | sample 654561 | NCBI WGS metagenome assembly LSQX01 (sample SAMN04489861, study PRJNA283612) | anaerobic digester metagenome | isolation source: 4 biogas reactors fed with cattle manure at either 37C or 55C with and... | place: Denmark: Kongens Lyngby | collected 2014 | reverse complement strand
GCTAACTTATACTTGAAATTCTTGGAAAAACTAAAAGGCGGTATCCTTGCTATCTGTTAAAAAAATCCCTTTCAACAAAGTTGAAAGGGATTTAATTTTCTTTTACTTGAAGAGCCAGAGGCTTAAACCCATGACCGCCATGCCGGCTATCATCCCGTAAATTGAAAGATGATGCTAGCCAGATTCTTGAGCTGAGGGCCAAAGCTCATCTACTTGAAGAGCCAGAGGCTTAAACCCATGACCGCCATGCCGGCAATCATCCCGTAAATTGAAAGATGATGCTCGCCATATTCTTGGGCCGAAGGCAGAAGCTCATCGATGGAAATATAAACCATAATGCCTGCAACCGCCCCAAAAAGCAGACCATAAACTGTATCGTTCATAAAGGGCATCAAAATAAGGTAACCTATAAGGGCACCGATTGGCTCGGTCAATCCGGAAGCAAAGGAATACCAAAAGGCTTTTTTCCGATCACCGGTTGCATAATAAATGGGAAAGGATACTGCCATACCTTCCGGGATATTGTGAATTGCAATAGCTACCACAATGGGAATTGCCAAGGAAGGATCGTGTAAGGCAGCAACAAAAGTGGCTAAGCCTTCCGGAAAGTTGTGTAAGGCGATGGCTAAAGCAGTAAAGAGACCGGTCCGCATCAATTTCGAATATTCCTCAGCATGTTCTTCCTCAGTGATGAAAACCTGAGTTCCATCAGCTTCATGATAATGAGAAGGCTGGTTAAAATCATGAGGGTTTTGTTCGCTGGGCAAAAGTCGATCGATCAACCCAATAAAAATCATGCCGCCAAAGAAGGAAAGATTGGCCATCAAAAAGCCCATCTTATCCCCATAAACTAAGACGAGAGAATCATTGGCTTTGATGAAGATCTCCACCATGGAGACATAAATCATGACCCCGGCTGAAAAGCCCAGGGCTAAAGCAAGAATCTGGTTGTTTACTTTTTTAGTCAGCAAGGCAATCAAGCTGCCTATCCCGGTGGATAGACCTGCCAGTAAAGTTAAAAGAAACGCTATGCCTACATTACCCAATCGCAAAACCCCTTCCACAGCCCAACAATTTTCCTTTATGCTTTGACTCTAAGATGATAAAATCCTTTTTATTTAAGAATTGTTTGCAGCTATATCCCTCTTCTGATAGGTAAAGGCAAAAATCGTTCCGAAGAAAAAGGCTACCAAGGTTAAAACAAAGGGGAATTTCGGATTCATGGTATATAAAGCTCCAGAAGCAAAGGCTCCAATAATCGAACCCAATGACTTCATGGCATTATAAAATCCCATAACCAAATTGCTGTCCTTCTCCTTGGCACTTTGGGAAACAAGAGCTTGAATCATGGGTATTGTGACTGCATTAAAGGCAAAGAAGAGAACATTGATGATGATAAAAGGAATAACGGCATCGACTAAAACAACACCGGTTACAGTTATGACACAGATGGCCAATATCCAGACTATTGATTTGCGTAAATCCGTTTTATTGATCAGCCAGAGAGCGATTGTAGTATTGGCAATCAGGGTGATAATACCCATAGCACCTTTTAAGAGACCGTTATAACCGGAACTAAAGCCAAAGACGTCTTTAATATAATAATTAAAGGACTGATCAAAGGCTGTAAAGCCTAGGCTCTGGGTCATCACGACGCCAAAAAGGAAGGCCAAAACAACATTTAGAAATTTGCGGCTATCGACAAAAGCCTGAAAGGGATTTGCTTGTTTGGCTAATTCGGAGAATTTCAACGAGCTCAAAGGTATAGAGGCATCATCTTCACAGATCAGGAAAAAGGAAATGCCACAGATCACCAAACAGATTACCTGAACTACAATGGCCAAATAAGTATGGATTTCCCCTAAGAGACCGCCGGTCAGAAAGCCAAAGGCGCTACCTACAGATTGAATGGTAGCCACCAAGGTTAGATCTCTGCCTCTTTGTCGTTCGTCGGGGGCAGTATTGACCACATAGGTGAGTAAACTGACAAAAACTGCACCGGTGAAAGCACCGGTAAAGGATCTGGCTATGATGAATTGGGTTTCTGTTTTAGCCAGACCGAAAAAAGCTTGCCCCAATGCATAGCCTAAGCAGCCTATGAACAAGCTTTTTTTACTGGAAATGTATGTATTGATCTTACCCCAAAAGGGTGAAAGCAAAAAGTTTACGATGGTCATGGAGCCTAACGCGACTCCGAACATATAGTCACCCAAATTTAAATTTTTAAAAATTGTAGGTGTCACTGGGTGAGCAAAGCTGGCCGCCATATTGAGTAGAATCACGGTGATTATAAACAACAGACGGGAATGTTTTTTCTTTTCCATGTTAGAACTGCCTCCGTAGCCTTTGAACTATTATTGAAATGTTTTTTAGAGCCTTACTTAAAGCTATAATTTAGTCTTTGCGTTGGTTTAATCCTGCCCTTTCTTTTGAACAAAGCAGAAGGAAAACTTCGTTTTCTAGTTAAAAAGCAGGTATATTTGTTGCCAGAACAGAATTTATTAAAAAAATGCAGAGGAGCGAAATTACTATGAGTGAAAATAAAAAAATCGAGTTGGATCCTGCCATTGAAGCAGCCTGGACTCAGGATGTTCGTTTAGCGGTCAGACGCATGGCTTTGCTCTATCACTCCATGACCACAAATTTAATTGCAGAATTTGGCGAAGAAAAAGCAGAAGAATTGACCAGAAAAATCGTCTGGGATTACGGCACCCTTTGCGGCCAAGCCGTCAGAGATGCTGTTTTAGCTGAAGGCAAGCCTTTGACCTATGAGAACTTTCGCTCTGTTCCAGACTTACCCAGCAAAGGCTGGGAGCATGGCAGCTATACCGATGAAAATGGGGAGACCTTGACAACCGTCTCCTATTGCCCTGTTGCCGACTATTTTGCTCAATACAAGACACCATTGGCAAGGCTTTACTGTTTAGTCGACCCTTCAAAATACGAAGGGTACGACCCAACCCATACCATGCGACATGGCAAACATGTCATGGATGGAGATGAATTCTGCTTGATTTTAGTCGAGCCCAAGGAATAAAAGATCAAACTCAAGAAAAGACCGGCTATGAAAAGCCGGTCTTTTCTTTGTTTAAATCAGCTCTTTTGCCTTTTTCACTATTTCCTCAGGGGTCAAACCATATTTAATCAACAAATCGGCTGGTTTGCCTGATTCGCCAAAGGTATCCTTGATACCGACTCTTCTCAAAGGTGTAGGTAATTTTTCGCTCAAGACTTCTGCTACAGCACTGCCTAAGCCGTTGATGATGCTATGCTCTTCTGCTGTAACAACTCTTTTGGTCTTGGCTGCTGTTGCTAAAACCGCTTCTTCGTCTAAGGGTTTAATAAAAGGCAAGTGCAAAACTTCTGCCTCAATGCCTTCTGCTGCCAAGATTTCCGCAGCTTGCAAAGCTAAAGCGGTCATCATACCGGTGGTTAAGATACTAACATCCTGGCCTTGGCGCAACAACTTAGCTTTACCCCACTCAAGTTTTTGTTCTTCTTCTGTGATCACAGGCACCGCGGCTCGCCCCATGCGCAAATAGACGGGGCCTTGATGTTCAGCCGCTGCCATCACGGCAGCTACAGTTTCCGGACCATCGGCAGGACAAATCACGCTCATATTGGGAATACCTCGCATCAGACCTATATCTTCGACGCTTTGGTGACTGGCTCCATCCTCTCCTACTGTAATGCCAGCGTGGGTAGCTGCAATTTTTACATTAAGATTTGGATAGGCAATAGAGTTTCTAATCTGCTCGTAGGCTCTGCCCGTTGCAAAGATAGCAAAAGTACTGGCAAAAGGAATTTTGCCAGCTGCAGCTAAACCGGCTGCAATCCCGGTCATATTAGCCTCTGCAATCCCGATGCTGAAAAATCTTTGGGGAAAGCTTTGAGAAAAATCGTAAGTCATGGTGGATTTAGCTAAGTCAGCATCTAAGACCACAACATTTTCATTCTTTTCACCTAAAGCTACCAAGGCATCCTTGTAAGCGTTCCTGGTTGCAATCATTTTACTCATCGTCTATTCCCCCTTTTCTAATTCTGCCAAGGCTAAGGCCAATTGTTCTTGGTTGGGAGCTCTGCCATGCCAATCAGGATCGTTTTCCATGAAGGAAACTCCTTTTCCCTTGATGGTATGAGCGATGATGATGGTAGGACAGCTTTCCTCTGCCTGAGCCATTTTAATAGCTTGACGAATTGTATCCAAGTCGTGGCCATCAGTTTCGATGACTCTCCAACCGAAAGCCTGCCATTTCTCAGCAATCGGTCCAATATCCATGACTTCGTCGACTTTACCGCAAATCTGCAGGTTATTATAATCTAATATAACCGTCAGATTAGCCAATTTATAATGAGCGGCAGCCATGGCCGCCTCCCAAATCTGACCTTCCTGACATTCACCGTCACCGATAACGGCATAGACCCGACTATTGTTTTTATCCAACCTGGCAGCCAAAGCCATTCCTACAGCTCCGGACAAACCTTGACCTAAAGAACCGGTAGAAAAGTCCACTCCCGGTATCCCTTTCATATCCGGATGCCCCTGTAAGATTGAATCTATTTGCCGAAAATTCTTTAATTCTTCCTTAGGGAAGAAACCGCGCAAAGCCAAGGTTGAATATAAAACCGGGGTGGCGTGACCCTTGCTCAAAACAAAGCGATCTCGTTCCGGCCAATCGGGCTGGGCAGGGTCGATCTTCATCTCTTCAAAGTAAAGAACTTCCATAATCTCTGCCAAGGATAGAGAACCGCCGGGATGTCCTGATTTTGCCGCCGCCGTCATTTTAACAATTTCACGTCGAATTTCTTTAGCTATGTTTTTAGAAGACATTTCTTTCACACTCCTGGAGAATTTTTTTGGCCCCTAACGGCCCACATGAACTTAGGAATTGCCAACAATCGTTTAAAGCGTTTGGGATCTCTTAAGGCTCGATAGAGCCATTCCAAACGTATTTTGATAACCCAATCGGGAGCCCTTTTGTCGAGACCTGCCAGGACGTTGAAGCTTCCTCCAACACCCATGGCCACCAGCGGGCCCAAAACCTCCTTGTTTTTTTGTATCCACTGCTCAGCCGGCCGGGGTGGGCCTAAAGCACAAAATAACATGTTAGGACGAAGTCTGGCAATTTCGGCCAACATTTTGACTTCTTCCTCTTGGTCGAAATAACCATCATGACAACCGCTTAAAACAAAGCCTGGATATTTTTCCAATGCTGCTTGGGCTGCCCTCTCAGCAACCTGAGGAGCTGCCCCTAGAAAATAGACTTTGTATTCATTCTTAGCGGCTAGACCTAACATCTCCTGCATCAAATCAAAGCCGGCCACCCGTTCCGGCAATTTATCGTTTAAATAAGAAGCTGCCCAGAGGATACCGTTGCCATCGGCCACTCGCAAATCTGCTCCCTTTAAAGCCTGGCTGAACTGATCATCTTTATAACCTGTATAGGCAATTTCCGGATTGAGGGTGACGATATGAGCAAACTCATCATTCTTGATTTTTTCTTCAACCCAATCAATTGCTTCCTGCATAGTTACTGAAGCAATTGGAAAGTCCAGAATATTAACTTCCTTCATCTAAGCTCAATCCCTCCTTATTTTCTCGAGTTTTTCTCTGCAGCTGCCTCAATAGCCAATTTAGCACTGAACTTAGCTGCCTGAAGCAAGTCTTCCATCTTTTTTTCATGGCCCGGAAGATCTTTTTTTTCTGCCAAAACATCTAGGATCAGCTGGCTCAAATAATCGCTTTCAATTTTGTCTAAGCGACCGGCTAAAGTCTGACCCACTCTTTCAGCAAAATGATCGACTTTAGGGTCATAGCGGATAGCAATCGCTTTAGTACCGGCGATCGCTGCAAAGACCAGAGCGTGTAAGCGCACACCTACGACTAAATCCATTTGAGCCATTAAGGCAATCACATCTTCGACGGTGTATCCGTGGGGTAAACAAGAAACATCTGCCCTTTCTTTCATCCTGGCTCTGATTTTTAAAGCCACAGCTTCATCTTCCTTTTGCTGCATCGGGATGAAAAGGATATGTCCTTTGGTCTTTTCGATGACTTGGTCCAGAGCTTTGGCTATTTGATCCAACCAGCTTTGATCTTTGCCCCAAGGTCTGACCGAAACTGCAATCCAGGGTTTCTGTGCAGCTTGGATATTTAAAGAATTTAAAATCTCCTCGGCTTTTTTACTAGGCTTATTTTCATATAACAAAACTGGATCAGCACTTAAAATCAGTTTTTCTTGGGGCAAGCCGATACTTGCCAATTCATCCAAGGATTGCTGATCTCTGACAGTAATTACTTTAGCACCCTTTAAGATCAGCCTAGTCAAGCTTTGATTCAATTTTGAATTGATAGGCCCAATCCCTTGAGCATAAATCATATAAGGTAACTTTCTCAGCTTGGCTAAAGCCATTATGAAAAGATAATATTGCAGACTGCGACTGCTGGTCACATCTTGCAAAAGACTGCCACCGCCGCTGATCAACAAGTCATTGCGGCCTAATTCTTTCCAAATCGTTTTTAAATCGGTTCGTGAAATTGCCTTGATTCCATGGAGCTGAGAACTTAAAATGGGATTTGCCGATAAAACAGTCAATTCAACCTCTGGATATTCTTCCCTCAGCGCTTTTTGAATCGAGGTAAGGATTGCCTCATCTCCTAAATTACTAAAACCATAATAGCCGGAAATAAGGATGCGCAAAGGCCTCTGCTTGGTCTTTTTGCCTGTAAAACTGGTCATCAAATTAAGCCTCCTTAAAGACTTTCTTAACTAAAGAAACGATCAGATGAAAGACAAATAAAGCTATTAAACCTATGATGATACCCAAGACCAAGCCCCAGACTCCTCGGTTGAGACTGATCAGCAAGGGTGAGCGAACATGGGCAAAAGTATTGACCACAGAAACAAAGCCCATGGTAGCCAAGGCTAAAAAGGGACCGACCAAAAAGCGTTTGGATGAATTCGCCAGATAAGGCATCAGAACGATCGCCGGGTAACCGATTAGAAACTCTTTATTACGAGGTCGGGCAGTCAAAACTCTTTCCAAAAAAGTTCGCATCTTCAACTCAAAAGAACTGATCATGGCAACTGAAGCATTGCCTGAACGTAAAATATAATAGAAGAGTGCAGCTCCGGCTAGGAGAGTGAAAAAGGCCATCTCCACTGTAATTGTGCTTTTAAATAGCCTTCTGACTTCATCTTGCATTCGAGCCCAATTGCCTTCCGCTTTGAAGGATTTAAAAACAAAGCCATGGCGATAGAAATAATAAAGGGCAATAATCAGCAAGGGCAATAGAAAGCCCAACTTGACCCCTCTAAAATACTGAAGCTCCAGCATAAAAGCGTTATCGGCTAGGATGGTTCCTACTATTAGCCCACCAGCCAGAACAATCAGATAGCTGAAGAAGGCCAAGGTCACACCTTTTAGACCCAGCTTCCAGACACTATTATTCTCTTTTTGGCGATCCAAGGCTTGCAACAAAAAGGCAGCGGCCAAGACTGGATAGAGGACTTGCGCTCCTAAAGCCAAAAGCTGACGCACATTGACCCAAGAACCACCGACTGCCCCATTGGAACGAGACAAATAGCCGAAAGCTCCTGCTCCTAAAACTGCCAGGATTAGCAAAGACAGCCAGATCAATGGTTTTTCAACTTGCTCAAACCAGATTAGCAAGAATAAAATGGCACTTAGGAAAAGCGCTATTGGCAAGAAGATTGCTTGACCGACCAAATGGAAGGAAGGCAAAACCGAAGGGGCCCCCAGACTAAACCCAGCTGAATTTAAAGCTGCTCTGCCATTGGCCACTATGGATGTGTTCAAATCGATGATTTGGATTGGATCTTTTAATCTATTTTCAAAAAGTCGCAAATAAACAACTCGCATATTGCGGTCTACTGCTCCTCTGAGCCAACGTTCTTCTATACCTTTGGCACTGAGCCAATCGGGTTTGTCCAACTCAGCTCTTTGAATGGAATAGACTCTAACTGATTGAAAATCCAATCTTTGCAAGAGGGGAGCGTCACCTGTTAAGCGCAAGCTGCTCAATTGAGTCATAGTTTCGACTAAACCATAATACCATTTTTGTTCCGTTAACAATTTGCAGAAAGCAGAAAAAGCGGTGGAGTCCATTGTATATGAAGGAGTTTTACCCCAAAAGTCTTGTGTGCCGGGTAAATTTGTTCCGGTCACTATGACTCCTGTTATGCTGTCTCGAGCTTCAAGCAGAGGGCTGTAAATTCTCTCAAAAGCCTCAGCATCCAAGCCCGGAGTGTCTGCCGGTCTGAGCTGGACTAAAAAGCCTAAATCCAAATACTCTTTTAGCTCGGCCAAATCATAAAACAAACCTGCAGTCTCAAACAAGTCAAAATGAGCTGAGGGCATTTCAATTAAACCAAAATTTTCATTCTGATAAGTTTGCCAATTCAAAACTTCAATCTGTTGAGCCAATGAACTATTAATTTGGCCAAACAAATCAAGATCATCACTGAAAATATAATGATGAAAAGATTGGATATCTCTTCCCAATAATTTAACCAAACTGTTTTCTGGGTTAAGACGATTTAAATTAATCGCCTCTTGAAAATCTAAAACTGTTAAATCGCCCCGCTCCTGCAACAATTTAAAAGTTTTTTGATAAAGGGTTGCAGTCGTCGCACCTGCTTCTTTAAACCGGCTGAGAGCATCGAGATAATCTTCTCTGCTGCCCAATCCCATTGCGGTCAAATAGATTTCCTCTGTATCGATGACTATTTCCACTTGTTTTGCTGTTTTTTCCACTTCAATTCGTTGCCAGGATGTATAGAAAACAGGCAGCATGGAAATCACGATGAGAAGAAGCAGTATCTTCTTCAAACTCTTGTTTTTCAACAAAAACGCTCCTTTAAAACTTTGTTTTTTTATCCAGACCCATTGCTTTTACAATAGCTAAAGCCAAAAATGCCAAGACCAAACCTATGACCAAGCCATAAGCAATTCGCTGCCAGGATAACAATAGGGGTGTATGCACGTGCAAAAATGTGTTAAAAATGGATACTTGACCGGCAGTGGCTAAAACCGTTAAAAGTATACTCAGCCAAGGCTTGTGATAGAAATAAGAAAGAAGCATAAGAGCCGGATAACCGGTCAAAAACTCTTTAAATCTTGGTCTGACCCCAAAGGTCTTCTGTAAAAAGACCCGCAAGCCCTGTTCCATTTGACCGATAGCACCTTCATTTCCACTGCGCCAGATATAGAGGTAAACAATCAAAAAGAGCAAGCTCAATTTCAGAAGATTCTTGAAGCTAAAATTCTCTTTAAAACTTTGATTTAAAGCAAGCTTAACAAGTCGAGCAATCAAAAGCAAGCTGGTCAGCCCAAGAGGAAGAATAAAAGCAAGTTTTATACCTCGCAAAGTCAAAAGGGCATTTAAATAAGCTGTTTCGCTGAGCAAAGCATTGACAATGCTGCCTCCACTCAGAGTTATGGCTGTGCTGGCCACAAAATAAAAAAGTGTGTGAGATATATTTGTCGGCTTTTCCCTAGTGCTCAAATCCTTGACAAAGAGCAAAACGCCTAATGTGGGAAAGACCAGGGCAGCTAAAATAGCTAAAGCGTTAAAGAGCAAAGAGAGATCAACTAAATTATAGATATAGGAAGCATAGCTCAAAGCAATCAGGACAGCGACAAAAACTGCGATCAAGATTTCTTTGATCGAGTCGAACAAGAGCCCGATGATGATGCCTAAAGCAGCAAAGATTCCTAAAATCAGATATAAAAACATCGTCGGACTCAAAACCAAGCCTTCGATTGGCTTAGCTTGACCTAGCTGAAATCCTTTTGCCACAATGTCATTGGCCGTCTGGTTTAGCCAAAATTCCAAGGAGCTGAGCTCCTTGCCAGCTTCCATATCCATATGCTTAAAAGGCTTTAGGAAGAGAAAGCGAACATTGCGGTCGGTCACCGACAAAATCAGCTCTTCCCTGGTATCGTAGGGATAGCCCGGATGAATCCGCACTACTTTAGAGCCCGCTGCTCCCAGGTAACGTTCTAAACCCTCTTGCTCTCCCAGAAACTCCACAACCCCGATGGTTGCTCTGCGTAGATTGATAATCTGGGCGAAAGTCACTGCGTTGATTTCATTATCGAAAGCATAAGCCTCATAACCGCTGAAGAAAAACATGTGACTGTTGGGTAAAGTAAAGAGGACTGTCAAAACCCCGTCTAAATCTGTAAAACCTTTTTCTTCCAATTGGTTGGAAAGTTGAGGTACTAGAATCAAATTGTTTTCCTTGGCGTATTGCAAAACTTCAGCTGCTGGTTCCAAAAAATCTTCATCAAGCAAAACTAGAGAGGTCATGCCCCAAGATTGAGCTTGCTCAACCAAATCGATAGGTTCCTGATTTGTCCTTTTGGCGATTTCAACTAGATCAGCATATTCCAAAGCCAATTCCACCTGATTGCTGGCTTTTTCATTGGGTATTCTCAAAGCCAAAACACGAATGCTGAAAATCAGAGAAATGAGCAATATAAACCAGAGAAATTTATTGCGGGTTTTATCTTTCAAAGCTCTCGGCTCCTTAAAAAAATCAATAAATATATTTACTATGAACAAATAAAACTTCTTCTTTCAGGGAGTAAAACCCTTTAAAAACCACTGCTCAGATCTTCTGCAGTATTTAAAAACTTTGCTGTTTCCTCTTCACAATCTCCTCAGTTAAAAATTCATAGATTTATCAATTCTAGCCTAACAGAATTGAGTTTGCCTAGAAAGGCATTAGATGTTAAGATGAAAACCGATATGAGGTGAAAATATTATGGCAAACAAAACACTAGTTTTAGCAGAAAAGCCTTATCAAGGCAGAGAGTTAGCCAGGGTGCTCAATTGCCGGCAAAAAGGTAAAGGTTACATTGAGGGCAACAATTATATAGTGACTTGGGCTTTAGGTCATTTGGTCACCTTAGCAACTCCCGATGAATATGATAAAAAGTATAAAAAATGGCAGATGGAGCATCTTCCCATCATACCAAAAGAATTCAAATTGGTCATCATACCTTCCACCCGACATCAATTTAGATTGATCAGTCAACTGATGAAGCGACAGGATGTTAAGGATTTAATTATCGCCACCGATGCTGGCCGCGAAGGAGAGTTAGTCGCCCGTTGGATTATGGAAAAAGCCGGATGGCGCAAGGAGACTAAAAGGTTATGGATTTCCTCCCAGACGGATGCAGCTGTGAAAGAAGGCTTTGCCAAGCTAAAATCAGCTCAAGAGTATGACAATCTTTATGCTGCGGCCAAGGGACGTTCCATCTCAGACTGGTTGGTTGGCTTCAATATCAGCAGAGCGTTGACTTGTAAATATCATGCCTCCCTCTCGGCGGGCAGAGTGCAAACTCCGACTCTGGCGATCATAGCAGGCCGGGAAGAGGAAATCGAGAAATTTAAGCCCCAAACTTACTTTACATTAAGTGCCTTATTCTCTGGCTTCAAGGCTCAACACAGGCCCAAAGGAGACAGACGCCTAAATGTTTTAGAAGAGGCGGAAAACCTGCAAAAGAAATGCCAAAGGGAAAGAAGCGCCTTGGTCAAATCGGCAGTCAAGAGCAATAAAAGAGAATTGCCCCCTTTACTCTTCGATTTGACCGAATTGCAAAGAGAAGCCAACAGAATTTATTCCTTTTCTGCCAAGAAAACTTTGGATTTAACCCAGCGTTTGTATGAAGAACACAAGCTATTGACCTACCCCAGAACCGATTCAAAATATTTGAGCAGTGATTTAGTCGCTACTATTCCGGCGCGCTTGAAGAATCTCAATCACTCACCCACTTATGGCAAAATAGCGCAGGCTCTTTTGAATCAGCCTTTAAGAAACAACAAGAGGATCTTCAACGATGAAAAAGTCAGCGATCACTATGCTATTATTCCTACGGAAGAACGAGCAAATTACCTGGCTCTGACTCAGGATGAAAGAAGCATCTATGAATTGGTAGTGGCCAGATTCTTGGCGGCCTTCAGCCCTGACTTTCTCTACGAACAGTTGGATTTAACTTTGAAGATTGCCGGAGAAGAATTTACGGCTAAAGGCAAGGCCATTAAGTCTTTGGGCTGGCGCAATCTTTTAAATCTAGATAGAGAAGACGAAGATGAGGAGGACCAGGAGCAAGTACTGCCGGCGATTAAAGATGGGCAGAGCATTCCTTTACAGGATGTGCAATTGAACAGGCGGCAAACTCAAGCTCCTAAACGCTATACAGAAGCTACTCTTCTTTCTGCCATGGAAAACCCCTCCCGCTTTGTCGAGGATAAAAACTTGAGAAGCGTACTGCAAGAAGCCAAAGGCATAGGAACACCTGCCACCAGAGCCGAAATTATTGAGCGCCTGATTTCTGCCAACTATGTTGAGCGCCGAGGCAAGGAGTTTTTCCCTTTGAGCAAGGGCAGACAGTTATTGGAATTGGTACCTGAAGATTTAAAATCACCTGCCTTAACCGCAGTCTGGGAAGAAAAATTGAATTCAATTGCCCAAGGTAAGCTCAGCGAAAAAGCTTTTTTAAAGGAAATAATCGAGTATACTAAAGATCTGGTTAAAACGGTTAAGACCACTCAAGGCACTTATCGCCACGACAATTTGACCGGCAACCGTTGCCCGAACTGTAATCAATTCATGCTTGAAATCAATGGAAAAAGAGGCAAGATGTTGGTTTGCTCTGACCGAGAATGTGGTTTCAGACAAAATCTCTCTTATCTTAGCAATGCCCGCTGCCCAGTCTGTCACAAAAAATTGGAAGTAGTAGGAGAAGGTGATAAGAGGCTTTACACCTGCAGCTGTGGTTTTAGAGAACGCTTCGACCGCTTCAACCAAGAGCTGGCAAAAAAACGCAACCAAGCAGGTCGAGCCGATGTCATCCGTTATCAAAAAGAACAGGCCAAGAGAGAAAAGGAAGAAAGCGTTTCCGCTTTCGAATTAGCTTTCAAAAAAGCACAGAAGAAAAAATAAAAATTTTAAAACAATGGATTATTACCTTCAAATTAGCCCTTAAAGACTAAAAAAGCATCCGTGGATTCTTCACGGATGCTTTTTTGTTTTTCTATGCAACTATTCTTTTTTAAAGAGAAGGGCACCGGTGGGGCAAGCCTCCACACAGAGACGACAGTTGACGCAAGCCTTCTCTCCCTCCATCATGCCGGGTAGATAAGGCACGGTTTCGGCATGACTGCCTCTATACATATAGGCAATCATATTGACCTCAGCCACATCACGACAGACCCGGACACAAGTTCCACAGAGAATACATTTCTTGGGGTCACGAACAAAGACCGGATTCGTCTCGTCCAAAGGTTTGGCATGTTTATCCCCGACGAAAGCAGCTTGCTGAGCATCATAAACAGTAGAATATTTACGTAAGAGACAATCATCAGCATCGCCACAACCGCAACTCAAACAGCGCAAAGCTTCAGCAATGGCTTGCTCTTCTGTGAAAGTGCTCTCAACTTCAGCAAAGTCAGCTATTCTGGTCTTAGGGCTGAGCTCTTTGGGATGATTCTTGGCCTTTTTCTTTTCATCTTTATAATATTCAGGGGAAACTTTGGACAAACTCGTTCCCATGACATGGTTATAATCTTCTTTGACTTGAGGTAGATTCATCAGATAGCGATTGATTGACCGAGCACCTTTAGCACCTGCCGCAATGGCTTCAATAGCAGTGGCTGGACCGGTAACGGCATCACCGCCGGCAAAAACATCGGGTAAGTTAGTAGCCGCAGTATCCAAACTGGCTTTAATATTGTCTCGATTCATTTCCAAAGGAAAATCATCGTTAATAAAAGCTAAATCTTGAGTCTGACCGACTGCAGCTATGATGATATCAGCCACACACATGTGTTCTGAACCTTCAATGGGCACAGGTCGGCAGCGCCCGGAGGCATCAGGCTCACCTAGAGCCATATCGATTAAGGTGACTGCAATACTCTCTCCGTCCATAGCGACGGCACTGGGATTGGTCAAGGTAACGATCTCTACACCTTCAGCTTCGGCTGCATTGACCTCTTCCGGATGGGCTGGCATTTCAGCACGACCCCGGCGATAGATCATCTGAACCCTGGAAGCTCCCAAACGCAAAGCAGTGCGAGAAGCGTCGATAGCAGTATTACCGGCTCCAACAACCATCACACTCAGACCGGTTAAATCAACATCATTGTATTTTTCAATCCGGGCCAAAAAATCTACGCCTGTATAAATCCGGCTGCAACTATCTTCACCGGCACAGCCCAGTTCCCAACCTTTTTGAGAACCAACGCCGACAAAGATGGCATCGAAGCCTTCTTCTTTTAATTGTTGATAGGTGATGTCCTTGCCAAATTCCACACCATAGTTGAACTTGACACCCATTTCTTCAATGATCCCAACTTCAAAATCCAAAATTTCTCTGGGCAAGCGGTAGGATGGAATTCCATAGCGCAACATACCACCCGGTTTTTCATGTTTTTCAAAGATGGTCGCTTGATGACCGAAGATAGCCGAATAATAGGCACAGGATAGGCCGGCTGGTCCGGCACCGATGATGGCGATTTTTTTGCCGGTGCTCTCTTGCAATTCCGGGATAAAGGGACCGTGTAGACGATCGTAATCACTGACAAAGCGTTTGAGATGGTTGATGCCGACTGTTTCATCGACTATATTGCGACGACATTCATCTTCACAGGGGCGAGTGCAAACCCTGCCACAGACCGAAGGCAAAGGGTTCTGCTCTTTGATTAAGCGTAGGGCTGCCAAAAACTGCCCTTGGGCAATCAGTTCAATATAATGATGCACATCGATATGAGCCGGACAGGCAACAGTACAGGGAGCAACACAATCACCTGTATGCTCCGATAGGAGCAACTCCAAGCAGACTCGCCTTGAATCGGCAATATCCGGGCTTTCAGTGGTAATCACCATACCTTCAGCTATGTTAGTAGCACAAGCCAAAGGATTACCCCTGCTGCCATCTATTTCTACCCGACAGAGCATGCAAGAACCGAAGGCTTCTAAGCGCTGGTCATAACACAAATTGGGTATCTCTACCCCATTGGCCAAAGCAGCTTGTAAAACACTGGTCCCGGCTTCAATCTGACAGGGTTTACCGTTTAAAACAAAATTGACTAAACTCATTGACTCTCTCCTTACTCGACTATGACCGCTCCGAAACGACAGACTGCCTTACAGTTGCCACAACGGGTACAAATACTCGGATCTATGACATGCGTTTCTCTGGGCTCCCCACTGATACAGTGAACCGGACAGTTTCTGGCGCAAACTGTACAGCCTGTGCATAAAACAGGATCAATTCTGTAACTGATCAGGGCTCTGCACTGAAGGGCAGGGCATTTTTTATCGTTGATATGAGCTTCGTACTCATGTCTAAAATATTTCAAAGTTGTCAAAACTGGATTTGGAGCCGTTTGACCTAAAGCACAGAGGGAATTCTTTTGCACTTGATGAGCCAAGGTTTCCAATTTTTCAATATCACCGGGCACACCTTTACCTTCTGTAATCCGAGTTAAAATTTCCAGCATGCGCTTGGTGCCAACTCGACAAAATGTGCACTTACCGCAGCTTTCTTTTTGAGTAAAATCGAGGAAGTAGCGAGCGATGTCAACCATACAATTATCTTCATCCATAACTAACATTCCGCCGGAGCCCATCATTGAGCCCATCTCCGTCAACGATTCATAGTCTATCGGGGTGTCTAATTTATCAACCGGTATGCAGCCGCCGGAAGGGCCG
>LSQX01217369.1_pt1 | contig 15748 bp, 12 predicted proteins | sample 654561 | NCBI WGS metagenome assembly LSQX01 (sample SAMN04489861, study PRJNA283612) | anaerobic digester metagenome | isolation source: 4 biogas reactors fed with cattle manure at either 37C or 55C with and... | place: Denmark: Kongens Lyngby | collected 2014 | reverse complement strand
GCGACAAAGTGGGGATCGCCACCGCCCACGTTCCATGCACTGCCCGAGATCCCCTTCTTTTCCTTTCCGCCGGGCATGAAGAATGCTATCTTCCTGTGTGTAAAACATCCATGGATGGGAATGATATGCTGGCAATCACGTTTCATGGCGCCGCGCGCACCACAACTGGCTCGATGCATCTGGTGGAGGCCAATGGCCTGCGCCTATTGCTGGACTGCGGTCTGTACCAGGGGCACCGCAAGGAGGCCTTCGAGCGCAACCGCAACATGCCCTTCGATCCCGCCACCATCGATGCCGTGCTCCTCTCGCACGCGCACATCGACCACAGCGGCAACCTCCCCACCCTGGCGCGCTATGGCTTCCGCGGCAAGGTGATCTGCACTCCCGCCACGGCCGACCTCTGCGACATCATGCTGCGCGACTCGGCGCACATACAGAACCAGGACCTGATCTACGTCAACAAGCGGCGCAAGAAACAGGGCAAGCGCCTCTTCGAGCCGCTCTACGAGATTCAGGATGTCGAGCGCATCCTGAGCCTCTTCCAGCCTGAACGCCTCGGACGGACAATCGACCTCGGACGCGGCGTGACGGTCACGCTGCATGATGCGGGCCACATCCTCGGCTCGGCCACCATCATGCTGGAGACGCGTCTGGATAGCGGCAAGTCGCACCGCATCCTCTTCTCCGGCGACCTCGGCAACCCCGACCAGCCGATCATCCGCGCGCCGGAGTTCGTCGAGGGCGCCAACACGCTGCTGATCGAAAGCACCTATGCCGACCGCAACCATCCGCCCATGGATGATGTTCTGGGGCGCATGAAGGGCTTTATCGAGGATATCCACCAGCAGCACTCCAAGCTGATCATCCCCGCCTTCAGCGTGGGCCGCACGCAGCATATCCTCTACCTCCTCAACAAGCTGATCGAGAAGCGGCGCGTGCCGCTCACCCCGGTCTTCGTCGACAGCCCTCTGGCCACGCGCGCCACGGCCATCTACGCGCGCCATCCGGAGTGCTACAACGAAACAACCGCTGCCATGGTGGCGGCGGGTGATGAGCCGTTCCGCTTCCCCGGCCTCGAGTTCACGCGCAGCGTCCAGGACAGCATGGCGCTTAACGACCGCCGGGGGCCCTTCATCATCATCTCGGCCTCGGGCATGTGCGAGGGCGGGCGCGTCGTACACCATCTTCGCAACAGCATCCCCAACCCGCGCAACATCGTCCTGATCGTCGGTTTCCAGGCGGAACACACTCTGGGGCGCCGCCTGGTTGAACGCCGCCCGGCTGTCAATATCTTCGGCGAGCCGGTTCCCCTCGAGGCGCGCGTGCATACGATCAACGCCCTCAGCGCGCATGCCGACCGCGGGGATCTGATGCACTGGTTCACGCGTATCAAGTCGCCGGAACTGCGCCGCACCTTTGCCATCCATGGCGACGAGAACCAGACTGCCGCCATGGTCGGGATGCTCAAGGAGCACGGGGCCGCGGAGGCAAGCGCGCCAGTGTCCGGCGAGCGCATCGTTCTGGAGCAGTAGACAGACAACACCATGAGCCGCACCGCACATCTCACCGTCATCGCAGGTCCCGACAAGGGGCGCGACCTGACCGTGCATCCGGAGGGCATCCGCCTCGGACGTTCGAGCGAGAACGATGTCTCCCTGGCCGATCCCCTGCTCTCCCGCCACCACTGCCGCCTCGACTTCACCGATGCGGGCGAGCTCCAGGTGACGGACCTCGAAAGCGCCAACGAGACGCTGGTTAATAATACGGCGGTCTCCCGCCAGATACTCAAGCCCGGCGACCAGATCCTCATCGGCAACACATTGCTAAGCGTCGATACGGTCGGCGGCAGTGCCACTAGCCCGGCGGTTGACATCCCGGCAGCGGCATCTGCGCCCGCCACGCCGCCGGTCTTTGTGGATCTCGGCTTCAACGAGGCCGACCGCCAGACCAAGCACACCGCCCCCAGCCTGCGGCCACTGCTCTGGGCGGTTGGCGCGGCGGCCTTGCTGCTTCTGGGCGCGGCCCTCATCATGCGCATGCCCGGATCGGAACCGCAGGTGGCGGTCCGGGAGATGCCCAAGCCGCGCTATCTCCCCCTCGAGATCCACTACGAGAAGGTCGAGGCCACCAGCAACTCCATCTTCCGCTACGAGATGACCATGGACGCCTCCATGCGGCTGGCCATCGCCATCGACGACCTCTCCGAGAACCGCCACGTGCGCGAGGAGGCCGTGGTGGCGACCAACCTTGTGCTTGATCTGGCGCGCGAGCTCGACCAATCCGGATTCTTCAACCTCGCCGACAACTACGAGGGCATCGCGCGCCCCGAGCTGCACAACAGTTGGGAGCTGACCCTGATAATCGGCGACCGGGTAAAGCGCTGCCGCGTGGTCAACCGCGTCGAGCCGGCGGAGTTCCAGGCCGTGCGCGAGCGGCTCGAGACTTTCGGCAAGAACGAGCTGGGCATCTGGGCTATCCAGTTCTCGCGCGAGAAACTCGTCGCACTGGCCGAGGACGCCTTCACGCGGGCGCGCAACCTGTTCGACGAGCGCGGCATAGCCTACGGCAACACGGCCGAGGCCATCCGGCGCTACAGGGAGGCGCTCTTCTACTTGCAGACGATTGATCCCAAGCCCGATTTCCACGGCGAGCTGGTCAGCCTCCTGGCACAGGCCGAGGAGGAACTCGACCGCCGCTACGAGGAGCAGCGCTTCCTCGCCGACCGTGCCCTGAACCTGAAGGAGTGGAGCAACGCCGCCCGCGAGCTGCGCATTCTGCGCGAGATGATTCCCGACCGTTCGGATCCGCGCAACATCGAGGCCGAACGCAAGCTGCTGGATGTCGAGAACCGCCTTAAACCGAAAGGAAAACAGTGAAACGCTACCTCCTGGCGCTGGCCCTGCTGCTGCTGATGCAGCTTCCCGTCGTCGGCGCGCCGCCCCAGACTGCGGCGCGCGGCACCCTCGCCGTCGTCTCCGAACCGGCCGAATGTACCGTCATGATCAACCGCGAGCCTCGCGGTACAACGCCGCTGACAACCGAGCTCCTGCCGGGCAACCACCTCGTCGCGGTACAGCGCACGGGCTACCGCCCGGAGTATCGCCGCGTCGCGATCGCCGCCGGCCAGCGCGAGCAGGTACGCGTGTCGCTAGCGCAACTCACCGGCCTGCTGCTCGTCCACAGCACGCCTCCCGGTGCCGGGATCGCCATTGATGGTGCCGACTACGGCGAGACGCCGGCGCTGATCACCACTCTGCCGCTGGGTGCCTACCGCCTGCGGCTCTCCCTGCCGGGGTATCGCGACAAGGAAGTGGATGTACGCCTCGACGACCGTTCACCGCGCCACGTCCAGGTCAACCTCACATCCGATTCTGCCACACTTGAAATCGCCTGCGCGCCGGAGGGTGCCGAGGTGCTCATCAACGGTGTGCCGCGGGGCAACGCGCCCTGCAAGGTCGACCGTATCCCGGCCGGCGAGGTCGTTGTAGAACTCCGTACCACGGGCTACAAGCCCTTCACGCAGATCATGAAGCTGGCCGAGGGCGAGATCCAGAAGCTCGACATCCGGCTGGAGGAGCAGCCCGCCACGCTGCAGGTGGTCTCGCTGCCCGACAAGGCACGCGTCTACCTGGACAACGAGTTCAAGGGCGAGACACCGCTGACCATCGGCGATCTGGCCCCCGGCGAGCACCGCGTCCGCGTGGAGCGCGCGGGCTTCGACCCCAACGCGCGCACGCTGACCCTCAAACGGGGTGAGGCGCGCACCGAGGAGTTCCGCCTGAGCGGCAATACCGGCCGCCTGCTCGTGACCACCGAGCCCGACGGCACAACGCTCCTGATCGATGGCAGGGATTGCGGCAAGACGGCCGCCGCCGCCGGCGAGGGGCTGCGCGCCTCGGCACCCTTCGCCCTTGAGGCGATACCCGAGGGACAGCACACGCTCAAGGCTGTCCGCCAGGGCTACCACGAGGCCACCCAGACTGTTGTCGTGAAGCGCGGCGAAACGCAGACGCTGCATATCAAGCTGCAACGCCGCTTCATACCGAACTACGAGGTTACCACCGCTACCGGCACCTACCGCGGTGTCCTCACCTCCTATAACGACGAGGTCATCCGTCTGGAGACCGCCCCCGGGGTCGTCACCCCGTATCTGCTCAAGGACATCCGCCAGCACCGCCGCCTGCCCGATGCGGCGGGACAGTAGGTGCCAGGCGATTGGCTTTCTTGATATTGGCGCCCTTGCCGGCGATCGCTATGGCACCCGCCTCGTCGTAAGCAAGTTCGGTTTCCAGCGGTTCCAGTTTGTAGAGGATGTATTTCTGCGAGGCGGGATGGCGTGTGCCTGTCGGATAACCGAGTTCGGAGAGTGCCCGCTTGCCAACGATTTCGTAGCCTTTGACTTTGAAGAATAGCCTTGAATCGTTTTTACGAACCAAGATAAGCCTGCTGACAGAACGAAGCGGCTGGCATTTTTCTATTTCCGAATCCGTGACGGGGTAGTTGTAGAGATTGCTGGATACGATCCATTCACGGCAGGACTTGCGGTAGGTTCCCAGAAGGGTAACTGGCGAATCATCGACAAGATACATCGTCGAAGGCTCTAAAAGCAGCATTTGCACGGCACCGTCGGGGTATCGGATACCATGTCGCCAGGCAGGGTGCTGCAAAGAGAAATCCGGTGCTTCAGCCTCCATTTCGTTCAACAAGGCAACTAGCCGTCGCCCAACCGCGGCGGCCAGATTGACCGGCACGGCATTGCCGATCTGCTTGTATTGGCTCATCGTCGATCCGCAGAAATCCCAGTCGTCGGGAAACGTCTGTATCCTTGCATATTCGCGAACAGTCAGCGGTCTGGTCTCTTCAGGGTGGCAGCGTCCTGTCTGGTTTTGCGCCGGGGCGCAGGTCAGGGTCAGGCTGGGCTCGTTCCAGGAGAGACGCCGCCCGATCCCCGTTTTGCCCCCTTCAAGATGGAAGCTTCCCTTCAACAGTTGTTTCTGAAGCTGGATTGGCAGATCACGCCAATATCCACCTTGAGGAATCCGGGCGATGATTTCCGTTTTCCATTTCGTGTACAAGACGCCTTGGGAATCAGGAACATCAGTGGGATATAAATCGCCCTTCTTCAAGGCATCTCTAACAGTATAGACCCGTTGCGCAGGATCAGGCCACTTGAACCGTGCCTGATGGTGCGCCAAGTCGTTTCGTATGCCGACCAGGAAAAGCCGCTCGCGCTTCTGCGGGACTTTGTAAAACAGCGCCTTCAATACCTGCGGCTCAATCAGTGTGTATCCGATTTCCCTGATTGCGCCCTTGATGACCCCGATCGTTCTTCCCTTGTCGTGCGTAAGCAGACCCCGCACGTTTTCGCCGAGAAAAACTCTGGGTTGTATTTCACGGATTGCCCGTGCGAACTGAAAGAACAGCGTCCCGCGGGTGTCTTCAAAACCAAAGCGATTACCAGCATACGAGAAAGCCTGGCAAGGGAAACCGCCTGACACTAAGTCGATGTCATGGAACTGGGTGAAGTCGATGTTTTCGATATCCCCCTCGATCACATTCCATTCAGGGCGGTTTTTCCGAAGCGTCTCACAGGCGTCGTGATCAATCTCGTTAAACGCCACGGAATCAAAACCGGATGCCTCGAGGCCGAGGGCAAGCCCTCCGGCACCTGCAAACAATTCGATTGAACGGAACTTGCGTGCCGGAAGTATCCGGCTCTCCTGATCCCAGGATGACTGAAGCATCTGCCGGACTACAGGAAAGGCATGCAGGTCAGACCAGCGATAGAGCGGTTCCCCTTCATTACTGGCGCTGACCGGAACTATGGTGCCACGCTTTTCCCATTTTCGGACCGTTTCCTTGGAAACCGACAGGATGTCAGCGACAAGTCCCTGTGTCAGCAGTTCGTCATCGGCGAATTGTGAACGCATCGAACCCTCGAATAGCCAATGAGGTTTTCGTTGGTCTTGTTGAATTGACGGACGATTTCGGTTTCTATGACATCATCAATGGAACGCTTGTAGACATGGGCATCGAAGGTGAGCTTAATCGGATCGACAATGTTCTTCCGGAATTCCTTAAGCGTCATGCTTGTTCGGAATTGCCCGACCGTTTCCAAGGTGTGCTTCTTTAGGGCGGCATCCGAGATGAAAGAAAGCTGGTATCGGTCGTTTCGTTGCGTCATGTCTCGCTTCCCATGTGGTTGCACTCCGTGCTATTCTTAGTGCGAAATATTTAGATTAACAAACTTTGCGCGGAAGCAGCAAGCCAAACCCAACAGCCAAACCCGCCTGGGGTGCGATTCAACTTGGTTGAATCGCACAGAATCCAGAATTCAGAATCCAGTATCCAGAATGTTAAACGGCAACACTTTATACGTTTCGTTACCCGTCCCGGATGTTGTCTCAATTGCTTGGACACGAAAAGGGAAGCAAAAGGAGGCGCTTTTTCATTCTGAATTCTGAATTCTGGCTTCTGAATTCTGGGTGCGCATCCACTATTGTGGATCGCCCCCCCCCACCATCCACCCCCGCCAGAAAATCCTGTAAATCATGTTAATATGCGCCCGCGCAGCGGGAAATCCTGTCAAAACAACCAGTCGCCGCCCCCGCCCCGCGCATGTTCCCGCGCGGCAGTTCCCCCTCCGCACCTCCGTGCCTCCGTGAGAGACTCCCCCGCCGCCACCGCAGCGCTCATGCTTCCGCGCGCCAGCCCCTGCCCCCGGTCGATTGCCGGATTACCGGACCACCGCGTTTTGCCATTGTCCCGTAACCACAAAGCAACTATACTTGACTCAACGTGCCATACTTTGGTCAATCGAGCCATGAACCATTTCAAGAGAATCAGCCTTATCCTTGCGGCCTGCGCCGGCGTTTCCCTCCTGTCGCTGCCGTGCGGCTGCGCCCGCAACACCCAGGCCACCATCGACAAGGGCTGCGCCAGACTGGAGGCCGGTGACTACGCCGCTGCCGCCCGTATCTTCGCGCGTGCCTCGCGGCGGATCAACGACTCCGCGCCGCTCTACTACAACCTGGGTACTGCCTACCACCACATGGGGCGCTACGACGCGGCCGTCTCGGCCTTCGAGGCCGCCCTGCGCATCGACCCCGCCCATCAGGACTCCGACGAGCATCTCGGAATGACCCTGATCCGCGCCGGAGCATTCGACAAGGCAGTGCCCCACCTGCGTGCCCTGCTCCCAAAAGTGGCCAGAGAGGATCGCGCACGCATCCTCAACGCGCTGGCCAACGCCGAGAAGGGGGCCGGAAACAGCGATCTGGCCTGCCTGCGCTATCTGCAGGCTTTCCGTGCCAACCCGACCTACGCGCCCACCTACTACAACATGGGCTGTCTCCTCCACGACACCTTCCAGCTCTTCTCGGAGGCCACCGACCATTTCGAGCTCTACCTGCGCCGTGCCCCGGCGGAGGATCCGCATATAGCCAGCGCACGGGAACGCCTGCAGCGCCTCAGGGCTTCCGGCGTGCAGGCTCCCGGACAGGCCACGCAGCCCGCAGGCGGACGCCGCAACTCCGGCACGGCCCTGCAGGCGATCCGCGAGGGCGACGCACACTATGCCGCCCGCCGCTACAGCCGCGCCGAAACCGCCTATGCGCGGGCCTTGTCGGCCGACTACATGAGCTACGATGCCGCCATCCGCCTCGGCTACGCCCGTACGGGCGCCGCAAACTTCGCCGAAGCCATCAAGGCCTACCAGCGCGCCGGCGAAATCGAGCCAGCCAAGATCGAGCCGATCTACCTGCAAGCCCATGCCGCCTATTCCGGCCGGCAGTTCGATCAGGCCGGCAGGCTGCTGACCACGCTAGCCATCCCCCGCTGGCCCTCCTACATCGCCAACTACCAACTGATGGCCTACGTCCGCATGGCGCAGAAACGCATCCCCGAGGCCATAATCTACGGACAGCACTATCTGGATGTCGCACCCGTCCAGACGCCGGGACTCGAGGCATTCAGGAAATGGCTGAACGCACTCTCCACCACAACAGAGCCATGAGCAGTGCTACATGCTGGCAAGCATCTCCAGCCTTAACTCACTCGCGCCGGGCACAGGCGACTGGATCGATCTGGCCTGCCTGGCCGTGCTGGTGCTTGCAATCCTCATCGGTGTCATCAGCGGGCTGACGCGCTTGCTTGCCTCGCTGGCAGCCATGCTGCTGGCGCTTCAAGGCGGCTACTGGCTCTACCCCACCCTCTCGTACCACCTCGGCCGGCTCATCCCTGCCGGCAGGCACTCCACCCTGACCGCCCTTGTCTACTATCTGATAGCCGTGCTCATCGGGCTGGCTGTCTTCCTGCTGCTGCGCATGTTGCTGCACCGTTTTTTCAAACTGCTTGTCGAACAGCCCATCGACCGCATCTTCGGCGGCCTTGCCGGTCTGGCACTCGGACTGATGGTGCTCTTCTTTATCTTTTCAATCTTCTCCCTGCTGCCCGCCGATAACCGGACGCGCAAACTGGTCTGCGAGTCGTCGCGCACCGGCAGGGTCTTTACCCCGGTGGTCAACGACATCCTCGAGCACCGCCCCGCGGCAATCCGTTTCGAGTCTGAAGACAACCAGACAAAAGAGAAGAAGGCGGAGATAAAGACGGGCACACCAAAGCGGCAGCCGGCCCGCAAGCCCGCCCCGAAACCCTCCACCAGCCGCCAGCGGAGCCGGCACTAGCCATGGCCAGGCGTGTCACAGCCGAAACGCTGGAGGAGATCCGCCAGAGGATCGACATCGTCGACCTGATCGGCTCGCGCATCACCCTGAAGCGCAGCGGCTCGACCTTCAAGGCCCGCTGTCCGTTCCATAAGGAAAAGACCCCCTCCTTCCACGTCAACCCGGTCCGCCGCACCTACCACTGCTTCGGCTGCGGTGCCCACGGCGACATCTTCAAGTTCCTGATGGAGTCCGACGGCATGACCTTCATGGATGCCGTGCGCACCCTCGCCGAGCGTGCCATGGTGCCGCTCGATACCCAGGTGGACTACGAGGCCGCCTCGCGCAAGGCTCTCTATACCCTGCACGACGAGCTGGCCGCCTTCTACCAGCGCTGCCTCCGCGACCACTCGTCGGCCGGGGATGCGCGCCGCTACCTCGCCTCGCGCAAGCTCGATTCGGTGATCGTCGAGCGTTTCGGCATCGGCTACGCGCCCCGCATCGCCCGCACCCTCGAACGCTGGGCCGCCAAGCACGGCTACGATATCGAGCAGCTCGTCACGGCCGGGCTGCTCGTGCCGCCACGCGAGATAGACCGCGCCGATGACTACTACGACCGCTTCCGCGGCCGCCTCATGTTCCCCATCCGCGATGCCACCGGCCGTGTAGTGGGCTTCAGCGGCCGCATCCTCGACCCCAAGGCCAGCCCCGCCAAGTACGTCAACAGCCCCGAGACCCCCATCTTCCAGAAGGGCCGCATCCTCTACGCGCTCGATCTGGCCCGTGCCAGCATCGTGCGCCATCCCCGCCGCGAGGCGATCGTCTGCGAGGGGCAGATCGACGTCATCCGCTGCCACGCCTGCGGCTTCGACACGGCGGTGGCGGCCCAGGGCACCGCCTTCACCGAGGAGCATGCGCGCCTGCTGAAGCGTTATGCCGACAGCGTTGTGCTGGTCTATGACGGCGATGCCGCCGGACGCAAGGCCGCCGTGCGCACGGGCCAGTTGCTGCTGGCTGCCGGTCTGCCAGTGCGCGCCGCGCTGCTGGCCGAGGATCAGGATCCCGACTCGCTACTCCGCGATCAGGGACCAGAAGGCTTCCAGCAACTGATCGATCAGGCAGAATCTATCACAGCCTTCCAGATTGCCACCCTGCAGGCGCAGGAACCCGATCCTACCACGGTCGATGCCATCGCACGCATCTCCGGCCAGGTTCTGGAACTGCTGGTCGACTGCCCCAAGGCCGTACTGCGCAGCCACCTGCTGCAGGAGGCCGCCGTGCGCCTAGGACTGCCCGTCAGCGCGCTCGAGGAGGATTTGGAGAAGGCCATCAGCCGCCGCCAGGCTGCGGTGATCAATGCGCCGTCACCTGCCCCGGCGGCACGCGCGGTGCCCGCGCATCCGGCCGACGATCTGCCGCCCGATGTAATGGAGCCGCTCCCGCCACGCGGTGCGGTACAGGCATCTGCGGCTACTGCCGTACCGAAGCCGTCCGCTGCTGCCCGCCCCCGTCACTCGCCCGCCTTCAGCCTTTGCGCGCTGCTGCTGCACCATGCCGAGGACGCCGAGGCCGTTGACCTGGTGCGCACCTGGCTGCCGCCGGTCCTGATTGAAGAGGAGCCCGCCCGCATCATCATCAGCGCCGCTATCGAGGGCCATGAGCTGGGCGAGGATCGCCTAAGCAAGCTGGCCACTGAAGGCACGGAAGAGGTGCAACGCTGGATCGCCCAGCTCGCAAGGCGCGATGTGCCGCTGCTCTACGCCCAGAACCTCACACCCGCCGATGCCGCCGCCGACATGGTCGCGCGCATCTGGATCGACCATCTGCGGCGCGAGCGGCAGAGCCTCGACAACGAAGACGCCGAACAGGAGACCCGGCGCTTCACCCTCACCCGCCTGATCAAGGCACTCGAGCAGAATGTCCCCTGGCCCAAACGCTCCGCCGGTCTTGTTACTGAATTGCCTAAGTACATGGGGACATAAAATTAGCCCGAAGCACCCACTCTCTGCCGGAAGCAAGACGTTGTCGCTTGTCGTCGGCTGTCGTCGAGTGCCGGGGTCGCTCCGGCAAAGGCGCGCAAGCACAGGTGGGGCGACGCCGTCCCGGCTAGCCGCAGCGATGGAGCGTGGGATTGTGGGGCAGACATTCCTGTCTGCCCGCGTGGAAGTGCGCAGACAGGAATGTCCGCGCCACTCTGGAGCAGTTCCCGCAATGACGGATAGGTGGTGGAACGGGCGGGATTGGCGTTATAGTGCCTCGTGTGCGGCTCGCCGGTCATGCCGCGTAGCGGCGTGACGGGGACGGCTCGCCCTACCCTTCGAGTCGCTGTACCGTGTACCGTGAGCTTTCGCTGGCGCGGCTGTCCACTCTGACGGTACAGACGGTGATCGGCGAACGAAAAGCCGGAATGCTGAAACACGCCGTCCCCGGCGATAACGTTCTCCACCCATGCGCTCTCCAATACACCGCGGAGACCGCGGGCTCCAAAGCGCATCTGAGGTGAACTGAAGGCCAAGACCAGAGAAAAGCGCACGCTCCCCACCCTTTTACCCTCATCTGCGATACAACTGAGTTGTTTCGCAAACGGTCTTCTCCACCCGCCGCTTTCGACAAAGCGCAGGGACAAAGTGCGGGGACGAAGCGTAGCCGACAAAGTGTGGAGACAAAGTGTGGAGACAAGGTGTGTGGACAAGGCGTGCCACCGGGCGGCGAAAGGGCAGCGCCGCGCTTTTACCCTCTAAATTGCGAGCCACTGTGTGGTCGCAATAACTGCCTACTGCCACTGCCTACTGCTACTGCCCAACTGAACCCTGCCCCCTTCCTTCACCCTCACCTAGCCGCCAATCGCTCTCCGTACAATTCCGGCGATGGCACCGCGGCGGGGCTGCACGCGCGAGGCGAGGATGTGTTGCGCGTAGAAGACGGTGTAGCCATGCACACGGTCGACGGCGGCGTAGGCGCCGGCGGCACCACCCCAGCCGAAGTCGGTCGGGCCGTCATCGGGATTGAGCGCGCTACGGCAGCGGCAGCCGAGACCGTAGCCGTAACCGCCCGCCACCCATGCGGTGTGCCGCTGGGACTCCGTGAGCTGGTCGGTGGACATAAGATCGATCGTCTCGCGCTTGAGGATGGAGTCGCCCGTGCGGAGCGCCTCGAGGAACTTGATGTAGTCGTCAACCGTCGAGATACCGCCCGCGCCGCCGCTGGCATAGGCGGGGCCGAGCTTGTAGTTCCAGATCTCCCCGCCGATGCGGCGGCGTGTCCCGGTCTCCACGTTATAGACGTATTGCGGGGCGATTGTGCCGAGTTCCTCCTCGGGCAGCATGAAGGTGGTCTGGTGCATGCCGAGCGGTTCGGTGATGTTGTCACGGACGTAGGTTTCGAAGGGCTGCCCTGACAGCACCTCGACCAGCGCGGCAAGCACGTCGTGGCATAGGCTGTAGTTCCAGCGGTCGCCGGGATCGAAGACGAGCGGATCGCGCGCCAGATAGCGCATCACGGCGCGTGTCTGCATCTCTGGAATCTCGCGGTACGCCACCAGAAGGTTGGCCGATGTGACGTCGTAGGAGAAGCCCGCCGTCATCATGAAGAGGTTGCGGATCGTGATGCGCCGCTTCGCGGGGCGTACCGTGTCGCCATCCGCCACGGTCATTCCGGCAAACTCGGGCATGTAGTCGGCCAGCTCGTCGTCGAGCTTGTAGAGACCGCGCTCGAGGAGCTGTAGTGCCGCGGTACAGGTGAGGAGCTTCGAGCAGGAGTAGATGTTGTAGCGCTCGGTACCGCTCATCGGCACGCGGTTCTCGGCATCCGAGAAGCCGTTCTGGCGGCGGTAGACGCACTTGCCGTGGTGATATACCACGCAGTCATTGCCCGGTGCCCCGTAGCGCGTCACAAACTCTTCGAGTGTTGCGGTAAGTTCGGAAAAGTCGCTCATGGTCTGCAAGTGTACTCTTTTTTACTCCGCAGGCAACTCGATACGCGAGAGCCAGATGGCGTTGTTGGCACCATGCGCCTCGCAGTCGCTCCAGCCGGGTTCTCCCCCACCCCGCCATGACTGCATCCACTCGCAGGCCACAACCCACGCCTCTCGCTCCGAGACGTTCGTCACGCCGAAATTGCCGAGGCGCGCGCCGCGTTCGGGCACGGCAATCTGCTCGGACTCCCTGATGAGCGTGGGCGTGAAGCCGTCGAGCGAGACCTCGGCAATGAAGAGCGGTGCACGGTGGCGGAAGACGTGGTCGTTGTTGACCCCCCGGCGTGTATAGACGAGGTAGAGACGATCACCGATTGTGGCAAAGTGCTGTTGCGTATTATAGGAGCCGATTTCTGTGCCATCCTCGTGCCAAGTCCATGGAACGGGCTTGCTGAAGTGCAGGCCATCCAGCGAGGTGGCCACATAGCCTTTGTCATACTCGCGCAGCGTGAGGACGAAACACTCTCCGATGCGTGCGATCGAGGGTTCGCAGAAGCCTCGTGCGGAACCGTCGGCGAGTTCCGGCGGCAGGCGGATCGGCGGCCCGCTCTCGATCAGGCTGAGCGTCTCGCCGTCGAAGGCACAGCGCAGGACGATAGTCGCAGCCGCCTGATCCTTCGTGGGGAGCGAGTAGGCTGGCAGCAGGAGTGTACCGTCAGCCAGATCAACCCGTTGCGTACACCCCGATCCAAATACGCCTAGCTCTGGCGGTACAAGGAGCTGGCGCGATGGCGCCCAGGTGTCGGCAGCCTGATCATAGACGCTGTACCAGGTGCGGCAGGGGATCAGGCCCCTTACGGGTGCGCCGCGGTAGAGGGAGAGATGACTCTCCGGACAGTTCTGGCCCACGCGGTAGCCGGCGGTGTGCCCCGTCGCCAGCACCTTGCCGGTGGCGGCGTGCCAGATGGGTGTGCCGTCACAAAGGGCGATCTCTATGCCGGGGCCACCTGCGCGGCGTGCCAGTCCCGCCTGCGGCACGAAGTCGCTCCACTCCGTGAGATTACCCAGTGATACACGCGAATGTATGCAACCGTAGTCATCGCACCCTGCCAGCACGAGCTTCTGCGCCGTCATCACGCCGCCGCCATCCGGCAGCGCCGCAGCACGCCCCTGCGTCCAGCAGGTGATGCGGTTGTAGCCTTCGGAGATGATCGAGGGGGTTATGGAAAGTTGCTTCAAGCTCAAGTTTCCTAATACACATGGGGTATATCCCATAATTACGTTGGCTTGTCAACGTAATCGGCTATGGAGCATGGCAGTGTGGGGCAGGCATTCCTGCCTGCCCGCGCAGCCCCGTGCAGACAGGAATGTCTGCACCACATTGGACCTGCGCCGTGCAAGAGCCACGCAAGAGCAAACGCGAGGCACCCACTTAAACCCCGCACTTAAACCCACTCTTAATCGGCACGCTTAAGCCACCCGCTTACTCTTTAGCTTTCGACAAGGCTCGCGACAAAGTGGGGACTGCGGTCACCCGCTCTACATGCGCCACCCGTGCGCCACCACTGTCGCAAGCCGATTACCCCTCGCCCATTCCCTGCCTTTCGCCTTCCTCCTTCTCGCCGAGGCGCGATATCATCATCAACATCCCGCGCTTCCATCTGGCCCTGAACTCGATTTCAAGACTGTTGTTGGGCAGTCTTATGTCGTCGGGGTCGGTTACCACCGCCCTGATTGTCTTGGTTCTCGCCTTGCTCCACGGGATGTGCCAGACAACCCGACCACCAATCGCTGTCTCAGCGAGATTGGTGCTGGCGAGCAACTGCGTGCCGACATAGACTGATGCCAAGGCATTCGTTGAAACCGCTAGACCGATGTTTTCTGGGATCATGTCCATCTGCGCGCGCGGCCCCGTTTGACCGCAAACGGAACAGGTGTGCAGCAGCGGTATGGCGGCTATGGCCAAAAGAAGATTCTGGATTTTTGAAGCCATTGTGAGGTATCTCTCCCGGTGTCTCGCCGATTCATCAATTGGATTGTGCTAGAACCTCAAGGACTTGGTTGCTTCTGTTCAAATCCCCATCCAACAAACGCCGAGCGACATCATCGCAATAATTAACAGCCTCGATCGGGCGTGGCGAAGCGAGCAACAATAAAAACCTTTCCTTGAACTCCACAGCAAACTCTGCATCAAATTCCTCGGCCATGCTTTGTAAACGACGCAAAGCATATAGAACCTGGCCTCCTTGCATATTGGGCGAATACCTGTCCCTGCCACGGAATCTCAAGGCTATATGCCAATCTGGAGATGCCCGAAGAATGACCTCATTAGTTACGGGAATGCGGGTAAAGGCGGTAGATGGCTCCAATTCTTCACGCACAAGGAACGGCCCAACATAGAACTTATGTTTGACTGCGCCGGATCGATAATCCACCAACACACTCTCCCCAAATGTCACCGGCCCCAGCCAGACTCCAAATAGGACAGTGGAGCTAAACAGTACGAGGAGCTTGAACAATCGCAAATATCTCAAGCTCTTTGCACTCATGGCTATCATTGTCCAACCTTCTTCTGAGCGTCGTTCGTTTTGGCATTCGGTCTATCGCTATACGGATACATTTGCGGTTCTACGGATAACCGAAAGTCTGTAATGCCGCGACACTGTCCTGGGATTAATCATTGTGGCAACTCCATGATGTGCTTTTGGACGACATAAGAATAGACGCTTTTCAAGATTCCGGCAATATATTCCTGAGTTCTTGAGGTAATCGGCTAGCCACAGGGGGGCACATGAAGAGCGGGCTGAATACGGAGTCGATTGTCATCGTGTCTGAGAGAAGTTCCCGCAAAAACGCGCAAGCACAGGTAGGGCGACGCCGTCCCGGCTAGCCGCAGGATGGAGCGTGGCAGTGTGGGTAGGCATTTCTGCCTGCCCGCAAAGCCACGTGCAGACAGGATTGTCTGCACCACATTGGATTGGCGAGTTTCTGCAAAAGTGCGCAAGCTCAGGGCATCGCCCTACCTTTCATTTGCGTTCCGTCCACATTTCATGCTCTACCTGCGCCCCCTGCTATCAACTGATTACGGATAGAGTATGCGCACAGCCCCGTTTGTCACCAGCGAGTCCAAGAATTGCCGGCATCTCTCACGCTCTTGGCTCCTAATTGTGAT
>LSQX01139682.1_pt1 | contig 15748 bp, 16 predicted proteins | sample 654561 | NCBI WGS metagenome assembly LSQX01 (sample SAMN04489861, study PRJNA283612) | anaerobic digester metagenome | isolation source: 4 biogas reactors fed with cattle manure at either 37C or 55C with and... | place: Denmark: Kongens Lyngby | collected 2014 | reverse complement strand
GTGTTTTTATACTGGTGTTTTTCATCCGGCATAACCAGCGCAAAATCGCCTTCTTTAACCGGGTTTTCGCCGTTTTCGGTAACAAGAATCGCATTACCCTTGATGACATAGTTCATATGTTCATAGGGATGCGTATGGAAGGGAGTATTGCCGCCCGGCTTAATGGTAAAAACTCTAAACGAGAAGGTAGGAGCTCCATCGTCTTTCGATAACGGAATCTGTTTGTAGATATCCTTTGCACCCTCCATTTTCGGAACAGTCTTTTCAACTTTTGATAAATCGGTGATATACATTACAATCTCCTTTCGAACAAGAGATATTTACGGAACAGATTATACATTTAATTCGGAGGATGGACAAAAACCGGGTATTAACCTACCTGTTCTTGTCAAAAGTAATAGTATAAAGGGCTTCAAAATCGGGGTCCCTGAATGTTAGGCTGCATTGGTCTCCGGCTATCGCGATATCCAATAGTGCAGACTGATTGTCCGTATACCAAATGCTTGCCGGCGAAGTGTATGTGCGCCCCGGGTCCGGCAGACATCCGAAAGCGCCGCACACGGCATATGTAATGCCGTTTTCTTTCAGAAGTTCAACATTATGCGCATGCCCCGAGCATACCAGGTCGACATTATATTCATTAAAAAGGGGAGTTATGCTGTTTATGGTTTCCGCATTATCGTACCATTCCCATCCGAAGGCATAAATACCGGAAGCATAGTAAAATCCGTGGCTTAATATAATCGTCCAATCGTCTTCGGGAATATCTTTTAATTGCTGCTCAAACCACTCGGCTTGAGCTTTGGTATAGGCTTCGGCGCTCCATTCTAGGTCAAGCACCAGAAAATGAACGTTTCCCGCATCTATTCTGTACCAAAGCCGAGATTCGGTTTTTGTATCCAGCCCTTCGGGGGCGCAATAATTCAGATAACTATCAAGCCCGCAAAAGAGTGTATCGTGATTGCCGGGGGCGTAGCGTGTAGGAATAATCGAAGTCGCTGTATTAAGTGAGCGGAAGGCTTCGTCCCACTCGTTGTTGTTGAAGCCGTATTCAACCAGGTCTCCCAAAAAGAAAAACATATCGAACCCGTTATCAGGGTCGGCAATTTCGTAAAGCATTTTTTCAGTTAAATCGTTTCTGGAATTCGGCGAGCCGTAATGGGCATCGGAGGCTATCGCAAAGCGCAGCTGACCGTCGATCGATGGTGTTGAAAAATAAGCAATCTGCTCATCGTTTACCCGGTAATGATATCGTGCGTCCGGTTTCAGGTCATTCATGATAAACAGATGCTCTCTGGTTTTAACATCCTCTGTCATCGTCAGGCTGTTATTAGCATCACCCCATGTCATTGTAGAACCGGACACCGCATCGGCGGTGGTAAAATATACAGCCATATCCGGGATGCCATAATCGCCGGTATCATTGGTTAAGAGCAATTGTGGCGGTGTGTCTATATACTCCGGAGAGAATATACCGCCCAAAACCGAAAATGCTACCGGAGGTATAATAATTGCCGGTATGGAAATTACTATAATTAATACAGAGAACCACTTCACGCCGGTGGTGTTTTTCCGGATTTTAATCCATAAATATAATAATCCAAGACCTAAAAGTATTAAACCGAATATGGCGAATATTATAAAGACCGTGTTGAAGAATCCGTTTACTCGGAAAAGCCCGATGGTTCCGTGCTGTGAAAAAGCCCATATAAAAAAGGCAATAATAAACAATGCCCCGGTCAGGGCGATGATTTCAGGAATATGTTTTTTGATACTGTTCATCTGATTGATTATCCGGATTCGGTTTATACAATCCTTACAGAATATAGTAGAGACAACTTCGGATTGTGTCAAGAATTGTATTATTAACTTTATAGTATCTTGTTTACAAAGTTACAATCTGATAGAGTAAACCTGATGATAATAAGAAACAGCTCAGAAATCGGTTCTACGCCTTTACGACGGCATGCTGTAGAGATACTGGAAGCCGGAATTGAAGCCGTTTTACCCTCTAATGTAATGCCGAAGGCACTTTTGTACTATCCGGAGAATCAGACGCTTTCGGTTAACGGCTGCTCTTATCAACTCGACAAGCGCATCTTTGTTATCGGTGGCGGAAAAGCCGGCGGAAAAATGGCTGAGGCTATAGAACAAATCCTGCCTCAGTCGATTCTTATCGACGGGCTGGTAATCGATAAAAGCTCGGATTTCGATACTAAAAAGATTAAGGTATTTGCTGGTGGGCATCCGATACCCGACGGTAGGGGTGAGCAGGCGGTTAAAAAGATGCTTTCTCTTAAAGAAAAATATAATATCAATGAGTACGATACGGTTATCTGTTTGCTATCGGGCGGCGGCTCGGCGCTGATACCTTATCCGTCGGATGGCATTACTCTTGCCGATAAACAAACTGTTACCGCTAAACTGCTGTGCTGCGGGGCGGAAATCGGGGAAATAAATACCGTTCGCAAGCACCTGTCACGCGTCAAGGGCGGCCGGTTGGGGCATTATTTTTCTCCTGCCGGAGTGATAACACTGATAATATCGGATGTCATCGGCAACGACCTTTCAGCGATAGCCTCCGGTCCTACTTATCCCGATGCAACAACCTTTGCCGATGCCCTTTTTGTTCTGGAAAAGTATGACCTCATCGATAAATTGCTGTCGAATGTCATTACATTGCTGCGTAACGGAGCGGAAGGTAAAATTCCGGAAACTCCCAAACAACTTGATAACTGTTATAACCATATTATTGCCGATAGCAATTTGACTCTAGAAGTGATGAGGCGAAAAGCCTTAGAATCGGGGTTTAATCCTTTAATTATCACCTCCGGGCAGAGGGGGGAAACAACGGCGGTTGCCGTAAACAGGGCATTCGAAATATTAAACGGAAAATACGGTGAATACGATGCTTTAATAATCGGCGGGGAAACCACGCCGGTTCTGCCCGAAAAATGCGGCATCGGCGGGCGCAACCAGCACTATGTTGCCTCTTCAATGTCAATATTAGAAAACCTGCCGGGTAAGTGGCTGGTTGCCGCTATGGGAACAGACGGGTCGGATTATATGCCGGGCATTGCGGGGGCAATAGCGGACAATGACACTGTGCAAACTATTCACGAACGTTCTCTGGATGTCGAATCATATGCGTGTCACTATGATAGCAATACTCTCTTTAGCAGCATCGGAAACAGTCTGATATTAACAGGCGATACCGGAACCAATGTCGGAGATATAATGCTTTATCTTTTGACGAAGTAGATAGTACCGTATATTTACGATTTAAGGAAAGCTAAAATATCAGCGGTAAACTCCTTTTTCATTAGAGCTCCGTGGCCAATACCTTTGTAAAGAATCAGCTTACTGCCCTGGATGCCTTTTGCGGTGTCTTCAATCGGCCCGTAGAAAAAGTCCTCATCACCGCCTATAACGAGTGTGGGGCATTTGATTTCTGCCAAACGCCCCTTGAAATTGTGCCTGTCTTCCGCTTCTATTTCGGTAATACCGTCCGAGGCATTATCTTTTGAAATCATTGTTCCTGCAAATAGCCACATCATCATCTTGGCAAAAAAGAGCGTAAAGCCACTCATTATTCCGTCCATTAGCCTTAATGAAGCAGAGCGTGTTTTACCTGCCCGAGCAAGAGTGGCAACCTCAAGCTGCAGCGCTTTGCCTTTTTCGTTGAGGCGGTAGCCTGTGCCGGCAAGAATCAATCGCCTAACCAGTTCCGGATGGTCGGCAGCGAAGTAAAAGGCAATTGAGCCGCCCGTTGAAAGTCCCATAATATCGACCGGATAATTCAATTCCTCTTTAATCATTACAGCGTAATCATCTGCCATATCTTTCATATCATAACCCGGAGGGAGGTTGGGTTTGCGACGCACCTGATAGACAGTATATCCGGCGGCAACCAACTTTTTAATATAACCGTACATTATCAGTTCTCTGCTTGCGGGTGGTTTATGAGTGAAATCGAGCCCGTCAAATATTACCAGTGTGGATTCACTATCCCCGATTCGAATGTAAGGCAATCCGTTTTTGGAGTAACCGCTAACCGTAGTCGCCTTAGCCATAATACCTCCCGTTTCTTTATCTTAAATACCTGACGGGCAATATGCTATCAGTCTCAGATTGTTGATAACGGAGTTAAATTATACCAGCGGCAGCGTGAATGTAATGGTGGTTCCTTTTCCCTCTTCGCTGGTGGCGGAAATAGTCCCGCCGTGTGCCCTTACCAAATGCTTGGCAATTGCCAGTCCCATCCCTGTTCCCTGTCCGCTGCGCGATTTATCGGCTTTGTAGAAACGCTCAAAAATGTGAGATAAATCATCCTTTGAAATGCCGATGCCCTCATCGCTTATTTCTATAACTGCAAAGACTCCCTGTTTGCTGCTGAGAGCGGTTATGGTTTTACCGGAGGTGCTGAATTTAATGGCGTTGTGTATCAGGTTTATAATAACCTGTCGGATGCGTTCCCTATCTGCTTTTACCGGCAGTTGCCCTGATTCAAATTTGCATTTAAGAGCAAGTTTCTGCCGGTCTGCCTGAGGCTTGAGCTGAAGCAAAACTTCTTCGATTAGTTTGTTTATATCGACAATCTCTGTTTTTAATTCTACCTTGCCGCTTTCGATGCGTGAAAGCTCCGTTAACTCCGAAACCATCTGCGTCAAGCGGTCTACTTCATCTTCTATGCGGTTTAGGAAATCCTTTGCCGCAACGGGGTCCCGGGTGGCGCCGTCCTGAAGAGTTTGCGTCATAGCTTTGATTCCGGCAAGGGGTGTCCTGAATTCATGGGAAATGTTGCCGATTAGTTCTCTCCTGGTTGTTTGCAGACTCCTCAGTTCTGTAAGGTCCTGCAATAAGATTAGCGCACCGTTTAATCCGTCACTACTTATGGGAATAGCAATAGCCTGTATGAACTTTTTTAAGGCAATCGATTCGAATTGAGTGGTTTGTTGTTTTCCTGTATTTAAGCATTGTTTTAATATCTCATTTAACTGATGGTCGCGGAAGACTTCTATCAGAGGCTTTGCCGTAGTTACTGTATCTTCAATGTTTAATATTTTCAGACAGGCCGTATTTATCAGGGTTACGTTACCATCTCTGTCTGTCATTATAATGCCGTCGGTCATATTTTCCAGAATGGTCGATAGTTCAGCCTTATCGGCGGATATTTTTTCAATCATCTGCTTGATTTTTAGGCTCATTTCGTTGAATGCCCGGGCAAGCTGCCCTGATTCATCGCTACTTCCCGAGGTGATTTTATAATCGAAATCTCCATCAGAAATTCTACGTGCTGCCCTAGTTACTTCCGTTATAGGTCGTACGGTAATCGGAGTAATTATCAGTATGGCTATTATAACAAAGGCGGCGGCAACTGCTGTTGCCAGAATAATATTATTGATTACGGTATTTATAAAATTATTGACCTGTGTGATTGGAAGTGCGGTGCGGGTTATTCCTAAAATATCATCTCCGTCGCTAATCAGAATTGCCACATACATCATCTTTTCGTCCAGTGAGGTACTGTAGCGTGTGCTTTCCCCATAACCTGAAGCGAGGGCATCTTTTACTTCAGGTCGAGAAGAATGGTTTTCCATAGAAAAAGGGGCTTCATCGGAATCCCCGATAATGGAGCCGTCAATCGCAATAATGGTTATGCGTTCCTCAATATCCGCTCCCAACGTCTTTACCAGTTTATCTATCTCATCTATGTCGGCTGTATTTCTCAAGTAGGGAAGACATACTTCGGAAATAATTATCGCCTCGTTTTCAAGCTGTTTAGCCAGATTGGCAAGTTGGGTATTCTTTAGAGAGTTAGTAAGGAGTATTCCGAATATGGTCATACTGACAACAATCAGTAAAACAAACCAGAAAATGATGCGCCACTTGATGCTGCGAAACACTACTTGCCTTCCATTTTATAACCGCTGCCGCGTACGGTTAAAAGTAATATCGGTTTTTGCGGGTCTTCTTCTATTTTCTCTCTAAGCCAGCGAACATGTACATCTACGGTACGGGTATCGCCATCGTAATCGTACCCCCAGACCTTTTCCAATATTTGTTCGCGTGACAGAACCAACCCTTTGTTTTTAATAAAGAGCTTCAGCAGGTCGAACTCTTTGGGGTTAAAATCTGCCGTTCCCCCTTTGATTTTTACTGTGTGTGATGCTGTATCGATTTCTATATCGTGGTATTTTAAGAGCGTGTCCTTATCTTCTGCCGGTTGCTGCATCATCTTAACGCGGCGCAGCATGGCAGCTATGCGTGCCGTAAGTTCTCTAATACTGAACGGTTTGGTCATGTAGTCATCCGCACCGATACCCAACCCGATTATTTTATCCGTTTCATCTGTCTTGGCGGTTAACATCAAAATAGGAACCGGCATTTCGCTGCGCAGTATGCGGCAAACTTCCAGCCCGCTCAGTTTCGGAAGCATCACATCCAGAATTAAAAGGTCGGGCTTTTCGCGACGCGCCGCTTCCAGCGCCTCCGCACCGTCGGCGGCGGTAACAACATCATACCCTTCCTTTCTCAGGTTATACCTGAGAGTGGCAAGCAGGTTTAAATCGTCCTCGACAACCAGTATTTTATCAGCCATATTTCTGCCTCAAAATTATTATAAGTATAAATGCTTTTAACGTTAATTAAAAGACGCATCATTTAAATATCCATATTATTTTCACTGAATCTAAACATATGCCGTACGTATTCTTCGTCACGATAAGGATATACGAATGATGTTAAGGCCGTTCGTGGAGCCTGTCGAACCATAACGGTGGCTACTGCCATTGAGGCTGCATTTAACTAAATTATAGTTATTAGTAATTTGAAGCACCCAGTTCCTCCATTTTACCGGTTACTATATAGATTATGCGTTCGCATATATTGGTGACCCTGTCCGCGCTGCGCTCCAGATTATGAGCCGCCCATATCAGTCTTGTAGCTCGTGTGATTGTCCTGGGGTCTTCAATCATAAATGTTAAAAGTTCACGGAAAACCTGGTCGTAAAGGTTGTCTACATCATCATCCTCGGCAATTACCGCCCTGGCTTTATCTGCATCCTGTTTTATGAAGGCGTCCAGGCTTTTTCGCAGCATCAGGGTAGTCTTATCTGCCATACGCGGTATATCTATCAGAGGCTTCAAGTGTTCTTCATTTCCTATCATCAGCACGATTTTTGATATTCCGGCCGCATAATCCCCGATGCGTTCCAGTTCCGTGAGAATATTAAGTACGCTGATAATTGTGCGTAAATCTCCTGCCAGAGGCTGTTGTGTGGCAATCAGCTTTATGCATTTTTCTTCGATTTCAAATCTTTTACGGTTAATAAGTGCGTCATCACTGATTAATTGCTTTGCTATGTCGATATCGCGTTCTTTCAATGCCTTTATCGAAGTTATAATGGCTGCCTCTACCATACTTCCCATTATAAGGATGTCGTCCTGTATTTCACGCAGCCTTCTGTTAAAATCCGTTCTTATTTCCATTTTACTATTCTCCTTTGTAAACTTAGCCGAAACGTCCGGTGATGTAGTCTTCCGTACGTTTATCTTTGGGATTGGTAAATATCTCTGAGGTCGAGCCGTATTCGACCAGCGAGCCGGCGCGGTCGGGCTCCATCATAAAAAAGGCGGTGGTATCGGATACACGGGCAGCCTGCTGCATATTATGCGTTACTATGATAATAGTGTAATTCTTTGCCAGGGTGCGCATCAGGTCCTCGATTTTAAGGGTTGCCATCGGGTCGAGCGCGCTGCAGGGTTCGTCCATCAATATTACCTCAGGCTCTACGGATAGAACGCGGGCAATGCATAATCTCTGTTGCTGTCCGCCCGACAGGGCAAGCGCCGACTGTCCCAATTTATCCTTTACCTCATCCCATAAAGCGGCCTTTTTCAAGCTGCTTTCAACAATCTCTTCCAGTTCTATTTTACTCTTTTTGCCGTGTTGTTTGGGGCCGAAGGCGATGTTGTCGAAAATGGAAATGGGAAAGGGATTGGGTTTTTGAAATACCATGCCGACATTTTTACGCAGCTCGACCACATCCACATCTCTATCGAAGATATTTTTGCCGTCCAGTTCGATTGTTCCCTCGATGCGGCTGCCGTATATCAGGTCGTTCATACGGTTAAGAAGACGTAAAAACGAGGATTTACCGCATCCGGAAGGGCCGATAATAGCGGTGATGGCGCAGCCCGGTATATCCAGATTTATATCCCTTAGAGCCTGAAAACTGCCGTAGTAGAAGTTGAGGTTCTTTGCCTTTATCTTGTCGCCGCGGCAGTTTTGTCCGTTAAAATTATATTCTGTCATTTTATGAAATCCCTTTCAACCTTTTTTGGAAGCGTCCGGCCAGCAAGTTTGTCAGCGCATTGATAAGTATGATTATGATTATAAGCACTGCCGCTGTTGCCATCGCTTTGTCCATAGCGTTGGTTTCCATAGCCAGGTAAAAAACGTGCAGTGAAAGTGTTCTCCCTCCTTCGAGCAGTGATGAAGGCATGGCGGCGCTGCCTCCCATAGTAACGTAGAGGCAGGCCGTTTCGCCGATTGCTCTGCCGATGCAGAGAATAACAGCGGTTACTATTCCGGGGATTGCCGAAGGAAGTACTATTCTCGATATCATTTGCCACTTGGTAGTGCCCAGCGCCAGTGCGGCTTCGCGGTATGAATAGGACACCGCTTTTAAGGCTTCCTCTGTGGTGGTTATCATTGTAGGCAGAAGCAAACATACCAGTGTCAGCGCTCCCGACAGTATGGAAAAGTTAAAACTGAGCACAGTAACGAACAGCGCATAACCGAATAAGCCGAAAATAATGGAGGGTATGCCTGCCAGTGTTTCAATGCCGTAGCGAATAATTCTGGTCAGGCGGTTGTTAGGCGCATACTCCGAAAGATAAACGGCTGAACCGATGCCGATCGGAACCAGTAAAACCAGTGTAATGCCGATCAGGTAAAGAGTGCTGACGACGGTGGATAAAATACCCCCCTCGCCGGAAAGCCCGCCTTTGGGATTGGTGGATAGAAACTCCCAGTTTATTCCTGGCAAGCCCTGTATCAGGACATAGCCGATTATTACAATCAGTAAAAGCAGTGTAATGACACCGCCTCCCCAGATGCCCGCCATAGCCAGTTTTTGTGTTTGTTTAGCCGAGACGTTGCGCATTTGAACCTCTCTTTAAAAAGACAGTGGCAGCGCTGTTTAACAGCAGAATGAAGACAAAGAGCACTACACCGGTGGCAAATAGCGCACTTTCGTGAGTTCCGGTGGCGTAGTTAATTTCAAGGGCAATGTTGCCGGTAAGAGTTCTGGCGGCGTCCAAAAGTGAGTTCGGAAAAGCGATGGAGTTCCCGATAACCATTATCATCGCCATAGTTTCGCCGATGGCTCTCCCCATTCCCAGTACGACGCCTGCTCCTATTCCGGATTTCGCCGCCGGTAAAATAACCCCTTTTATTGTCTGCCATTTTGTTGCGCCTAAAGCGAGCGCTCCTTCACGGTAGGAAGCGGGAATCGCTCTGATGCTGTCTTCGCTGATGCTGATAATAGTCGGCAGTACCATTACCATAAGCACAATCGATGCTGTTAAGATGCTGAAACCGCTGCCGCCGATGTTACTGACAATCGGTACCAGCAGTACAAGCCCTACCAGTCCGTAAACTACAGAAGGGATTCCCACTAAAAGTTCTACCGCCGGTCGCAAAATACTACGTACCTTCGATGGGGCGACTTCAGCCAGGAGAATGGCGCAGGCGATACCCAGCGGCACTGCCATTATCATCGAAACGACGGTAACCGCAATCGAGCCGACTATCATAGAAAGAATCCCGTACTGGTCGATACCCGGTCGCCATACATTGCCGAATATAAAATCGAAAACGCCGATTTCCGAAAAAGCAGGTAATCCTTCCCTCAATATAAAAAGGGCTATAAGTAAAAGAATAACAACGGCAGTAAATCCGCTTATAAAGACGATATATTTTGCCAGTTTATCTGTAAAATAACGTGTCATCTCATTAACATCCTAACGGCAGAATAGCAGCCGTTTCATAGCTGCCTATTTCTGCCATCTTAAATTGTGAATGTGATTGATTCATATTTACTCGTTTCTTTATTAAAGAATTGAAATATAGTCCTCTGCCACAATTGCTTGTCCCGCAATTCCCTGGCAGAAATCAATATATTTTTTTACCAGCCCTTCGGGTTCTCCTTTGGTGAGGTAGAGAAGCGGCCGGACAATAGGATATGTGCCGGTTTTAGCGTTTTCTACCGTAGCTTCTACCCCGTTTATTACGATTGCATTGACATTCGAATCGAGATATCCGAAGGATATAAATCCTATGGCATTACTGCTACCGGCAACCGTTGTTTTTAAAGCTCCGTTGGATGATTGCAGGATAGCTCTATCTGTAATGAGCGTGTCTTCACCCATAACCATTTCCTCAAATGCCCCTCTGGTACCCGAACCTTCTTCACGGGCAGCTACTATTATATCCCCGTCTGCTCCACCAAGTTCATTCCAGTTGGTAATTTCTCCTGCAAATATTTGTTTTAGCTGTTCCAGTGTCAGTTCTTTTACCGTTTGTGAGGCATTCGTAATTACGGCAATGCCGTCATATGCCAGAACATGTACCTCGAGACCTAAGCTCTCTTCCGATTCCTTCAGCTCACGGGAAGCAGCCCCTATATCGAGTGTGCCGTCCGCTGCCGATTTTACACCGACACTGGAGCCTCCCCCTGTGATTGTTACTGTAGTCTGGGGGAATATTTCCATAAAAGCGTTGGATAAAGTTTCAGATACCGGTTGTACAGTTGTAGAACCGCCGATTGAAATAGTTCCGGAAAGTTCTCCCGACTCGGTAACTGTTTTGGTGGTGGTACCTTCAGAGCCTCCGCTTTTACATCCTCCCAGCAGTCCGGTCAGCAGAAGCACACCTGTTCCTGCCAGAAATTCTCTTCTTGAAAATCTATTTTTTAGCGTTTCTTTCAACTTATTTTCCCCTTTTATATCTTTTAATAGCATTATTTTATAAACAGATGGTTGAAAGTTCGTTATTTATCTGTGCCCGTATGTTGTTTTTTATCAGTACATCGGGGTGATTGTTAATCAGGTGCAGAATTCCCTCTGCGCTGGCAAGGTTGGTAGCAAGTGGCACGTTGTGCACATCGCATACCCTTAAAAGTGCGGTAATGTCGGGTTCGTGAGGTTGTGAACTGAGCGGGTCTCGCAGAAAGATAATCGCGTTGACTATTCCGCCGGCTACCATCGACCCGATTTGCTGGTCTCCGCCCATCGGTCCGCTCTGCATCAAGGCTACCGTCAAGCCTGTTTTCGACTGAATTTGTTCACCGGTGCTTCTGGTGGCTACCAGGTGCAGCTTTTCCAGTGTTTCCCTGTAGGTGTGCGCCAGTTCGACCATGTCTGCCTTCTTCGAGTCATGGGCAACCAGCGCCAGTGTAAATCTTTTCATTTTTTTCTCCTTCTTCATCATTCAATACTAATTGTAACCAGCATTGTTTAAAGGAGATTTAAGGTTTTGTTAAAAATATGTTAAAAATCACATCTTAAATAAAATTATTTTGATATATTGTTATTGGTTGTTTACATAGGTACAATATAAGTCAGTCATAATGTCAATAAAAATAATGTGAAGGAGTGGATTAGCAATGGGGAAATACGTATGCACGGTTTGCGGCTGGGTTTATGACCCCGCGGTGGGTGACCCCGATAGCGGCATTGCTGCCGGTACTGCCTTTGAGGATATACCCGACGATTGGGTATGCCCGGTTTGCGGTGTATCAAAAGATATGTTTGAAAAGGTTTCTTAGCCGCTCATTTTTTAAGTATTGATTATTGAGGAGGTATTCCGATGGTTGTTCAAATTGCAGAAAACGTTTACCAAGTAGGAGTAGTCGATTGGGCACTAACGCATTTTCATGGGCATGAACTTTCTACCCATCGCGGTTCGTCGTATAATGCCTATTTAATAATGGATGAGAAGGTTGTTCTGGTCGATACTGTCTGGACTCCTTTTCAGGACCAGTTAATAGAAAATATACGCGAGGTTGTCGACCCGTCCAAAATAGATATCGTGGTTGCCAATCATGCCGAGGTAGACCACTCGGGAGGGCTGCCTGCCGTAATGAGGCATGCCAAGGATGCCACACTGGTGGTTTCTCAAAAAGGCAAAGAGAGCATCGAGGGGCACTATCACCAGCCGTGGAACTTTCAAACAGTAAAAACCGGAGATAAAATAAATATCGGTAAGAATGAGCTCGTCTTTATCGAAGCCCCGATGCTGCACTGGCCGGACAGTATGTTTACCTATTTAACCGGTAAAAATATCCTGATGCCCAACGATGCTTTCGGGCAGCATTACGCTACTGCTTTTCTTTACAACGACCAGGTAAACCAGGAAGAGCTTTACGAAGAGGCATTAAAATATTATGCCAATATTCTGACACCCTTCAGCAAACAGGTCTTAAGAAAGATAGATGAAGTGCTGGCTCTCAATTTGCCGGTTGATATGATTGCCCCAAGTCACGGAGTTATCTGGCGTAAAGAGCCGTTGCAGATTGTCGAAAAATACAGGGAATGGGCTGCTCAAAAACCCGAGCAAAGCGCGGTAATTATTTACGATACGATGTGGGACGGCACCCGCAGTATGGCGGAAGCCATCGGAGAAGGGATTGCAGAGGAAGGAATCCCTTACAAAATATTTCATGCCGGTTTAACGGACAGGAATGATATGGTTACCGAGATTTTTAAAACCAAAGCGGTTGTTGTCGGTTCTCCTACCTATCTTCAGGGGGTATTGCCTACACTCGCACCTATTTTAGAGGATTTACGCGGATTGAAATTTCAAAATAAAATCGGCGCCGCTTTCGGTACATACGGGTGGAGCGGTGAAAGCCCTCAAATTATTGAAGAACATCTTAAAAAGTGCAATATTCCTGTCGTTGCCGAGAGCGTAAAAGCCAAGTGGCAGCCGAAGCCGGAAGAGCTCGATAAATGCCGGCAGATGGGAATGGAAATTGCCCGCGCCATTAAGTCTGAATAAAAGCATAATAACGCAGCAATAATTATCGAGTTGTATAGAAAAGCCGTGCAGGGTTGCACGGCTTTTCGTTATCTCGCTGCAAAGTTGTTTATTATGAATCCATTTTGGAGATACTGTCACCGACAGTCATACATTCTTCCGATACCCGGTTGCAGTGTATTGCTACCTGCTGCAGGTGATATGCTTCGGCATCAAGGCAATTAGCCAGAGATTTCATCTTCTCTTCGTATTCTGCGAAAGCTTTTTGAATAGTTTCTAACAAGTTAAACCTTCTTTCTTTATTTTTGCTTTTTACTTTATATAAAAATATTGGTAAACGAAAACCCACCTGTTTCGAGGTGGGTCCATACATTGATGGTGTGCAACTATACTATGGAATTCGATTAATTGTCAAATTGATATAAGTAATGCCTCATTTAATAAAGCGGAGTGCTGCGTGATACAATAAAGCTATGAATGAAATTAAATATATTACCGATATGAACCCCTTGAGTTTGAGGGAAGAACTGCTGGCAATTGGGGAGCCGCCTTTTCGCGCAAAGCAGATTCAGCATTGGATTTATCAAAAACTGGCAGCGTCATTTGACGAAATGTCCGATTTACCTCTTTCTTTGCGCAGTGTACTTAATGATAAGCTCCGGCTGTGCACTCTCTCTCCCCGCGGAGATATGGTCAGTTATGGCGATACAATTAAAACACTTTTTAAACTTGCAGACGGCAAAACGATAGAATCTACACTGATGCATTATCCGGCGGAATCGGGAAAAGAAAGGAACACTGTCTGCGTATCTACACAGGTAGGCTGCCCGGTCGGATGTCCTTTCTGCGCTACCGGACAGCAGGGATTTGAGCGCAATCTGACAGCCGGGGAGATAATCGACCAGGTATTATATTTTGCACGTTATTTAAAGGGTTTCGGTGAGGATAAAATTACCAACATCGTCTTTATGGGGATGGGGGAACCGTTAGCCAACTATGAATCGCTTTTACAGGCAATTGAGAGTCTTAATTCAGCTGACATGTTCGGACTCAGTGCTCGCAATATGACCATTTCAACGGCGGGGCTTGTTCCCCAAATAAACCGTTTAAGCGGAGAAAAACTGCAGGTCGGATTAGCCATATCGTTACATGCCGCCGACGATGCTTTACGAAACAGGCTGGTTCCTGTCAATAATAAGTATCCGCTTAAGGAATTGATGGCAGCCTGCCGCAATTATTTCGATGCTACCGGGCGGCGCATCACTTTTGAATATGCTTTATTTGCCGGTATTAACGATTCATTATCTCATGCCCGCTTACTGGCACACCTGCTGCATGGTTTTAACTGTCATGTCAATCTTATTCCTTCCAATAATACTGCCAATAGCGATTATCGTGCTCCCGCTACGGAAGTTGTGCAATCTTTCAAACAGGAACTGGAGAGGCTGGGAATCAATGCTACAATTCGCCAGTCACGCGGGCAGGATATAAATGCCGGTTGCGGGCAGCTGCGCAGTCGCTTTAATAAATAGGGTTGTATAAAAAATAATAGTAATATATTTGAGACAACCAATGTTGTATTGTTTATCCATTGGCGGGGGTGTTTTTAGAAGTTTGGCTATCAATTTCGTCTGTTACTTTTACCGTTTCTATACTTTCATCCCCATTGGCACCGAGATTCATAACCGAAGGAATAAACGCCGCAAAGACACAAAGCAGCAAGGTAGCGGCACCGGCAACAAAGTATATAAGGCTTATGCCGAATGAATCCGCCAGCGGACCGGCGATAATCAATCCCAACGGCGTGGCAGCGGCGCCGATTGCTCCCACCAGAGAGAATACTCTTCCCTGCATGTTATTGGAGATTGTTTTTTGCATTATTGCTATGATGGGGGCGTTGGCAAACGTCAGTCCGGTACCTATTATAAAGCAGGCGGCGACTGCCAGCATAAATAAATCCAGGGAAGTGAAGCCGATGGCAATGGCGGCAGCTCCCGAAACGGCAACTCCCAAAAGAACGGTTACCATACTCTTTTTAAATCCTCCCCAGGCTCCCAAAATCAAACCCCCTACTATGACACCGATACCGAAAGCGGATTCCAGCCATCCCAATTTCAGCACGTCGCCTCCCAGATGTGTAGTTACTAAAATAGGCAGCAAAGTAAAAGGCGGTATCAGGAACAGGTTCAGTAATGCCGAGAGTATCATCAGGATTCTCAAGCCTTTCCACCCCCAGATATAACGAAAACCCTGAATCATTTCTTTAATTACAGTGGTCGCCACGGTTTCGGCGCTTCGTATTGTTTTAGGAATCGTGACTACTGCCAGAAATCCTATAGCTAGAGTAGCAGTAATTATATCGATGGATAATATTTGCTGCATCGGTAAAATACTCATCAGCAATGCCCCTGCAGGCGGTGCGGCAATATTGATAATACCCTGGAACATTTGCGTTAAGCCGGATATTCGTACCAGGTGCTTGGCAGGAACAATCAGGGGAATGGTAGCTTGCATTGCCGGGAAATGGAACGACTGGCCGATTGCCCGGGCTATCATCGCTACATAAATGTGCCATACCTGTATGGTGTCTAAATAGAACAGTAGCACAAGCCCGACTGTGATTAATGCAATCGCCAAGTCTGCGCCTATCATGATTCTTTTGCGGTTCCAACGGTCGATTAGAGGCTGTCTCTTATACACATCT
>LSQX01397843.1_pt1 | contig 15752 bp, 12 predicted proteins | sample 654561 | NCBI WGS metagenome assembly LSQX01 (sample SAMN04489861, study PRJNA283612) | anaerobic digester metagenome | isolation source: 4 biogas reactors fed with cattle manure at either 37C or 55C with and... | place: Denmark: Kongens Lyngby | collected 2014 | reverse complement strand
GACCATGTTGGCCGAAACCTTGGGGTACATCCTGGACGAAAGACACGAGAAGGGCCTGCAAGAGGGCCTGCAGGAGGGCCTGCAGAAGGGCGAAGCACGAGGGATCGCCAAGGACCGTGTAGAGGGCGAAGCCAGGGGGATCGCCAAGGGCCGTGAGGAGGGCCGTGAGGAAGGCTTGCGTCTCGGTGCATTGGCGATTCTATTGCGACAAGTCGAAATGAAGTTCGGCGCCATTTCTGACGGCGACAAAGCGCGCCTCTCGCAGTTCGACAGCGACCAAATCATCCGCGCCTCTGCCCGCATCTTAACCGCCACCATCTTTGAGGAGATTTTGTAGCCACAAAACCCGTCCGGGGCGCAGTTCGATGCGCGGGAGAAAACAGGTGCGCACAATTGTGCGCAGATTAACCCATTGAAATCATTACACATTATTTTGCGTTTTTGAAATTCGGCCAAATACTGTCCCGTCGCGAGACAGATATTGTCCCGTTTTGGACGCCGGGTATTTGTGGCGATCAGAGTGATTTGGGGCCGGGATTCGGGACGGGTTCAGAGTGATTTGGGATGGATTACAGGATGCGGCGGATCATGGTCCAGGGGGGCCAGTCGAAGGGCAGGAGCACGGTTTTGCCGTGGTGGACCTCGGGCAGCTCGTCGCCGTCCAGGGTTTTGAGCAATGCGGGCAAGGTCGCCGTGCCGATGCGGCCTTCGGGCGTGAGGTACTCCACGGTTTCGCCCGCCACCATGCGGTTGCGCACATCCACCCAAATGCGGCGCTTCTGGAGCGGGGCGTCGCCTTCGCCGGGTTCTACCATGCCCAAAAACCGGGACGTGGCGGCGGGTTGTCCGTCGTGCCACTTGTAGTCTTCGGGTTGGATGCCGCCCTTTGCGAAGCCGTAGCTGTAACCGCGGTTCATCACGCGCCCCAGCCAGGCGAGCCCCTCGGCTTCTTCGATGTCGGCGCCGTCCAGGACGCGGCGGTACAGGGACACCACCGTGGCCAAGTAGTGAATGGACTTCATGCGCCCTTCGATTTTCAGCGAGGCGATGCCCAGGTCGCGCAGTTGGCGCACATAGGTGAACAGCGCTAGGTCGCGGCTGTTGAACAGGTACAGCCCGCGCGCGTCTTCGGAGACCGGCATGTACTGCCCCGGGCGTTTCTCCTCTTCGAGGCGGTACTTCCAGCGACAGGGCTGCGTGCACTCGCCGCGGTTGGCGCGCCGCCCCGTGAGATAATCGCTGATGGCGCAGCGCCCGGAATAGGCCATGCACACCGCGCCGTGCACAAAAACCTCGAGCTCGACGCCGCGCACAAACCGCGACAGGTCCTCGATTTGCGCCATTGAGAGTTCGCGGGCCAGGTTAACGCGCCGGGCGCCCAGGGATTTCCAGGCCATGACCGCGCGGCCGCTCAGGGTGTTGGCCTGCGTGCTGATGTGCATGGGGGTGTGAATGCCCAGGGCCCGCAGCGTGGTCAACACGCCGATGTCCGCGACGATAAGGCCGTCGACGCCCATTTTTTCGAGGGCGCGGGCTTGATCGGCTAGGTCGTCGTACTCGGCGTCAAAGGGAAAGATGTTGAGGGCGGCGTATCCCTTTTTGCCGCGGGCGTGCAGGTATTCGAGGCCTGCGGCGGCATCCTCGAGGGTGAAGTTGCCCGCGTAGTTGCGAAGGGAGAAGGCTTTGAGACCGAAGTAGACGGCGTCGGCCCCGTAGGCCACGGCCACCTTGAGTTTTTCGAGGGTGCCCGCCGGTGCCAGCAGCTCGGTCATCGCCGGGCCTTTGGCGCGCGGTGCCACAACAAACGAGAACGCGGGCGCAGCGCGGGGAGGTGCGTCATTCGTCGACTTTCAGCTCGGTGCGCGTGTTGTCCCGGTTTAGCTCCTCGATGCGCAGCTTGGCCGCCTCGAGCCGCTGGTTGCCTTGGCGCGCCAGGGCCATGCCTTCTTCGAATTGCTGCAAGGCCTCTTCGAGGGGCAATTTTCCGCCTTCCAGTTTGGATACGATGGCTTCGATTTTGCCCAGAATGTCCTCGAAGGAGACCTCGGTTGTTTCGGCAGGTGCCGCAGAGGTCGTGGGTGTCTCGGGGGGAGATGTCGCGCTCATGGGGTGCCTCCTTGCAGGGCCTGGTGGCGCAGAATGGCCAATCGTTGAAGCGCACAGCTTGACACAACTCCCCGCAGGCGCGCAAATGCAAACCATGGATTCTTCGCCCACATCCACGCCCCGGTCTGCGCTCCCGCCTTCGCCCTTACCCCGCGCTCGCCTGCTGCGCGAGACCGCCCTGGTATACGGCGGACAACTGGTCCTGGTCGTCGCCCTCATTTTGTTGAGCGCGCACCTCGGCTGGCAAAGCGCCGTGCACGTGCTGGTGGGCGCGGTCTTCATCGGCCTGCCGGTCCTCGTCCTCGACCGCAGCGACAAACCCTATCTCCGCTACGGCCTGCACGCCGGTCGCCCCATCCCCGGACTGCTCTGGGCTGTGGCGGCAGCGGCGCTCACTTTCACGCCCATCGCGGCGGCGGTCTTTGCCTTCCCCGCGCTGTGGGGCGTCTCCCCGGAGCACTTCCGCCTGGCCCTGCCCCCGGACTTCGCCGTCCTCGCCCTCTCGCACTTCATCGTCGTCGCCCTGCCCGAGGAGTTCTTCTTTCGCGGCTACCTGCTGGGCCGCCTCGACGATCTCTTTCCGCAGCGGCGCCGCTTCTTGGGCATCGACGCCGGGCCCGGGTTCGTCCTCCAGGCGGCTTTGTTTGCCCTGGGCCATTTTGTGGTGGATTTTCAACCGGCCCGTCTGGCAGTCTTTTTTCCGGCATTGGTCTTTGGCTGGCTGCGGCTGCGCACCGGCAGCATCGCCCCGGCCGTCATTTATCACGGCAGCGCCAACCTCTTTATGGTCGTGCTGCGCACCGGCTTCGGCCTAACCCCGTAGCGCAAGGCACGGCCCGTAAGACGACAACGGCAAGGACATCCCACTGACAGGAGCACCCATGCAACCCGGCACCCCTCCCCTGGTGAACCAGCTCATCGACATGGCCCTCGAAGAAGATTTGGGCCGCGGCGACATCACGTGCCGCCTCACCGTCCCCGAGGACGCCCACTCCCAAGGGCACCTCATCGCCAAGCAAGCCCTCGTCGTGTCGGGCATCCACGTGTTTGCCGCCGTCATGCGACGCGTCGACCCGGCGACCCGCATTCACATCGAGATCGGCGACGGACAATCCGCTCGTCCCGGCGCGCTCATTGCGCGTACCGACGGACGCACCGCCTCGCTGCTGATGGCCGAACGGGTGGCCCTCAATTTTCTGCAGCGCCTCAGCGGCACCGCCACCCTGACCCGAGAGCTCGTCGACGCCCTGCCTCCGGACGCGACAACCCGCCTGGTGGACACCCGCAAGACGACCCCGGGCATGCGCTGGCTCGAACGCGAAGCCGTGCGCCACGGCGGCGGGCACAATCACCGCGTCGATCTCTCCGGGGGCGTCCTCATTAAAGAGAACCACGCGGCGGCGGCGGGAGGTGTGGGCCGGGCCATCGCCCTCTGTCGCCAAAACGCACCGCACCTGCTGCGCATCGAGGCCGAAGTGCGAAATGCCGCCGAATTCGACGAGGCCCTTTTGGCGGGCGCCGACTGCATCATGCTCGACAACATGAGCCCGGAACAAATGGCCGAATGCGTCAAAAAGGCGAACAAACGCGTCATTTTGGAGGCTTCTGGTGGCGTTTCCCGCCAAACCGTGGCAGATATCGCCGCGACGGGCGTCGACATTATCTCCGTGGGTGCCATTACGCACTCGGCCCCCGGAGCCGACATCAGTTTCATCATCGACGGCGTGACACCCGTCTGAAAACAGCGAACAGGGAGGTACTGGCATGGGCGGACTCTTCGGTGTGGTGGCCACAGAAAATTGTTTGTACGATTTATTCTACGGCACCGATTACCACTCACACCTGGGCACCGTGCGCGGCGGAATGGTGGTCACCAAGACGGATGGCTTCAAGCGCAACATCCACGACATCACCAACACACCCTTCCGCACCAAGTTTGAAGAGGATTTGCACAAACTCGAAGGCAACTCGGGCATCGGCGTCATCAGCGACTACGAGGACCAGCCGCTGCTCATCGGCTCGCATCACGGCAACTACGCCATCGTCACGGTGGGGCGCATCAACAACGCGCAGGAGCTCGCCCACCAGGCCATGTCCAATCACCACACGCACTTCACCGAGCTCAAGGGCAACGAGGTCAACCCCACCGAGCTCGTGGCCTCCATCATTAACAGCGAGCCCACCATCGTCCAGGGCATCCAAAAGATGCACCAAACCATCGACGGCTCCTGCACCCTGCTGCTGCTCACGGCGGACGCCATCTACGCGGCCCGCGACCACTACGGCCGCACCCCGCTCCTCCTCGGGCGCAAGGGCGAGCGCACCTACGCGGTCACGATGGAGTCCTGTGCCCTGCCCAACCTGGGCTACACCGTGGAGCGCGAACTGGGGCCCGGCGAAATCGTCCGCATCACCCCCGAGGGCATTGAGAACCTGGCCCCGCCCCGCGAGGAGATGCAAATCTGCTCCTTCCTGTGGGTGTACTACGGCTATCCCGCCTCTTCCTACGAGGGCTGCAACGCCGAAGACGTGCGCAATCGCTGCGGTGCCTTCTTGGCGCGCAAGGACACCGTCACCCCCGACCTGGTGGCGGGCATCCCCGACTCGGGCCTCGGCCACGCCATCGGCTACGCCATGGAAACCAAGATTCCCTTTAAGCGCCCCTTCGTCAAATACACCCCCACTTGGTCCCGGAGCTTCACCCCGCAGGAGTCCAGCATGCGCACGTTGGTCTCCAAGATGAAGCTCATCCCCATCCGCGAACTCATCGACGACAAGAGCCTGTTGCTGTGCGACGACTCCATCATCCGCGGCACGCAAATCAAGGACATCGTCCAGCGCCTCTTTGCCTACGGCGCCGCCGAGGTGCACATGCGGCTGGCCTCTCCGCCCCTGCTGTACAGTTGTCCCTACCTCAACTTCTCGCGCTCCAAATCCAAGATGGAGTTCATCGCCTACAAGGCCATTCACGCGCTGGAAGGCGACGTCGACGACAGCGTCCTGGCCCAGTACACCGACGCCGACACCGACCGCTACGCCGCCATGGTCCAGCACATCCAGACGCAAAACGGCCTCACATCGCTGGCCTACCAGCGCCTCGAAGACCTCATCGCCGCCATCGACCTGCCCGCCGAGAAGTGCTGCACCTTCTGCTGGAAGGGATGCCGCCGTCCCTAAATTTGCGAATCGTTACGACGCGCAGCCGACTGGCTTTGATGGTTGTTTGGTCGCGCGACGCGACGGGTTATTGCCAGAGGTTTCGGGCCTGGATGCCCCAGCACACCTCGGCGCTGTCTCCTTGGCGGATGCCGCAGGTGAATTGGGGACCGGCGGTGAGCTGGGTGAACCGCATCCCCTGTGGCGGCGTGGACTGACCGACGTCGTTTTGCCCCCAGCACTGGGCCTGCGCGGTGTCCGCCAAAATGCCGCAGACGTGGGTGCCGCTCGACGCCAGGTTCGAAAACACCGCGTCCTTGGGCGGCGTGGACTGACCGAGATTGTTTTGTCCCCAGCACTGGGCCGCGCCCGAATCTGCGCGAATCCCGCAGGTGTGCTTGTCTCCCGCGGTGAGCTGGACAAACGCCACACCCTCGGGCGGCGTGGACTGCTTGTTTTCATTCACCCCCCAGCATTCGACCTCGCCGTCGTCTGCGCGAATCCCGCAGGTGTGACTCGTCCCTGCCGCTAGGCTCGAAAAGGCCACCCCTGAAGGCGGCACGAATTCGCCGTCGCCATTCCACCCCCAGCATTCAACCTCGCCTTTGTCCACGAGAATTCCGCAGGTGTGGGCCGTCCCTGCCGCTAGGCTCGAGAATATCGCCTCTTCCGGCGGGGACGTTTGGCCGCTGCTGTTTTGTCCCCAGCACAGGGCCTTGCCGTCTTCATCGATCCCACAGGTGTGGCCCCGACCCGCCGCCAGGCGCGAGAATGTCACCCCTTCCGGCGGGGACGTTTGGCCGCCGTCGCCTTGTCCCCAGCACTGGGCTTTGCCCGTATCCCGGAGGATCCCGCAGGTGTGGTACGTACCCGCAGACAGGTGTTGCCAGCGCTCGCCCCCAGGTGGGTTGGACTCGCCGCGGTTGTCGCTCTCAAACGCGCCCCAGCACTGCACCGCGCCGTTTGCCTGAAGGCCGCAGGTGTGTTTGATGCCGGCCGCCAAAGTAGAAAACAACACGTTGCTTGGTGCGCCCGTCAGCGTACTGTCGCCCCAGCACTGGGCCTTGTTGTCGTTGTCGATCCCGCAGGTGTGGTACGTACCCGCTGCCAACCTTGTAATAGATGTGGTGGCGAACAGTGGCGCCTGGCCGTCGCTGTTCCATCCCCAGCACTGCACTGCGCCATTCGCTGCAAGACCGCAGGTGTGGTATCCGCCTGCCACCAACACAGAAAAGTACGCGTTGTCTGGCGGCGTGGACTGCCCGTCGTCGTTTAACCCCCAGCATTCGGCCGTATTCGTATTTTGGAGGATCCCGCAGGTGTGGTACCCACCCGCCGATAGGCTATCAAACTTCGCGCCATCTGGCGGTTCGGATTGGTTAACGTTATCATTGCCGTTCTCGTCTTGGTTGCTGCCCCAACACTTCACCGTGCCATCCGACTGGAGGCCGCAAGTGTGCTTCCCTCCCGCGCTGATCCTGTTAAAATTCTCGTTCTCTGGCGGCGTGGCCTGGCCGGCGTCGTNNTCGTTAACCCCCCAGCATTGGGCCTTGTTCGTATCCGAGCGAATCCCGCAGACGTGCTGCCCACCCGCACTGATACGGGTAAACGCCACACCCGCGGGCGGCGTGGCCTGGCCGGCGTCGTTAACCCCCCAGCATTGGGCCTCGTGCGTATCCGTGCGAATCCCGCAGGTGTAGTGCGCGTTCGCTGTCAGGCCAAAAAACGTCGGCGCTTCAAGCGCACAAGCCACGGCGTTGGGTCCCTGGCTGCTGGCGTGCTTGGGACAGGGCACGCAAAGGCGATCGCGCACATCGCTGGGTGTCACCGCGACGTATTCGTCGTCGCCGCACACTGTCCAGTTCGCACAGGCCGTCGTTGGGTCGCTGTCGTGATCCCAGGTGCCCTGGCCGCAGACCACCGGCACATTGTCGTCCGTGTCCGGTGCCGTATCGCCCGTGTCGCCCGTGTCGCCCGTGTCGCTCGTGTCGCCACCGGTGGGATCCGTGTCGCCCGGGTTGCTCGTGTCGCCTGGGTCGCTCGTGCCGTTGGAATCGCCGGACGGGTTCGTGTCCGGTGCCGTGTCGTTCGGGTCGCCCGTGTCGTCACCGGTGGCGTCCCCGCTGGCCGCGACAAATTCCTTGTTGATAAGATCGATACAACCGGTGCCCCCCAGCAGCAACACGCCCACCCACGCGGCTCTCCAAAACAGCGGTACGTACTTGGCAAAATGCATGACGCCTCCCAAAGGGTTGTGACGGTTCAAGGGGTTTTGTTGCCGTCAGTGGTGATGTTGCCGCCAATGCCGCTAAACGCTTCGACTTGCGCAATCAGCGCGTCGACATCTGCTTGCGGCAGGGCGGGGTTGTCCGAAACGGTGAAGTGGCGCACCACCTGCATGAGCCCCGGCATCTGAAGCGTCGCCAGCATCTTATTGTCTGCCACGATAAAGTCGCGCCCGGTCATGACAAGAGAGCCCGCCTTTAGCGAATTCAGCACGGGGTTTTGCCGCACCTCCAGATCGAGGGCTGTGCTTTGGAGCAAGGGCACGTTGACGGCGAACAAAACCGCGTTGTTGACCAGCCGGATCGAGGCGCCCACGGTTGTCAACTCCGGTGCCGCAAACGCCGTGAAAACGTTCGTATTGGAGACGGTGATGGTGCCATTTATAAAGATCAGCTTGGGGAGCTTGAGAGTGCCCAACCTGGGGTTGTCCGCGATGTAGAGGTTGTGCCATGTGAGGCTGCCCCAGTGGACAATCTCGGGGATCTCGATCGTCAGTAGGGTGGGGTTTTCCTCAATGCGCAGGTACGCGTCACATGAGGTGAGCGCGGGCAGTGACAGCAGCGTAAGTATGGCGTTGTTGGTAACGCGAACCATGTCTGCGACGTTGATGGTGGTCAATGCGGGGAAACTGAGGGTGTGCAGCTTCTCGTTGTGCTGCATGTCCCAAGCGCCGTTCACGGTGACGGTGCGCAGCGCGGGAAATGACAGCGTGAGAAGCGAAGGCATCTCGGAGATGTAAAAACGTTTTTCCACGGAAACGGTTTCTAAGGCGGGGAATGCCAACCCCGTCGCGCCGAGCCCGCGAAGCTGAAATTCACCCCCGCTGACACTCGTTAGGGCGCCCATGTCCAACGCGGTGAGCGCCCCGTTGTTGACGATGCCAAACCGAAACCCGGAGACTGCGGTCAGCGCGCTGAGATCCAGCGATTCGAGTGCGGGGTGGTCGTAAACTTCAAGCCCCCCTTCGAGGATGGTCGTCAGGGCGCTGAGATCCAGCGTTTTGAGCGCCTCGTTTGCTGTGAGATGCACCGACCCCTCATTCATCATCGTCAACCCGCTGAGGTCCAGCGATTCGAGCGCCTTGTTATCATGAATGTGAATTTCGTAAGTCAGCATATGAAGGCGGGGCATGTCGATGTGGCGCAGGTTGTCATTCTCGGCGATGACGAATGGGTAGCCCGAAGAAGAACTCGGCACGATTTCTTCTAGGCGGGGCATTGAAATGCGCTGCAAGTTGTCGTTCTCCGATATCTGTACGCCTCTGTGGATCTCCAGGCGAACGAGGTGGGGCAACGACAGCTCCTCCAGGGAACTGCTGGCGACGGTGAGGCTGCCGATGATCGTGGTGCAGGCCTGCAGATCTTCGAGGTCGCTCTCGGTGAACTCCCCCTCGCAAACGAGCGGCATCACCGGGACGTAGTCATCGTCGGTGTCGTCGGTGTCGTCGGTGTCAGCGGTGTTGTCGGTGTCGTCGGTACTGGGCGGATCGGTGTCGTCGGTGTCGTCGGTGTCGTCGGTGCTGGATGGATCGGTGTCGTCGGTACTGGGCGGATCGGTGTCAGCGGTGTCGCCGGTGTCAGCCGTGTCGCCGGTGTCAGCCGTGTCGCCGGTGTCAGCGGTGTCGCCGGTGTCAACCGTGTCGTCGGTGCGGGACGGGTCACTGGCGTCCGGACCATCTGCGACGGCACCAACGCCATCACCGGTACAGGCCACGAGGGCCACGAGGCTTCCCACAACAATGGACAACAGCAAGACACGGCGCATGGTGACACTCCTTTTTCAACGCAGCGCGGGGGCACATCGCTGGCGCCGCAGGATTATGCAGACAACCTACAAAGTGACGACTTTTCGTCAGAAAGCAAATGCGAAGTGCGGAAACAATGAAAAAATCTATGTCCACTGCAGCGAAGGCCACCCGACGGGCATGGACGCCTTTTGTCTCGCGGCGGGTTCCCCGGCTGGACGGCCCTTTTGTTTGTGGTTAATTTTAAAGCGGCACGAAAACCCCAGCACCCACAGCGAGGCACATGACGCATCCCCAAACGAATCACCCCATGGTCGAGGCCATCAGCCAAGTGCTGCTCGGCAAAACCGACACCGTGTCCCTGGCGGTGTGCGCCTTTCTCTCCGAGGGCCACCTGCTCATCGAGGACGTCCCCGGCGTGGGCAAGACCACCCTGGCCCAGGCCCTGGCCCAAGCCGTTGGCGGCACCTTCCGGCGCATTCAATTCACCGCGGACATGCTCCCCGCCGACATCACCGGCGTCTCGATTTGGCATCCGTCCGCCCAGCAATTCGAGCACCACCCGGGCCCCATCTTCGCCAACATCGTGCTGGCCGACGAGATCAACCGCGCGCCGCCCCGCACCCAGTCCGCCCTGCTCGAGGCCATGAGCGAAACCCAGGTCTCCGTGGCGGGCACCCCGCGCCCGTTGCCCCGGCCCTTCATGGTCGTGGCCACCCAAAACGCCGCGGAGCACTACGGCACCTACCCCTTGCCCGAGTCCCTCATGGACCGCTTTGCCATGCGCCTGTCCATCGGCTACCCGCCCGAAGAGGCCGAGCGCCGCTTCGTGGGACGCCCCGCCGGCCAAGACCCCGCCGCTGCGCTGCCGCAGGTGCTCACCGCCGACGCCCTCGACGCCATCCGCGCGCAAATCGACGCGGTGCGCCTGGACGACGCCGTCCTCGACTACCTGCTGCGCCTGGTGACGCACACCCGCACCTCCGCTGACTTGCGCATCGGCATCAGCCCCCGGGGCGCCATGTCCCTGCACCGCGCCGTTCGCGCCTGGGCCTTTCTTCAGGGCCGCGACTACGCCCTCATCGATGACATCAAGCACCTCGCCGTGCCGGTGTTGGCCCACCGCGTCGCCACCGCCGACAACCGCGCACAGGGCGCCGACACCCAGGCGGGCATCCGGGCCATCCGCGCCATCCTGGCCACCCTGGAAGTGCCCCTCTGAAACGCAGGCCCCAGCGCAGACTCTCCTTCACCCGCGGCGGACGGGTGTTCACCCTGGTCACCCTGGGCACCGGCATCGCCGCCATCAACACCGGCAACAACATGCTCTTCCTCATGCTCGGCCTCATGCTCGGCCTCATCATCGCCAGCGGCGTCTTGTCCGAACGCGCCCTCAACGCCCTGGACATCCGCCGCCAGCTCCCCAGACGCGCCCGGGCCGGCACGCGCTTCTCCGTGTCCTTTGCCGTGACCAACCGCCAACGCGCCCTGCCCGCCCTCGCCGTGGAGGTCCGCGACATCATCGACGGCGCGCCCTTTCGCCGCAGCGGTTTCTTCTTAAAGATCGACCCGGGGCAGACCCGCCACATCGACTACCCCTGCGACATCGCCGCCCGCGGCACCGCTCGCTTCTCCGGGGTGCGCATCGCCACGCGCTTCCCCTTTGGCCTGTTCGAGAAGCGCCACACGCTGTCCCTGGACGAATCCCTTCTGGTGTGGCCCGCGCCCCAGCCGCCGCCCCGCTGGCCCAAGGGCGCACACGCCACCACCGCCGCCAATGCCGCCGCCACCGACGCCCACAGCCCCACCGGCGACGACTTCTTTCAACTGCGCGACTACCAGCCCGGCGACGACCCGCGCTACATCCACTGGCCGAGCTCGGCCCGGCAGCAAAAGCCCGTCGTCCGCGACCTGAGCCAAGACCCCGGGGCGCCCGTCGAAATCGTGCTGGACGCGGCCCGCCACTCCGAAGAACCCCGCACCGACACCGGGGATGCCCGCACCGACACCGGGGATGCCCGCATCGATCCCGAGGACGCCATCCGCGTCGCCGCCGCGCTCATCGAAGACATCGTGGCCCAGGGGCATCCGGTACGCCTCATCACCGCGGGACCCGAAGCGCCGTACATCGCCGAGAGCCGCACCGCACCGCCGCTCCTCGATCACTTGGCCCGCCTCGACACCGCCACCCTGGCCACCTGCGCGCCGCCCCAAGCCACGCGCCCCGGCGCCTGCCTCATCGGCCCCGGCGCCCGCTCCGACATGCGCGCCACCCGCATCCCCGTGCCGCCGCCCCAGGCGAAGCCCGCGAAGCCGGCACCCGCGGAGGCACCATGAGTTTTGCGCGGCTCCAACAAGCGCTGATGCTGGTCCTGGCCCTGGTCAGCGCCCTGCCCATCGCCCTCTCCCAAGAGCTCGCCGGGCCTGTGGTGTTCGCCTTTGCCCTGCTGTGGGCGCTCGGCATCTTCCTCCCGGTGCGCCACGCCCGCCATCCCGCGTTGCGCCGCCTCGTCACGGGGCTCGTCGTCCTCGTGGCCTTCGTCCAAGTGGCCCGCGCCGCCACCGGCGCCCCCATCGCCACCCTCATCATCGAATACGCGCTGCTGCTGCTGGGACTCAAGCTCGCGAGCCGCGCCGCCCCCGCCGACGACCAGCACATCCTCATCCTCTCCTTCCTCGCGCTCATCGCCGCCGCCATCACCCGGGTCGACCTGCTCTTCGCCCTGAGCTTCATCGCCTTTGCCCTGCTGGTGCCCGTCGCCCTCATCAGCACCCACCTCGCCGCCGAGATCACCGCGCGCTTCGCCAGGCCTTCCCGGGCTGCTCACCCCAACGCCGATGCCCACACCGCGGTGCAGCGCGCCCTGGACTCCCGGCGCATCCTCCGCCCCGGACAACTGCTGCGCTTTGCGGGGGTCGGCGCCTTGCTGCTCCTCTTTGCCGGCGGCACCTTCCTCCTCTTTCCGCGGGTCGGCACCCAGTTTCTGGCACCGGGCATCCCCGCGCGGCACCTGCCGGGCTTTTCAGAGCGCTTGGACATCGGCGACCTCACCGACGAGGCCCCGTCGCAAACCCCGTACCTGCGCCTCTTTCCGCTGACGCCCGACCCCGACAGGCCCCGGCGCATCGCTCTGCGGCTGCGCGGCGCGGTCTACGACACCTGGGACGGCACCGGTTGGCAGCAGGTCCACCAGGGCGGCTACCGCCGGCTGCCCACTAGCCCCAAAAACCGCTACGTGCTGCAGCGCGGTTTCCCCGAGGCGTCCGGTGCGGGCTTCGACATCCTGGCCGAGCCCACCTTGCCCCCCTTGTTGCTGCTCCCCTTGGGCACCGCGGCGATTGCCCCCGAGCCCCTGCAGCGCAAGGGACGCACCGAGCCGCGCACCCTCTTCGTCAACGGCACCGGCGTCTTTCAATACCGAGACCCCGACGGCGTGGGCATCCGCTACCGCGTCGACACCGCGGACAACGAGCATTTCTTTGCGGGCTTTGTGCCGCCCAGCGCCTTTCGCCAAACCCCGGTGCAGAGTCCCCGCGTCGCCCAGTTGGCAGCGCGCATCGCCCCAGACGGCACCGACGCCCAGAAGGCCGCGCGCATCGCCCAGCACTTAATGACGAACTACCGCTACGCCCTGCGCATCTCCGACGACATGCGGATCACCGCTGCGGGCGCCGACGTGGTCGAGCGGTTTTTGTTCGATTACCGCCGCGGCACCTGCGAGCACTTCGCCACGTCCTTTGTGCTCATGCTGCGCGCTGTGGGCATCCCCGCGCGCTTGGTCACCGGCTTTGCCAGCGCCGACTGGAACGCCCTGGGCGGGTACTACACCGTGCGGGCCCGGTCTGCCCACGCGTGGGCCGAGGTCTATCTCGACGGTCGCTGGCACGCGATGGACCCGACGCCACCCGCCGGACGCGGCACCGCCAGCATCCAAAGCCACGCCTGGTCCCAGCTCCTCGACGCCCTGCAAACCCACTGGCGCCGCCACATCATCCAGTACGATTTCAGCGCCCAGCAAGACATCGCCCGGCGCCTCAAGAAGGGCTTCGCCGCGCCGCCCCGCCCCGCTGGTAGCGACCTCCGCATTCCACTGAAAGCTCTCTTCGCCATCGGGATTTTGCTCGCCGCGCTCTTCGCCGTGCGCTGGCACCGCCGGCGCACCTCAACGCGCTCGACGACACGCCCCGCAACGCTCTCCACTCCGTCGCAGCAACGCGCGCTCCGCCTGTATCAGCAATTGGCCCGTCGGCTAAAAAACCACGGCTTTGTGCGTCACCCCGCCGAGACCCCCGCCGAATTCATCGCGCGCATCGACGACGACGCTGAGCTGTCGCCCCTCACACCGGCCCTGTTGAAAGAAATATTGGGCATCTACGAAGCCGCGCGCTTTGGCGGCACCCCCCTCGACCCAGCGACCTACCAGGCCTTCCTAGACGCCTTGCACTCCCCCAAACCCCGCCCTTAAAACCGGCTTTTAACCCACTCCGCTCCCGGAAAGATTACGCGCCGAGAGATTGGTTCTTCAGCGTGTTTCCGATCTGTCGGTCGATCTGGTAAGCAATCTGACTGGCATTGGTGCCAGCAGGCAACCGAACCAACAACTTGCCGTGTTTGCGACAGATCTCGTCCAACCCCGCATAGACGTGGCTGCTCCAACGGATGGCCAACAATACAATTGCGACATCCACATGAGCGATCTTCGGTTCAAAGTCCCGCAACGATGTATGCGGCGCGACGGTTTCCCATACCAATTCTTTCAAATCAAACGCCGTGCGAATGGCCTCCTGCCTCGGCCTGCGCTGCTCGCCACCTATCATCAGCATCGACTTTCCACGTAGGCGTTCGCGCAGCCCCAAAACGATAGCGGAAGGCTGCGGGGATGCCTGGCTATCGGGATCGTCATCCGGGTGTTGTGCGACATATTCCTCAAGCGCACAAAGGGTCAGGTGAGTCCCACGGTGCTCGCGCTCCATGTCGTCCAGCTCGATCTCTTCCAGGTAGGGCAACACCGGCAGCAGGTAACTGCGCAACTGCGCATTGCTGGGCGGGATCAAATCCGGTACCAACTCGTCCAGGGCGCGAACCAAGGTGTGGAGCCGAGAAATGGAGTTGTCGCCTTTTTGGGAAAGTAGGCTTGTCTCGTATTTGATTTTGTCCATGAGCTTGCGAATGGTTCTCTGTTGTTGTTGGCGTTCCTGGAGTTGCGATTTCAGCTCGCGGATGCGCGCCGCCAAATCATCCGCATTTTCGGGTAGGGCCGAATCATCGGTCTGCATATACCTCTCAATGTAAAAATCTTTGTTTTGGGTCACTTCGCGCAACCACTGAAACGTTGTTTGCTGGTCCGTGTCATAGCCGGCATAGCCAGCAGAATCCGGCAGTAGGGCGCGGGCGTATCGAACGGCTGATTGCGCCTCTGCGATCAATAGCGTTGCTCTTTTCAAAAACGTAGACAAGTTGCCGTCGGATTCAATCATCGTAGCCAGAGCGACGGCGTTCGCCAGATTGTCAAAGGTATCGGCGAGTTGCGGGAAATAATTTTCATCCGGCGGTTCCGGGCACTGGGGGTGATTGGTCCACAGGAAGCACCGTTTCAACTCTTTGGCGCGCTGGATAATGTCGGCATCCTGCGGTGCAATTTCCGTTTGGAAGTTGGCACCCTCGCGCATCAGTCGCCGTCTCTTGGCGGCCCAACGCGCAGCCTCGGCTTTTAACAAGCACCGTTTTGTGATCAATTCCAACGTGTCGAATGATGACTCTTCAGGTTGGTGGCTGGCGACTTGGGCAGGGCTCTGATCGCCTTCGATGACGGAGGCAGATTGAATGAACTCTGCCATCTTGGCCGTGAGTTTGGTGGGGGGGTTGTATTCTCTTTGGCCGTGGTGAAGATTTTGGTTTGCCGCCGGTTCCATATCCGTGGATAGGGCGAGAGACTCCTGAGCCGGGTGATCGAAAAGTGCGTTTGGGGCTTCGTCGTCAACGCCTGGCGATGCCTGGCCAGCACTTGATGGCATCTGACCAACGCGCTGCTGGAAATCCGCTTTGTCATCTCCGGTGTTGGTGGCTTTGTCCTCTGAAGTGTCGGTGGCCGCAACCGCCTGTTTGGCTGCGGGATCATCCGGCAATATTTTCAGGATGGCCGTGGCAACATCCCGTAACGCCGTTCGGAACTCGGGATCATGGAGCAATGTCACAATTCTCGAGACGACCGTGTTCACGCTTGATACCAGATTTTCACATTCCTTCATCTCGCGCTCTCCTTTTCAAAACGCAATGACTACAGCCCAATAATACCGGCATAGATTCAGACCGTACCACGCTCTTCATTCTCCAGAAAACGTTTTGAAATCGACAATCGATGCTGCGGCTCCTGGCCCCGTCCATCGCCCTCTTCCAAGAACTCGCCGGGATTATTGCCAGCAGATTGCCAGGGATTAAGACCGTCTCTTATACACATAT
>LSQX01233736.1_pt1 | contig 15752 bp, 10 predicted proteins | sample 654561 | NCBI WGS metagenome assembly LSQX01 (sample SAMN04489861, study PRJNA283612) | anaerobic digester metagenome | isolation source: 4 biogas reactors fed with cattle manure at either 37C or 55C with and... | place: Denmark: Kongens Lyngby | collected 2014 | reverse complement strand
ATTGCTTCCAGGAGTCCTGATGGCTTAGTCACTATTTCCCATGACTTTGGTCACTTTTTTTCGTGACCTTAGCCACTGTTTTTTTAAAAAACATGACTTTAGTCACTATTTAACCATGACTAAAGTCATGTTTTTGCACAATTTAGTTCTTAGCTTCAGATTCATATACAAAAAGAATAATTTGCCGTCTCACCTGCACTAAAATTGGGCTCTTGAATTTAAACTGCCGCAAAATACCCGTTATATCAATAACCCTTATACAGAGGAATGGTAAACTCTATCCTGCTTTCTTTATTTCTTCTATATTCTTCAGGCATAAAAGGCTGGGTCATAAAAAGATATTTTATTGAAACAGTGGCCTCTACCCTTATATATGTACTGCAATTAGACATGCTGAAACTAACATCCCCTGTTTCCTTCCTCATATTCATCTCAATTAAATCTGCAATTCTCTTTAATTTTTTCTCGCCACTTTCAAAAAGCAGAAGCAGCCTTAAATAGTCACTGTAATTCATTGAAACCAAAGAGGCCTTTAAATTTGTCTCCATCTTTCCCTTAGATAAATTGACACCACCGGCACCTTTTCCTATGGTTCCCGGGCTATTTCCTATGGAATCTATAATTTCATTTACTTTTTCTTTTCCTTCCATTGCTGCTTTTGAAATAACTTCATTAAATTTCTCTTTCAAACGGTTAAGACTTTCTTGTATCATTCCTTTTATCTCTTCTTTTATTTTTTCCTTTGTATTTTCTATGGTATTAAAAATCAAACTGTTAACCATCAAACTTGTCTCTTCAACTGTAAAACTTCCTATAGTCTCTCCCTTTGAAATCAACATTTTCAGTTCTTTCACCGCATCTTCCACTTTCATTCCTTTAAATACCTGAAACTCCTCACATCCATGGAAAAGTTCGGTAAAATCAGCACCCATAATTATATCTTTACTTAGGTCAAAATCCCCTAAAGTGCTGTTTTTAAAAATACTAATTTTATTGTTTAACAAACTCTCAACATGATTTCCAATGCTATTTATAATATTACCTACTTCCCCCTCTAATTTCACATTAATACTCTGTTCTAAATCTTTGAAAATATTTTCCGCTGAATGCATACCTTCCCTTATTGGATTTTCTATATGTATGAAAGCTTTATCTACAAGGGCATCTACCTTTGACAGTATATAATCTTCTAAAACATCTCCTGCATTTCCTACATACCCGGCTACCATACCTTCCGCCTGGCTAATTAGATATCCTGATACTTCCTTTGCCTTCTTTTTTGCTTCTTTTTCAAAAATTTCCCTGATTTTAGTTCCCATGTTTTTAGGATCGGTTATCCATGTGTTGCGGGTTTTGAATATAGGTATACTTTCCCCTCTCATTAATAAACTCACATCAAACATAGACTCTGCCATTGCCCATCCCATCATAATCAGTGTGTGAACAATGGGAACTCCTATTGCAGTCCAACCTGCCACAGCAGTTGCTGTTTTTAACGCTGCATTTACCTTTTGCGGATCTGTATATATTGCTATTGCATTTAGTGCAAACCTTATAAGTGTTATCTGGGCTTTGACTCCTAAAATGTTTATGGATTCTTCCTCTGAACCTATTAGTATATATTCTACATCTGCATTGTTTGCATCAAAGAAAGCAGGTCTTTCTTTCATAAGTCTCCCACGTAAATCATAGTCCTTTTCTGGGTTTGTGGTGTAATTCAAAAAATTTCCCATTATATATTCATTTATATACATGTCGTCCCTGACTTTTGTTACACCATCTACAAATAATTCTGCCATTTTGGAAAATAAAGAAAGTGCTTTCTTTACTGAGCCGGACTTTGAAAAAGACATACTGCCTGCGTCAAAATCCTCCAAACCTTTGCCGCCACTATAAAGAATATCATTACTGTACTCGCTGCTGGTATACTCCATTTCTTCCATTATTTTTAGTATTCCCTCAATGATTTTTTCATCATTTTCTATAACGTCAATGTCAGTAGGTCTGTATCCTTCTTTAGACGGGGCATCCTTTGGAATTTCCTTTAAATTCTCTTCTATTTTATTTTCATCATCTTCTACCCCGCCGCTTTTAACAAATTCATTGAAAAAATCCCTGGGGTCTTCTTCATCATCTGACTTTTCAGAAATGGCACCTTTGTCCACATAATAGTCTATGGCATTGCCATTTTCCATACCTTTATAACTTTTTATTTGTTCTTTTACAAACCCTGTATTTAACTTTTCCTTTACTTCATTTAAACCAGGTACCCTGCCGGAAAAATCATCTAAAGTAAGCTTATCCGCCTTACTTTCTTCTATATTCTTCTTAATGCTTTCAAGTATGGACAAATTATGCTTAACCTCATCTATTTTAGGGTTTATATCCTCTGCAGATATTGTTTCTTTTTTGCTTCCTAAATCCATTCTTGTAAAATCGGAAAATTCATTCACTTCTCCTTCAAGTTCTTCATTTATACTGTCAATTTTTTCAACTGTTCTTACAGACTTATCCCTCACAGTTTCAAGGGAAGATACCGTATCTTTTGCTGCATCTATAAATTTTTTCAGATTGTTTAGTATTTTATTATTTATTTCACTTATTTTGCTTCTTTTGCTGTTTAACTCTTCCTTCTTGGTATTTAGCTTGCTTTCTTTTTCTTCTTTTTCTGCTATTTTGTCCTTAATGCCCTCCTGAAGTTCATTTACTTTCTCTCCAAGCAGGCGTATTCTCTCTTCTTCTGCTGAAGTATCAGGAGGGGTCTTATCTTCTGCAAGGGCCTCCAGCATCTTTTGCATTAATTCCGTTTCTATTTCCATTATTTCATCTTGATATTTTTCGATTTCATCAGTAACACTTTTAAGATCATCATCCAGCTCTTCAATTTCTTTTTCCAGCTCTGTACAGTCTTTTTCTAAACTTATTGCATCTGCAACATGCTCTGCCAGTTCTTCATACTTAGAAGAAACATCCAAATCCCTTCCAAAGCTGTTTACAGTTGCCATATTGTCAGAAGCCTTTATTTGATGTTTCTTTATATCTGTAAGATCTTCGTCAACATCTATTTTCTTTTCCAGAATATCTGTCTGTTTTTTAAAATCACCAAATATTTTAAATTTATCCATAAGACCTGTGGCCAATGCCTTTGGTCCCCTGTATTTCATATATTCTAATATTTGAGCCCGCAAAACCTCTGGCTCTGATAAATTGTACACAGGCTGGACTTTTAAATCCTCCACCCTGTAATCATATAAATCCAGAGGTGGTATTTCTTCCTTTCCCCCAAATCCGAAAAAATCCAGGAAGGAGGCTTCCTCTTCATCTTCAATGCCCCTTACCATTAAATTTCTTTCAAAATAATACAAAATCCCGTCCTTTAACACTTCCGGGTCGCTATCAGACAGAGCCATAAGTCCATAAAGCTCCTTTAATTTGTAATTGTAATTGGCAAGAGCAGATTTTGAAGAACTGTCTAAAGCACTTTCCACCTGGGTTTTAGAAAAATTAAGCCTTGTACCGTCCACCAACACGCCCGCTAATACAATCATGACCAGCAAAACTATACACAAAAAAATGGATATTGCGCCTTCATTCCTTTTAATAAATTTCATTTAAACCAGTCCTTTGTTATGTAGTTTTCTTATTATATGGTTTTCATTATGTAATTTTCTTTAACCTTAGCTTTTTGCTTTTTTGCTGCCTGATTTGAATTAATGCGTTTTTTGAATTAATACTTTTATTGCTTTTTTAGCTTTTTTCTTTTGCTGTTGGTGTTAGAAAAATTCCGGATACTTTGTTTCAGATTTTTAAAGACTTTCTTAAAAAAGAACAGAACTTTTATAGAGAATAACATTATAGACCATAATATTATTATACATATTATAGAAAATAAAATCAAGTGTTCAGGTTTTATGTAAGCTCATTTATCCTTTGCGCAGTTTTTTAAAAAAATCTTTAAGGATACCTGAACACTCTTCACTTAAAATTCCATAGGTTACTTCAACTTTGTGATTAAACCCGGGAACTCTTAATAAATCCACAACTGAACCTGCTGCCCCTGATTTAGCATCCAAAGCGCCTATAAAAAGCCTCCCTATCCTTGACTGGATTATAGCTCCTGCACACATTGGGCAGGGCTCTAGAGTTACATACATATCACAGTTATTGAGCCTCCATGTGTCAAGTTTTTTACAAGCCTTCTTTATCGCAGATATTTCAGCATGGGCTGTAGGGTCTTTTTTTAACTCTTTTTCATTGTGCCCCTTAGATATTATTACGCCATCCTTTACTATAACAGCACCTATGGGGCATTCTCCCTTGTTATAAGCTTTTTTTGCTTCCTTCAGTGCCTCATTCATAAACCGGTGCTGCGTTGCTTCTTCATACATAAGGTATGTATCCCCTCCGTTCCTGTTTTTATAAAACGGTTTTATCCCGTATACCCTGCACTTTTTTCCTGCTGTTTCTAAGAAACCAGAAGCAGCGATGCAATTGTAAAAAATATAATAAGGGCTATTGAGTCCACCATAGTTGTTATAAGAGGACTTGCCATTATCGCAGGGTCAAGCTTTAACTTTTTTGCACAAAGGGGCAAAATGCCGCCCAGCATTTTAGCCACAAGAATAGTTGCCATAAGTGTTAGTGTAACGGTTAAAGCTACTCCAAAAGGCCTTCCGGATATAAAATATATTCTTGTAAAATTCAAAACAGCAAGTATAGGACCCACGGTAACACCTATACGGATTTCTTTCCATATTACCTTAAGTAAATCCTTAAAATTCACTTCACCTAAAACAATACTTCTTATTACTACGGTAGATGCCTGTGCCCCTGCATTTCCTCCTGTATCCATAAGTAAAGGTATAAAGGCAGAAAGACCAAATAGTTTTAATTTGTCGTCAAAGCTCACTATTATAAATTCAGTGAGTGTTGCTGAAATCATTAGAAATATAAGCCATACTATTCTTTTACGTGCAAGCTTGAATATTCCTGCAGTTATATATTCTTCGTCTGTGGGCTCCACCGCACCCAGCTTATAAATATCCTCTGTAGCCTCTTCTTCAATTACATCCACTATGTCGTCAACTGTAATTATACCTACAAGCCTGTGTTCATTGTCAACTACCGGCAGTGCAAGTAAATCATACCTCTTAAACAAATCTGCTATATCTTCCTGGTCGTCATGGGTATTGACACACATGGGTTTTTTCTTCATTATGTCTCCCACTTTAACTTCCCCGTCAGCCAAAACCAGATCTTTTAAAGAAATGGTACCTTCTAAATGCCTCTCTGCATCTGTAACGTAGCAGGTATAAATGGTCTCTTTGTCAGGTGCATTTTTCCTAACACTTTCAAGGGCTTCCTTAATGGTCATTTCCTTCTTTAAGTCTACAAACTCAATTGTCATCAGGCTTCCAGCAGAATAATCAGGATACATCAAAAACTGGTTTATTAATTTCCGCTCAACTTCACTTGTATTCTTAAGTATTTTTTTTACTACATTTGCAGGCATTTCTTCTAAAAGGTCAACTTTATCATCAAAAAACAAATCTTCCAAAATACTTCTAAGCTCTGATTCATTAACCAAATTAAATAGTACTGCCTGCCTTTCAGCTGAAAGATGGGCAAATACCTCTGCCGCCATACCTTTTGGCAAAAGCCTGAATATAAGCAGGGATTCTTTTTCCTCTAAAGTATCTAAAAAATCTGCTACGTCAATAGGTGGTATATTTATCAAGTCTTCTTTTAAAATAGAGTATTTTTTTTCACTTATCAGCTTTTTCTCTCTTTCAATATCCATTGTAAACACCTCTCTTACTTTCAAAAAACTAAAATTTCTAACAATAATAGACATAAAGCCATACTGTATAATACTCAAAGCTATTATATAAAGAGTATGGCACAACAATAGCAAGTAAGAAAATTTTCTGTAAACGAAAACTTTCTTTAAATCAAAGTGTTAATAATAACTTAACTGGAATTAATTAATAGTAGTATTATGCTTTAAATTGAAAATACCATACACAAATTTGGTTAAGGAAGGTTAATCACTTTTATATGAATAAAAGTGGTAGAACGTTCCTTCTATACCATGATGTTTTAATAATGCTATACTTATAAATGGGCCCAGGATCCATTTCTACCACCTCCGTTAATATAATCTTTCTTTAGAACCTGCCTTGTAATTATACTATACCTGAATTATGTTTTCAATAAAAATTTTACTTTTACAAAATGTCTATAAGTAACCCCCACCCTTAGGAATGCATATAATAGACTAAAATTTTGTTAATCTACTTTGCATATTAAAAGGGGGATGGACAAATGAAAAATGCTCTTTTGTGCATATTTGGCTCTCTTATTTTAATCACCGGCTTTTTTGGCTTGTATATTTATTTTTCCAATACAGGTAAATGCAATTCCAATAGATATGATTTTTGTCAAGGTAATGAAAGTTTAAGGGTTGTTACAACTACAACCATGCTCACAGATTTAGTTAACATTTTAGGGAAAAATATTTTAATAGTGGATGGATTAATGGGACCTGGTGTAGATCCCCACCTTTACCAGGCTACTGAAAGTGATGTAAAAAAACTTCAAGAGGCAGACGTTATTTTTTACAACGGCCTTCATTTAGAGGGTAAAATGTCTGATTTATTTGAAGAAATGTCCAAATTAAATATACCAACATATGCAGTTACCAATGCCATAGACACTTCAAAGCTCCTTACTCCAGAGGAAGGTCTTGAAAAAAATTATGACCCCCATATATGGTCTGATGTCCGGCTGTGGAAAGAAGTTGTGGAGTTTGTCAAAGAAAAGCTTATGGCATTAGACCCTGAAAATGCAGAAATTTATGCCGATAATGCCGATAGTTACTTAAAAGAACTGGATGAACTGCAGGAATACATAGAGAAGAAGCTTTTGGAAGTTCCAAAAGAAAAAAGAATTTTAATAACAGCCCATGACGCATTTGCTTACTTTGGCAATGCATACGATTTCACAGTCATTGGCCTTCAGGGAATCAGCACAGAGACAGAAGCAGGAATTTTAGATGTAAAAAACTTAGCAGAATTTATACTGCAGCATAAAGTACCTGCAATATTTGTTGAGACATCGGTTCAAACCCGCCACATTGAGGCACTTCAGGAAGCTGTTTTGTCAAGAGGGTTCAATGTAAAAATAGGGGGAAAACTCTTTTCAGACTCCCTGGGAGACCCTGATGAAGCAGAAGGGACATACACAGGAATGATAAAACACAATGTTGATACCATTGTAGATGCCCTGAAACAGTAGAGCATAATAAATAAAACATATTAAATAAACCGTATAAAACAGCAAATTAACTTAAATTAATATAAAAAATCAAAATAACATATAAAAAATAAAATATTAAGAGGTAGTAATCATGTGTAAAAAAGTATTAGAAGTAAATTCACTTACCGCAGCATACGGTGATAAACCTGTGCTGTGGGATATAAATATAGATGTACCTGAAGGTATTATAATGGGAATTATAGGTCCTAACGGGGCCGGTAAAAGTACCTTTATAAAGTCTTTGCTGGGTCTTATAAAACCTGTGGCAGGAAGGGTAAAAATATACGGCAAACCCTACAAGAGTGTAAGGAAAAAAGTTGCATATGTTCCTCAAAGGGAAAGTGTGGACTGGGATTTTCCCACAACAGTACTTGATGTGGTTACAATGGGGCTTTATGGCAGTATTGGCTGGATTAAAAGACCCGGTAAAAAAGAAAAACAGCTGGCATTAAATGCATTGGGGAAACTTGGCATGAAGGAGTACTGCAACAGACAAATAAGCAAATTATCAGGAGGACAGCAGCAGCGTACTTTTTTGGCACGGGCTTTGGTGCAGGATGCTGACCTCTACCTGATGGATGAACCATTTCAAGGGGTGGACGCCCTCACTGAAAAAGCAATAATAAATCTTATTAAAGAGCTAAAAAATAAAGGAAAAACAATTATAGCCGTCCACCACAATTTAGAAACCGTTGTTGAGTATTTTGACTGGGTAATGATGTTAAATGTAAAGTGTATTGCATTAGGTCCCTGTAAAGAAGTGTTTACAGAAGAAAACCTGGCTGAAACTTACAGCTCCCCTGAAATCCCCTGTCAAAACATCATAATAGAGAATGAAAAAAGCATCTATAAAAGCACCAAAAGCGCCCTATTAAGGGGTGAAAAAATATGATTGGATATCTGCTTTCAATATTTCAGGATTATACGTTGAGGACTGTTTTATTGGGCTCCGGAATACTAGGAATTACCTCAGGCATCTTAGGAACATTTACACTTTTAAGAAAACAAAGCCTTTTAGGAGATGCCGTTTCACACTCTGCCCTTCCTGGTATAGCTATTGCATTTTTACTTACTAAAAGCTCTTCTCCTGTTGTGCTTTTATCAGGTGCTTTAATTTCCGGGTGGGTTTCCTCTTTATGCATGATGTTTATTGTAAAATATTCCAAAATAAAATACGACGGGGCTCTTGGAATTGTATTGTCTGTTTTTTTTGGTTTTGGGTTGGTAATGTTAAGTGTTGTACAAAAGCTCCCTAATTCCAGGCAGGCTGGGCTGAATAAATTTTTATTTGGCCAGGCTGCGACCCTCCTTAAAGAAGACATTATTACAATGGGCATTTTAAGTGGCATAGCCCTTATCATAACCTTTGTCTTCTGGAAAGAGTTTAAACTCCTTGTATTTAACCCTGAGTTTGGCTATACCATTGGCCTTCCTATGAAAAAAATAGATATCCTGCTCACTTGCCTTATAGTTGTGGCAATAGTTACAGGTCTTCAAACGGTAGGAGTTGTGCTGATGAGTGCCATGCTCATTGCACCTGCCTCTGCCGGCAGGCAGTGGACTGACAGGCTGGAAATAATGGCTGCACTTGCAGGGTTTTTTGGGGCGGTATCAGGCATAACAGGGACATTAATAAGCAGCAAAACCCCTAATATGCCCACAGGTCCGGTAATTGTTCTTATTAGTTTTGCACTGTTTGCATTTTCCCTTTTATTTGCACCTAAAAGGGGTATAATAAGCAGACTTATTTCTGCTCACAAAAATAATCTGACTTTTAAAAATAATTTGAAAACTACAATCAGAAGGTAAAGTTAGAAGGTGATTTATATGATTAGCCCTCAGTTTGAAATTCAATTAATAGCTGTTGTTACAAGTCTTGCCTGCACATTGGCAGGCACTTTTTTAGTGCTTAGGAAAATGGCAATGATGAGTGACGCCATAAGCCATTCTATTTTAGCAGGAATTGCAATTGCCTTTTTGTATACAAAAGATATCCACTCCCCTCTTCTTATAGTAGCAGCCACCGCCACAGGATTAGTGACGGTCTTTTTAGTTGAAATTTTGAAAAATACAAATCTAGTTTCTGAAGATTCCGCCATAGGTCTTGTTTTTACTTCACTTTTCAGTGTTGGTGTAATTATCATTTCAAAATATGCCCGGAATGTCCACCTTGATACAGATGCAGTTTTGCTGGGTGAAATTGCCTTTGCCCCCTTTAGAAGGTTTTATATTGGAAATATTGATTTAGGACCAAAATCCCTTTACATCATGACAGCTATACTTATCGTTAACATTTTGTTTATCTCTCTTTTTTATAAAGAATTAAAAATATCAGCCTTTGACCCGGGGCTTGCCTTTGTATTGGGATTTAGCCCGGGCATAGTCCACTATGGGCTTATGACGGTTGTTTCTATAACTGCCATCGGGGCATTCGATACAGTGGGCTCAATACTTGTAGTGGCTCTTATGGTTGTACCCCCGCTAACAGCGTATCTTTTAACGGATAAACTAAAGTTTATGATACTAATAAGTGCCATACTGGGTATACTTTCAGGTATTTTAGGCTACCAGGCTGCACATCTTCTGGACGTTTCAATTTCCGGCTCTATGGCAACTGTTTCTGGCATAATGTTTTTCCTTGCATTTATTATTTCTCCTCAAAAGGGAATTATAGCGGCTTTCAGGCAGTATAAAAAAGTAAAAACCTCCTCATAAATTGAGGAGGTTCTGGTACGCCCGAGACGATTCGAACGTCCGAATGCAGGTTTAGGAAACCTGTGCCTTATCCACTTGGCCACGGGCGCATAACTAAATAATCATTTTTGTATCATTTCTGAAACATAAATATTTTAACATGTGAAAATAAAAAAATCAATAGTTATTATTTTTTTGATTGAATATATCGATAAAAGAATAGAGGTCTTTAATATGGAGGGTACTTTATGAAGAAAAAAATGTTTTCTGTAATTATTTTGCTTATATGTATTTTTGCCATATCCAATGTGAATGCCTCTTTGGGCTTAAGAGCAAAGCCTGCTGCCCTAAACTCTGATACCCAGATTAATATTAGCTGGGATTCAGTGGCAGATGCATCTTATTATAAGGTATATAGAAAAGAGTACACAGGCGATGATAATAACGATGATAATGATGAAGGTTATGTGCTGCTTTCAATTATCAATGTGGATAAAGAAAAAAATTATTTGTATTTTGTTGATACCGGGCTTTTGCCTAAAACTAAATACAAATATAAAGTTGAGGCAGTAAAAATAAACCCTCAAGATGAAGAGGAAATTATAAAATCTGAAACATGTACCGCTGAAACCAAAGAAATGCAGGCACCTTCCATTGTGTCATGGAACCTGGATTTAAATAACAAGATAATAAATTTAAAGTGGATTAATAATTCCCTTGCTACCAAATACACTGCCATATACAATGAAGCGGGGGAAGAAATGGCGTATTTAGAAGGGGACGGGACTTCCGTAAGCTTTTTTGACCCTTCCATAACACCGGGGACAACAAATAAATATACAATTACCTCTTTTGCCATTGTTATTGAAGAACAGGACCCGGCGGACGACTCTGATGACGACCTGGCAGACGAACCTGGAGACAACTCCGGTAGCGGGCTGGCGGACGGCTCCGGTGATGACTCCGGTGGTGGCTCCGGCGGCGATACTGGTGATGACTCAGGTGACGGCACTGGAGATAGCTCCGGCGGCGGCTCCGGTGACGACACTGGTGATAACTCAGGTGACGACACAGGTGATAGCTCCGGTGATGAATCTGATGACGACTCTGCAGGAGATTCTGCAGACATTAACGGAAAAAAGGCTTCATCAAACTTTGAAATAACTCCCATTAAACTTCCGAGCATCACAGCAAAATTGGACAAAGGCTATGTTTTAATTTCTTGGGAAAAACACCCTCAAATACAGCAGTTTAAATTAGAAAGAGCCAAATACATGGATGAATTCTGGGGAAACTGGGAAGTTGTGGGCGTAGAGTTAAAAGAAGATACTACATCAATAAAAGACAGGATTTCGGATAATGGTATATACAGGTACAGACTTAAAATAGATACTGAAAATTATACAGGGGTTAGTAATATTTCCAAACCAATAACCAACATTACTTCACCTTCAAATTTACAGTGTGTGCCTGTAAGTCCCGGAAGGATTGACCTTAGCTGGACCAATCCTCCTTTGGGGGATTTTACCATGCTGGTACAGCGGAAAGATTCCGGCAGTTCAAGCTACAAAACCATAGCCCAGGTGGACAGCAATATAACCTCCTATTCTGACACAAAGGATATTGAAACAGGTAAAACCTATTATTATAGAATTACTGCCATAGACAGCAGCGGAAATACATATTCAACCCGGGAATACAAAATATCTGCTGATGTACCTGATTCACCTAAATACCTTACCATTGATATAAATTCTCCTACAAGCTTTACTTTAAACTGGAATGATAATTCAAATAATGAATCAGGCTTTATTATTGAAAGAAGGACAGGCAATGGAAGCTTTGCTGAAATAGCAACTGTGTCTGCAAACACCACATATTATACAGACAGTACTGTTACTTCAAGTTCAAGCTATACATACAGGGTCACTGCCTTTAATCCCTTTGGAAAAGCCCGCTCTTACACCAATGAGGTGGCAGCATCCGCTTCCCTTTTAATGGAGCCGCCTGTATCTCTTATTGTAACCCCTGTATCTTCAAGGCAAATTGATCTGTCCTGGACATATGCTGACTATTCAAATCACGGCACCGTCATTGAAAGAAAGAGAGGCAAAGACGGTGACTGGCAGATAGTGGATATATTGGACACCGGTTTTAGCAGTTACAGCGATACAAATCTTAGTTCTGATACAGAATATTTTTACAGGGTTAAGGCAGTAATCGGTGAAAATGTGTTTTCAAGACCTTACCCCAGGGAAGAGGCTGAAAACGGAGTTTATACAAAGCTATTGACCCCAAAAGATTTAAAAGCAACCTGGCAGTCTTCCGGAATAATTAAGCTGGAGTGGTCAGGTATTTTGTCCTTTGACAGTGAGCTTATAATAGAGAGAAAAACTGAAAATTCAAATTTTGTACCCATTGAAACCATATCTCCTTATGATTTAAAATGGTATGATACCGAAGTGGAAAATGACAGAAACTATACATACAGGGTTAAGTCAGTCAACTCATACAATTCTTCAGATTATTCAAATGAAGCTTCTGTTGAGCCTTTAACCCTACCTGTACCTGAAAATTTTATAGTGGTGGTATTATCAGGGTCTGAAGTTGTTATTGAATGGGAATATGATGAGGATAGGGAGATATCCGGTTTTAAGCTTGAAAGAAGAACAGACCCGGATGGCAGATGGAGGGAAGTGGCTTCTTTGGGTAATAAGGTAAGAAGCTACAGAATAAAAGATTTAGATCCTGATGAAGTTTATTATTTCAGAATCGGGGCATACCACTCTTCCATGAATTTAAAATCATATACCCAGCCTGTTAAAGTGCTTATAAATACAGTTAAACCCCCATCTGACCTGATTGTAACCCATATACGGGACAATCAATACCTTCTTGAATGGAAGGACAATTCAGAGAAGGAAGAGGGATTTATTATAGAAAGAAGACATGGCAGCAAAGACTTTGTTGAAATAGGCCGTGTAACGGAAAACACCCGGAATTTTACTGACTCGGGTCTTGAATTTAACTCAATATACTACTACAGGGTACGGGCATACAACTCAAATGTACAGTCAGCTCACACCAATACAGTTGCGGTAAGAACCATACTTAAAAAGACATTTGGTGATTTAGACTCCGTCCCCTGGGCCAAGACTGCCATAAATTCTCTATTAGGTATGGGAATAGTAAAGGGAAGGTCAGAAGAAATTTTTGCACCAAATGATAATATAACCCGTGCTGAATTTATAAGCCTTGTGGTAAAGACCTTTGAGCTTGACAGAATACCTATAGGGACTTTTTCAGATGTACGACCTGAACACTGGTATTACAGGGATGTAATGATTGCCCAAAACATGGGGATTGTATCTGGTGTAGGCAACAACTATTTTCATCCCAACCGACCCATAAAAAGAGAAGACATGGCTGTAATACTTGCCAGAACATTAAGAATTACAGGAAACCCTCTTCCTCATAAAGATACTTCAATACTGGAGAAATTTTCAGACAGTCATTTAATATCCGACTATGCCCTTTCAAGCCTTGCGGTAACTCACGGCGCAGGGATAATAAACGGTAAAGGCAGCGGTATCCTGGCACCAAAGGATTTTGCAACCAGGGCGGAAGCCGTGGTAATGCTCTACAATATTCTATTTAAACTGGATTAAATTAATTTAGGCTCTCCTTGTACTTTGAAAATTTATTTTTATACTAAAGCCGCCAAACCCGTCTCCTTCTTTGTTGCTATTATTTTATTATAATTCCTGAGAAAGGAAAACACATCAATTAACAAATTGCTCCTTGGTAAATATGATACAATAGGTTATAATATTTTGTATATAAATACAACAAACAGGAGGAGTATTACCATGGGTTCACTTCCAAAAAGAGATGAAATAGACAAGAAGTATAAATGGAATCTTGAAGATATATATGAAAATGTTGACATTTGGGAGGAGGACTTTAAGAAAATAGAAAATAGCATTGATAATATAGTTAAGTACAAAGGTACGCTGCAGGAAAGTGCGGAAAAACTTTTGGAATGCCTTAAACTAAGAGATGAACTTATGTCTTCCTGCGAAAAACTTTTTGTCTTTGCAAGAATGAAAAAGGACGAGGACAATGCTGTCTCCCTGTACCAGGGTCTTGCTGACAGGGCTTCAAACCTTTATACAAAAATTTATGCTGCCACCTCCTTTATCGTTCCTGAAATAATAGCAATGGAAGAAGATGTTTTGAAAAAATACATTAACTCACTTGACGGGCTTAAAATATATCAGCACCACTTCAACGAAATTTTAAGACAAAAGGAACATGTACTGTCAGACAAAGAAGAAGAACTTTTAGCCCTTACTTCTGAATTTTCAGGTTCTTCAAGAGAAATCTTTACAATGTTCAATAATGCGGATATAAAATTTCCCTTTATAAAAGATGAAGACGGAAAGGAAACGGAACTTACAAAGGGAAGGTATATTATGTTTTTGGAAAGCAGGGACAGAAGGGTTAGAAAAGATGCATTTTATGCTCTTTACGATACATATCAAAAATATAAAAATTCTTTTGCTGCCATGCTGTCCGGCTCTGTAAAATCAGATAAATTTTATGCTGCGGCAAGAAAATACAACTCTTCTTTGGAGGCATCCTTAGATGAAGACAACATAAACACTAAAGTTTATGACAATTTAATTGAAACTGTGGACAAAAACCTGCACCTTCTTCAAAGGTACTTAAAACTCCGCAAGAAAGCATTAAAGTTAGATGAGCTGAATATGTATGATCTTTATGTTCCCATTGTTGAAACACCTAAAAAGGAATTTCCCTATGAAGACGCCTTAAAACTAGTTGAAAACGGTCTTAAGCCTTTAGGGGAAGAATATATAAAATACTTAAAAGAAGGATTTACAAACGGATGGATAGATGTTTATGAAAACCAGGGCAAAACCGGCGGGGCATATTCCTGGGGCAGCTATAAAACCCATCCTTATGTTCTTTTAAATTATCAGGGAACTATAAACGATGTATTTACCATTGCTCATGAAATGGGGCACGCCCTTCACACTTATTACACAAACAAAACCCAGCCTTATATATACTCAGAATATAAAATTTTCGTAGCAGAGGTGGCATCTACCGTAAACGAATCCCTGCTTATAAGGTATATGCTGGATAATACAGATGACAAAACGGAAAAGGCATATCTTTTAAACCACTATTTAGAACAGTTCAGAGGCACTGTTTTCAGGCAAACTATGTTTGCGGAATTTGAAAAAATAATTCACGGAAAATATCAAAACGGTGAAGCCCTTACGGCAGAAAGTTTAAGTAAGATATACCTTGACCTTAACAAAAAATATTTTGAGCCGGAAGTAAACGTAAACGAGGACATTAGTATAGAGTGGGCAAGGATTCCTCATTTTTACACGAGTTTTTATGTTTATAAATATGCAACGGGATTTTCAGCTGCCACAGCCATTTCAAATATGATTTTAAATGAAGGTTCTCCTGCAGTAGAACGGTATATTGAGTTTTTAAAAGGAGGTAATTCAGATTATCCTTTGGAACTTCTTAAAAAAGCCGGAGTGGATTTATCCACGCCAAAACCGGTGCAGGATGCTTTAGATGTATTCGAAAAGACGGTTGAAGAACTTGAAAGCATATTAGTTTAATAGTCGAAAACATTGTTAACCAAATAAATTAAGTATACATTTTAATAAAATTATCAACTTTCGCAGGAAACAACT
>LSQX01076463.1_pt1 | contig 15752 bp, 10 predicted proteins | sample 654561 | NCBI WGS metagenome assembly LSQX01 (sample SAMN04489861, study PRJNA283612) | anaerobic digester metagenome | isolation source: 4 biogas reactors fed with cattle manure at either 37C or 55C with and... | place: Denmark: Kongens Lyngby | collected 2014 | reverse complement strand
TTTGAGAGAAAGTCCTGCATTACTTATTACTAAAAAGTTAGTTGAAGCCTACCCCGGACAAGTGGCTGCGGTTGAGCCGAATATCGGAAAAGAGCATCAGGTGCTAAGTAATAATAATATTGTTTTGATTGACTATCTGTCATCTAAAGATGAAGCAGACATAATAGTTGTTTTAGTTGATCACAAGGAATTTATTGATAACCCTATTACCTCTAATGGTAGGCAAGTTGTAATAGATACTAAGGGTATCGCTCTTTAGTTTTAAGTAAGTGGTTTTTTGTTGAGTGATCTTATTCAAACGATAGAGGTTTGTAGTTGGCATGAGTAGAAGAAAGAATAGAAGTAGAGCTGCAGCTAATAAATTTAATAATAGGAATCAAGTTGAACGTGTTATTCCAACGTCGTCAGCAATTGTTAATGTTACGAGTGAGTCATCTGCGACTTCTGTCGTCTTATATGAAGAGAAGATTCAACAATATGAAGATCAAATTAAAATATTAGAATCACAAATTGCGCTTCAACAAGACAGAACAGACGTTGAATACGAACTACAGGTTCAGACTTATAAAGGAAAAATCAAATTATTAGAAGCCCAAATCCAAAAGTTAGATGTCAATTATAAGGGTATGGTCGAACGCGAAAAGCGGTATTTACATAATATTAAAAAGCTGAAAAAACAATTAAAAAATACGAGTTCAGTCGATGGTTTAAATCAGCAGATTAATAAAGCTCAAACAAATTATGAGGGTATGTTAGCGAGAGAAGAAAGGTATAAACAAGAAATTAATGTACTTAAAAATAAAGTTGCTTCTCAAAAGAACGAGCTATATAAAACTTATTCTTATCGTTTAGGATATTTGTTGATACATTCGACTAAATCGTTTAGTAATTTCTTTAAGTTGCCTTTGGAGTTAATAAAACTTCAGAAAGATAATAAGAAACGTAAGAAAAAAGCTTTTGATTTAGAGGAGAATATAGAGTTTCAGCCTGAGCAGAATGATAGGGTAATAAAAATGTTAACCCTCCATAAACAAGTTTCTGATACCTTAATTAAGAGCGATAAGGTGAAGATTGCAACAATTATGGATGAATTCACTTCTTTTTGTTTTGCACCGGAAGCTGAGACATTACAAATAAGTCCTGATAAGTTCAGAGATGAGCTTAACTCTTTTAAGCCTGACTTTTTATTTATTGAGTCGGCATGGCAAGGTAAGGATGGTTTATGGAAGTTGAAGATAAGTGCTCAAGGTAAAGAGTTATTTGATTTGATTCGTTACTGTCGTGAAAATCATATTAAAACTTTATTTTGGAATAAAGAAGATCCAGTTCATTTTGGTACATTTATTGAAGTAGCCAAGATGGTTGATGTAGTCTTTACAACGGATATTGATTGTATTCGAAAGTACAAAACAGTATTGCAGCATGATGATGTTTATTTACTCCCATTTGCAGCACAGCCAAAGACTCATAATCCGATTGAACTCTTTGAGCGAAAAGATAAGTTTAACTTTGCTGGGTCTTATTATTTAAAATATCCTGTCAGACAACGTGATTTTTCAGTTTTATCTGAGGTGGCAGTTAATTCCAAGGGTTTGGAAATTTATGATCGTAACTTTAACAATGATCACCCCCATTATAAGTTTCCGTCTCGTTATCAGTCATTTATTTTAGGCTCTTTACCGCCTGAGGAAATTGATAAAGCGTATAAAGGCTATGAGTTTGGTATTAATATGAATACCATCAAACAGTCTCAAACGATGTTTGCTCGTCGAGTCTTTGAAATGTTGGCATCAAACACAATCGTGTTTAGTAATTACTCTAGGGGAGTTAGATTGCTTTTTGGTGACTTAGTCATTTGTTCTGATAATGGTGACGAGTTACAGCGCCAGCTAGATATAGTATTAGAAACAGAGTTACAGCGGAAAAAATTTAAACTTCAAGGATTGCGTTCAGTATTATCACAACATACCTATGAACAGAGACTAAAGTATATTTTAGAAAAACTTAAGATCAAAAATAGTTTAGTAACATCAACTCAGCATATTTTAGTCGTTGCGCAGGCAGATACTGAGCAAGCTGTTGAGCAGCTGTTAAAGAGCTTTAATAATCAGAAAAGTTCTGATAAAACCTTATTACTTTTAACAACGGAATCAGTCCAAGCTGCTGAAAATATTATTTGTTGTAAAGATATTGACGAATTAGAAAATCATATTTCTGAAAGTGACTTTACGCATTTCACTATTTTTAATGCTGACGATTATTATGGTCCAAACTACTTGGATGATTTAGTTCAGAGTTATAGTTATTTAAAACACTATGATTATGTGCCGGTGACTAAGGATAGCTATTATAAATACGATGGTGGGCTAGTAGAGCAAAAGGGGACAGAGTATCAATTTGTAGAAGAGTTTGCGGTAACGCGTACTCTTTATACTAAAGAGTACTTCCTTGAGCTTAATAAAAAAATTAAGCTTTCAGATTTGTTTACTGCTACTATGATCGAAGCTAGAGCATTTTCTGTGGATTGCTTTAGCTATATTTCTCAAGGAGCTTCTGCCGATCAAGAAAGTATTTCCAATATTTGTGATGATTGGGTTGTTGATGCTGGTGTCAGTTTAGAACAGCATTTATTGCCTGTTGCTGAGTCGATTAAACTCATAAAAAAGGAAAAATCAGTAGATACAACGATAGCTCTTGATAAAGAGTTAATTCAAAGCACACTTAGAAAAGAAATTATATATAAAGAAGATGAGGGTGTTATCAGTTTTGATTCAAAACTAAAACCTGAGTTACATCGTTTAATTACCTTGTCCCAACCGTTTGATATCTCAAAGTGGAATAAAATTCAACTGAAGTTGGATGTGAACTACAAAGGCAATGTGTTATTTGTTTTTGAGTTTTTAAATAAAGAACTTGAACAGCTTTCTCACGTTTCTGTTAATCCTAGTGAGTTGATCTCTTTAGGTATTCCTGAAGAAAGCATGTATGGTCGTGTATGTGTGAGGATTAAAGGGGTGGGAGCCGTTAACTTTAAAAATACGATTCAAGTTACTTTAGAAAATGTCACAGAGACTATATTAAATCAAAATTATGAAAGTAGTGATATAGTTACTTTTACTAAAGATGATATCGATAAGCAACTAATTAGACCAAAGAGCAAACAAGTAGTCATTAAGAATCAAAATAGTGGTTTAGAAATACGCTCAACTTTAGAAAAAGACAAACATGCTTATATTTATTTTAGGGAAATATTTAAGCGTGAAGATGTTAACTTATTAATGAATACTGTTTTTGAAACGGTAGGTCAGGTAGTTGATTGTGATTTCAGAAGTGTATTTTTATTCTTAGATAAGAACAAAGAAAAACTCGCACATTCAATTATCAAAGTTGACAACTTTAGCCATGCAATGGCTATTCCTGAAGAGTGTGAATATATTCGCATGGGCTTTAAGATAACGGGATCTGGCAAAGCTGAAGTGCAGACGATTAAGATTGGTGAGTTGCGCGAACGTGTTAATAATTTAGTTGGCAAGAGTGATACCTTGGTATTAGCAAAGCAATATCCTGCTTATGATGATCTGTATAAATATGGTTTTTTACATACACGATTAAAAGCTTATAAACATGAAGGTGTTTTGACCGATATGTTTAAGTTTTCAAATAATGAAAGTGCTTTCGGTTTTTCAGAGTTTGAATCAATAGATTTATTTGAAGGTAATGCGGATAGTCTGAGAGAAGTATTAAGCTCAGGTCAGTTCAAGAAAGTGTTAGTGCACTTGATTGATCATCATATGTGGAACGTATTGCGAGAGTTTAGTAAAGAGCTCGAGATCTATATCTGGGTTCATGGGGCAGAGATACAGACTTGGCAACGTAGAGAGTTTGAGTTTGAATTGATGGATAAAGCTCAAGTTGAGCGCCAAAAACGTTTAAGTGATCAGCGTAGGCGTTTCTGGCAGAAAATGCTAGATAATGATATTAATGAGAATATTCATTTTATCTTTGTATCGCAGTATTTTCTTGAGGAGTCAGAGGAAGGTCTTGATAGGAATTTCCCAGAAAAGCAAGTTAGCATTATTCATAATTATATTGATAGTAATGCTTTTCCCTATCAACCTAAAAATGTTGAGCAGCGTTACAACTTACTTTCGATCAGACCATATGCAAGTAGGAAATATGCTAATGACATGACGATTAATGCGATTTTAGAACTGAGTAAGTCTGCTGAATTTAATAAGTTTAAAATTGCTTTATATGGTGATGGTGAGTTGTTTGATGGTTTAGTGGAACCGCTACGTAAATTTGATAATGTTAGTTTATATAAGAAGTTTTTAAATCATGCACAGATATCAGCGCTGCATAAGGAGTATGGCGTGTTTTTAACTCCTACTAGGATGGACTCTCAAGGTGTGTCACGTGATGAGGCGATGAGTTCAGGTTTAGTTCCTGTAACTACAGCAGTGACGGCTATTCCGGAGTTTGTAGATGATAAATGCTCGATCTTGGTCGCAGGCGAGGATTATAAAGCCATGGCTGATGGTGTTTTAAGCTTGGTAAATAATCCAGACTCTTTTGCAAAGCTTTCTTTAGGGGCAGCGGATAGGGTTAGAAAACAGTGTGGTTACGAGAATACCATTAAAAAAGAATTAAATTTATTTATTAGGAAAGAAGTGTAGTGACAGAAAATAGTTTTCTTTCAGAAGAAACAATTCAAGTTTGGTTAGATAGTTTGCGACTTATTACTTATCTAGATAATGATACATTTGTTGTCTCTCATTTAAGTGAGTTGTCGGGATGTATGTTTGCGTGTTATTTGTATAATCAGAATAACGAAGTTATTTATGAGCAAGATTATCAATATAAACATAGTTTCTTTTTTTCGCTTAGTAAATTTGATTTAGAACAAATTCAAGAGTTTTCCATTAAATATTATATTAAAGATCTTTCAACAGGAAAAAGACAAAGTAAAATTTTTAAATTGACTGATACTATGTTTCACAAAGTGAATGAGCCTAGTATTAAGCTAAAAAATATTGTAGAAGGTAAGTTAAAGAGTGTTTTAGAGAGTGTCACACACCAAAGAAATGGTGCTCTTATTGCTAAGGGGCAGCTATTGTTGAGACTTTTTAAAGCTGTACCGATTGATAATTGGGAGATTTGGGAAAAGAATCCTTTTAAAAATAGGACTTGGCAGTGGCAATTACATTCATTTAACTTTATTCCTCAACTCCTTTCATATCATTATGTATCGAAAGATGATAGTGTTTTGAATAGTGCAAAACAAGCTATAGAGAAGTGGGAAACAAGATATTTTGATTTGTCTGGTATTACTTTTGAGTTTATTTGGCATGATCACGCAACAGCACTTCGTGCAGAAAATTTTTTGGAATTCGTGTATTACGCTAGAAATTATGCTCCCGACTGGGCAAGAGAAAATACTGATTTTTTAGTAAAAGTTGATTATTTGATTTTCTTAATGGGTGTAAAGCTTACAGAAGATGAGTTTTATACCGAGCATACCAATCATGGTTTAGAGCAAGTAAGAGTGTTACTGTTATTGAGTATTTATTTTGCTCGTATTGATTGGTTGCAAGTTGCTAAGCATCGTTTATTGAGTGAAATAAAATTTTCATTTACCAATGAAGGTGTACATAAGGAAAACAGTCCTTCTTATCACCAGTTTGTATTTAAAATTTTTTTAAATATTCTGAAAGATTATCCAAGCACAATGTTAGAGGAGGTTGGTGAGTATTTTGCGGATATTGCGCCGAAAGCTTTGGAGTATGTTACTCACATTATAAGACCAGATGGTAATTTACCTAATATCGGCGATACAGAACTTAAGCGCACAAGTGATGGTTATGATAGTTATTTTGCAGGAACACCTGAGTACAAACAGTTTTTATATTCTTATAGACAAGGTAGGGCTGGTAACAGACCTACCGAGCGAATTAAAGCGTATCCAGAGTCAGGTTATGTGATTTATAGGGATCGTTGGCATCCACGAGCTTCTTTTTCACAAGCAGTGCATTTGATCTTTAAAGCGGGGTGTTTAAGTGGTTATCATTCCCAACAAGATGAAAATCATTTTGTACTTTATGCCTATGGTGAGGATTGGTTTATTGATTCTGGTCTTTATAAGTATGTCAAAACAGATCCAATCAGGGTTTATATGCGTCAAAGAATCGCACATAATGTTCCTCTTATTTCAGATAGCGGTTATTTGCATGATGATTTTGAACATCGAATAAACAACTGGAATTTAACTACTAATTTAGAAGACTATGATTATTATTCTGTTTTAGGGGAAAATACTGTCTTACAAACGGTAAAGCATAGTCGTGCACTAAAAATTCCAAAAGAACAGGAAGGCTTATTTAATTTCAGATTAGTCGATAGTGTTCAGGGATTAGATAAAAAATCACGGTCTGTGTGTTTTTTATGGCATGTTCCATTAGACAAAAATATTTCAGTTAAAAACAATCAATTAATTATTGAAAGTCAAAAAACTGGCAAGAAATTAATAATGACTTTACAAAAACCTGCTAATGTTGTTATTGAAAAAGGGACAGTTGATGGACGTATTGTCAGTTGTGTTTCTAAAGTCGTTGGTAAGGTTGAGGATAGTTGGGTGGTAAAGGTGTTTTACGAGAGAGTTAAGTCGATTGAAGTGTCTAGCGATATATATTTTGTTGATGAAAAATAATTTGAAACTATTGTCAAGTTACAAATTGTTTGCTTAGTCGCTATTGAAGATATGCTGTTGTATGTTAATCCTCTAAATGTTGATTGTTAGTTAGCTTTGGTAGTAAAAATAAGTAATTTAATTTGGATATAAATCTATATGAGTAAACCATTTTTTGTAAAACATCCAGCATTTAAACCGTATAAGATATCCTTTCCTATTGATTGGATGATGGATCCTTATAAAAATAGAAATTGGCTCCATCATTTTAATAGCCTCAGATGGACGCGCAGTATAAGAGATAAAACTCAAGTAGAAGAAATTCTCAAAAGTTATTATGAGAGTCATTGTGTCAAAAAGATTAAAAATCCGTATTATGTGAATCGTCGAGGTGATCACACGGGGGCTATTCGTTTACGAATTTTTTCTAATCTTAAGAAAAGATATGAAGAAGATATAGATGCTATAAGCATCGTGGATATATGTAATCTATTAATTAAAGCAGAAGTCAAAAATTTACAACGACCTGAAATGTACCGAGATGGTAGTAATCATGGACTTATGCTGGATATTGCATTATTAAATGTTGTTGTGGATTTTCCCGAGTTTGCTAGCGATGTTGATTTGCCACTTATTAAGAAAAGAAGTGTTGACACGATAGATCGTATGTGGCATGAAAGTGGTCTTACAAGAGAACACTCTATTTCTTACCAAGAGTTTAAGCTACCTATCACTGTAGAATACTTTAATGTTTTTAATGCATTAGGTGAGGAACCAGGCTGTAAAGCTGATTTAAGTAGGATTCTTGAGGAATCAAAAAAGCTTCTTGGCTTTGCCCTAAAGGCTAATGGTGAGTATTTTCCATTGGGCGATTCCTTTAGAGAACCTAAACCTGATTTATTACGTAATATATACGCTCCTGATGATGTTGATAAAAAATCTCTTAGTGTGCACGAAATACTAGCTCCTTATTCGACAGTAGAAGGTTGTTATGCCAATGAGCATTTCTTCTTTTTTAGAAAAACGATCAATGGTAGGAAAATACATTTTACAGCTACGTGTTGTTGGGATTCGCGCATTCATAAACAAGATGATGAGCTGTCTTTTTGTTTGGAAATCGATGGGGTTAGTGTTTTTGATGACGTGGGATACACTGAGTTTGTGCCTTGGGAAGAGCTTTTGAAGTTTCAGTCCGCCGATAGTCATAGCACTATTCAAATTGCTGGCATGGATTGGAGTGAGCGTATGGTTTCCAACGGGAAGTCGTTGATCAAAACTCATCAAGAACGTGACAATGGTTTTTTTATTGAGATGGAATGCGAACGTATAGAAGGTATCGTATTTAATCGTTGTATCGAGCTCAATGCTGATCTGCTGACTATTCAAGACAGAATTACTGGGGAGCTACCTGCGCCTGTTGATATTTCTCGTCGATTTATTTGTGCCAATGAAATTCAAGTTAATGAGGTTAAGGATGGTTGCTTAACATTAACTCATGAGAATCAAAAGTTAGTAGATCTTCAATTTTTATCGAGTCAGTTTTATAGTGATGATATCACTTGTGAACAGCAAACGCCCTTAGTACTGACGGACCGACGATATAATACACTAGTTAACGTAATTGAGCACAAGTTAAAGTCTGTTGATGTTCGAGAAGCGAAGCAGTGCGTAGCTATCACGGAAGTTAAATTATAAGAGACTACCTAGTTTGTATTGAAAGATGTCCTATGGCATGAGTAGTTAATACGGAAATTAGAAGCAAATAAAAGGAGAGTTCTCTAAGATGGAAAATAGTTTAACAAAAAAAATAAAAATTTTAGCAGCAATGGGTCTAGATAAAAGCTTTCTTGAGTCTTCCAGTCAAGAAAGACAGCAGTCTATAACTAATAGCCTTGAGGCGTCGAGTTTTGTGACAATCACTGAACTTAGACTAAGTAAAACAATAACTAAAAACACTCTATCTACGATTGAACTCGTTGATAATTTATTTAAGGATCGTGAAGCTTACTATAGTCTCGTTGATAAGGGCGAAACGGTATATTCTGGCACAGAGTTTAATAGTTTGTTTGGTTTTGTTGGCGAACAATGGGCTTTTAATTTTATTTGGAGTGACAAATTAGAGCTGGGTTTTTGGTTGTATCAACATATTAAAAACATAGGGTTTTGGGTTCCATCACTTAATTTGATGCTTTGTTTTAGAGAGGATGGAGTTGAACGTACTAAGGCAATAGCTTCAGTGTTTACAAAGAATCTATCTCAATTAGTTGATAGTATGCAATTAGGTGTTAAAGCTAAAACTAGTTTGCTTTGTTCATATAGTAGACCTTTTCATTTTTTTCATGATATCTTGACTGCATATTATAATTTTAAGCTTCATGTAAAGTGTGAGCCTCATGTTGTGTTAATGAAAGACACTACTTTTTTTGATGCATTTTCGGAATCAGATCCTCAGGTAAGAGATAGAGTTTTTGAGAATGAAGATTCGTTAAATCGTTGGCTTGTAGACAATAAAATGTCAGTTTTTAGAGCGGTCAATGACTTTAATGAGCGTAGAGATGCAAGCTATTATCAATGGGTAAGAAGTTTATCTGCTAAGGTTTCTGTCCCAATGCTTCCAACCATACAAAAAAAGGACTTTGTTCTTTGGCTTGGCATTTGTGCTGAAAAAAGAACATGGCTTGAGATGCCTCAAGGTATTGAGGAGTTGATAAGCTTTTATGCTAAGAAGAAAAAAAAATTGACTGTGATTTTAGATGGATTAACTAGGTCCGAGTTTGAAGAACGAAATAAGTTTATTTCAAAAAAGGCGAGAAAAGATTTTGAATTTGCTGAGCAAATAACAAAGAAATTTCCTCATGTCCGTTTTGTCAATAGTGTGGGTTTTTCAGCGAAAGAGAAAATCTCCTTAGCACAGGAAATTGATTTTTTTGTAACTAATTTTTTAACTGACTCAATGTATGTCGCTAGATTTGCTGAAAAACCTGGTGTTGCTTATGGTGCATTAGGGACAGATGTTAGTGGGCTTAGACATCCAAGAACTTATTTCTTACCTTATTATTGTGTTAGGAATGTAGGGAAAACAAAGGGAAGCTGGGCTACGGCTGATTATAGTATTGAGCCACAAAAACTGATTGATTTTTGCGATAAGGTTGATACTGGCCTTAAACATTATAAACCCTTAAAAAAACTGCTATCTGGTGATGGATTTAATCTTGAATATGATTCCTCTGAAGAGGTCTTCAAAATTAAGTCTAAATTAACAGAACCAAGTTTTATTTGTCTTGGTGAAGGTTCGGGCCATAAGTTTTATGGCTTAAATACATGCACAGCAACCGCACATGCTGTTGAGGTGGGTGAGAAGTATTTATTTCGCTTTGAGGCCTTTACAAATCTAGGTGTTAGACTATTTGTTATTGGTTATAAAAATGGAAAAAAAGTCTTCACCGAATATCTCCCTCCTCACCGCCAGAAATATATAACTTTCCCTAAGAGTGTTGATAAGTTTAGGTTGTTTATTAGATTAGCAGCAGGGGATGAGCTTCAATTCTACGATGTGTTTTGGTCATCAAAATACATTTCTGCTTGTACTAGGTTTTCTATTAATTATAAATCTTAATAAAACCACTGTTAGTGGCGATTATTTGAGATAGTTTGGCTGTTTAAAAATGAGTGCTTTATATAAAATACCCGACGAGTTTCCAGTTTATCGTCATGCTAATTTACACGATTTGTCCCCAGATATTAATCGTGATGGTGTACATCAAATAACGGTAGATGTTAATAGTAGCATTGATGTATTACTTCAAGGAGTTGAGGGGAAGCAAGAGCATCAGAAGACAGCACTTATTTGCTTTGGTGGTGCTGTTTTTAATCGAATCAAAAAAACAGGCCCGTTTTTTTCGGGCACTAATATTGCTAAAAATTTAAATGTACCTTTGATCGCTATTGCTGATCCGACTCTATCAGCATTTAATGTGAATCTAGCTTGGTATGCAGGCAATGAAAGTTTCTTGAGTTTTCAAATAACGCTCTCAAAATTAATTGAGGAGTTAACAAAACAACTATCATTCGATAACGTGATAATGTTTGGTGGGTCTGGTGGTGGTTTTGCATGTTTGGTTCAAGCTAAGTTATTAAAAGACTTAAGTTGCAAAGTATTTGTGTGGAATCCTCAAACGTCAATTACTAAGTATTTTTTAGCACATGTTGGTAATTATATTAAAAAAACATTTCCTAAAGCGATTAATAAAATTAATAGTGGTAACAGAGAGAGTGCCTATAAGCAGGTTCTAGATCAGTCTTCGATTATTAACTCATTAACAGTCGATGAATTGTCACCTAATTCAGAATTGGTTTATCTCCAGAACCTGAGTGATGATCATACGGAACGGCATTTATTTCCTTTTATGAATTTAAGAAAGAATAATTGGGAGCGATTTGGTGTTTCTAGTTTCTCTTTGAATTCTCCTAAAACAAGTGTATATATTGGTCATTGGGGTGAGGGTCATGCGGTCCCACCGACTGAATATATTTACTTTGTATTAAAGGGTTTTTTAAACAATCAGTCTGGACGGGGAATTATTCAGAATTTACATGAGACAAATTTAAAAACTAGTGATAGTCCTGAATTCGTCGATTTAGAGACTGATAATGATTTTTTTGTAGTCAAGTGCGCTGTAAATGATTTGATTTGTAAAGTGGAAGTGGAGTTATATCCGACTGTAGAAGAAATTAGCTTTGCTTATGCCTATTATTTGAAGAGTGAGGGTATGGTGTTAGGTAAGCATGATTACTCGACAAAGAATGCATGTATTTTTGATATTTCCTCTTTTGACTTAAATAAATTATCAATAGTTGTTTCCTTACAGATGGCTAATGGTAAGGAGGTAGCTAAGGAAGTTGCTTTAGTTTAAAAGTATTGATAGGAAAGATAATGGCACAAAAAATTAAGTTATTTATTTACGGAAGCTGTGTTTCTAGAGATTTTTTGGAAATTACTAAAGCTAAAAGTTTTGAACTCGTTGATTACTTTGCTCGATCAAGTTTTGCCTCTATTGCCTCTGAAGCAATAGATGATGATTTATTGTTAAGTAAGCTGACATCTCCTTTTCAGCGAAGAATGGTGGAGCGAGACCTTAATAAAATTATTTTTACCACGATACAAAACACTGCATTTGATTTTTTATTAATAGATTTGATTGATGAGCGATTTAATCTTGCAGAATATAATGGATCATTTTGCACAATTTCCTCTGAGTTTAAAAAAAATCAAACTAACAAATACCGTGGAATTGCTTTTGATAGTGATATGAAGTTTGAAAAGTGGAAGTTGGGTGTTGAGAGGTTTCTTGAACATGCTGAAGCAGTAAACGTTATTGATAAAGTATTGATTAATAAGGTTTACTGGGCGCAGACTATCGATAATGGTAGTGAATTCTCTGCTATAGAGAAAGAGTATATTGAGAGAAATAATATCTTCTTAAATAAAGCCTATAGTTTTTTTGAAGGCTTTTTAAGTGAAAAGCAATTTATCGAATATCCGAATTTGTTTTTTAAAGCTAAGAATGAGCATAAGTGGGGGGTGGAGCCTTTTCACTACATTGATAGTCTTTATAATATTACTAAACAGAGTTTGGAGTTAATCGCATCAGAACTTAGGAATCGTAAGAGCCTTGAACTTTCAGAAGTTTAGTCGTTAGTAACGTTTTGGTGCTTTAGTTTTAAATCACTGTTAGTTATTGAGCAATGGCTAGCTGCGTGTTTTACAGGGTAATTAGTAATCATGAGAGTTCAAGATCTTGTTCGAGGCATTCAAAGTCCTACAGAAGTATTTATTAATGCGGTCAGTGAACAGGCACAACATAGTGATGGTTTGCCTTATATATTGACTTATGCTCCACTGGCTCAAATGAACCCTTTTCAGCGTTTATTATATTGCCGTGCAGCACAGTCAGGTTATACAGTAGTGCCTGAAGTTGAGTTTGAAAATTTGGCTAGTGTTAATTGGGGTGGCTACTCAGTAATTCATTTACATTGGGTTGCTTCCGTCTTGTCAGGCTGTACTACGCAGCTTGAAGCACAAGAGCGCGTTAATGCTTTTGAGCGAGAGATGGTTCGCTGGCGTAAGTCCGGACATAAGATTGTTTGGACATTACACAATATACTTCCCCATAATACACAACGCTTCCTTGAGCATGAGATTGTTTTGCGTAAAGTGCTTGTGAAGCATAGTGATATTGTTCATGTTTTGTCAGAGGGCTCGGTTGATGAAGCTAGGCAGTATTATGAGCTTCCTGATGAGAAGGTCTTCTTCGTTCCTCACCCTTCTTATGAGGGGTGGTATGCAAATGTGGGTGATTGCGCTGCGGCAAGGTTGGACTTAGGTTTGGAGCCAAATGATTTCACCTTTGTACAATTTGGTTCACTACAGCCTTATAAGGGGGTGATTGAGTTAATTGAAGCATTTAAAGCACTCCAGTTGCGCTATCCTAGTCGGCATTTTCGTTTAGTCGTTGCTGGTCATCCAGCGGATAAGTCTTATGTTAAGAAAGTGTTAGAGGCGGGGATGAGTTCTTGTGATATACAAATCATAGCAAATGGTATGCAGGAAAAAGAAATACAAACCTTGTTTAACGCAGCAAATGTTGTGGTTGCTCCTTATGTTCAAACTCTTAATTCTGGTGTTTCGTTATTAGCGGCTACTTTTAGAAAACCCTTGGTAGCACCGATGGCAGCTGGTGTTGTGCAGACATTTTCTGCAGATTCCACCNNGTGGTTTGCTTGGAGCTTTAGAGCGTTCTCTCTTTCATTCAATACGAGCTGAGGTTTTTGATAATATACTCGATATATATCGTCCAGATAAAATTTCAAGTGAGTTTTTTTTAGGTCTGACGCAACGACTTTTTAAGAGTCAAGAGCATGGCATGACAGCAATAAGAGGTGCTGTATGATTGCAAGTCAAGCTATACCTTTGTCTGCGGAACCTCTATATGCTGAACATCAAGATAATTTTCTTAAGTCGGCTAGGTTTGAAGTTTCTGAAGGTGAAATTCTAAAGCTACATTGTGATGCGCTTGATTCTATTGAGGCTGCGGACAAACGGGGTGTTTTGTGTGTAGTTCGTTTCTTTGATGAACAGGGTGAGTTAATTAATTGCCCTTATATTGGCACAGCCTTATCCACCACTTATGGTCGTTTTATCTATTTTCGTTCATATCACGAAAAAGAATCTAAAGGCTGGCAGCTAAATAAGTTATTGCTAGTTCCCCATGGAGCAAAAGCACTTGAAGTTTGTATGTACCCTTTTAAAGCTTCTAAAAAGCTTCGGATTATAGGTGAAATTCAATGTTTTGTTTTACCATCTATGCCGACAACGCAACATTATTGCCAGTTGGAAGTGGGTTGTCAAAATGAACAAAGGGAGAAGATTTTTTCTTTTTGGAGTGGTTTATATTCTTTTGCTGTTGAGAAAAACCAGAACTCTACAAATGATGTTTTGTTAAAACTCACTTTTGTTGGGAAAGAAGAGCAAGCCATTGATATGAAAACGGCACTCTGCGTGCCAATGTTTGGAGAAGTTGAAATCATAGATGATGGGCTATTGATTTTTCCTGTCTTACCTGAAACTGCCATGGTCTCGAATAATCATAGATTTGAGGCTCTGGTACAAATTGTGCCGCCAGCTAATGTGACGGATGTTGTAGTCTCCATAAGTAATGAGGGAGAAAACAGTGCAATAATAGCATCGTATAAAATTTACAAATTTGATACGCTGATTGAGGGGCGTTTTGCTAGTGACTCAGCCGCTTTAACTGAACATCCTAGTTCGCTTCCCCACAGTGTCTTAGACTTAAGTTTTACGGAGTTGTTGAGGAAAAACTCCGATAGTTCGAGCATGTTGGAGAAAGCCTTGGCCTTTTATCAGTTATCAGGAACGATGGCGCAAGTTACTTCGATTGCTAATCATATTTTGAGCGTATCTACTATACCAGAATTATGCTCAAAAGCACGATTAAGCTTAGCTTATGTACGTAGCTATTCATTTTCGTGGCTTCCGAGTGTTGGAAGAGTTGGTGTATCGGAGAAATATGATAATGAGCAAGGCGCAAACGAAAAGTTAGTCGTTGCTCATTTAGTAGAGTCACCAGATTCAGAGTATATCCAAGTACAAAAAAACTATCTTGAACATATCAAAGCTATAATTATTACGCCTTTAGGCTTTCCACACAAGGGTGAGCTAGGGTTACCTTGGGAACGTATTGAGTTGGATGGCTTCGACTGTTTCTTACTTAATTGCGTGGGTGTTGAGCAGTTAGCATCTGTACCTATAACTTCTCAACTTAACTTTACGGCTGTATTAACCAAGTCTATTTTTTTACAAGAAAAAGTTGATTTAATTCATGTGGAAGAGGGGGAGGATAGCATTGCTCAGTTACTAGTAGGAGTGGCATTGTCGCATGCTTTGAAAAAGCCGATCGTTTATCAAAAAAAATCGTTTAGTAGTGATGTGCTACAACTATATATGATGGATAGTGTTGAGGAGCAGACTTTAGCTCAGCAAAGAGTTAGTAGAGAGTTTCAGTGCATGCAGATAGTGGACGCCATTATCGTCACATTACAAGAGCATCGTGATAAGTTGGTAAATGCTGGTATTGATAAAAAGAAAATATTTGTCTTGCCTTTGCTAAGAGGCTCTAAGGGTGGCAGAAGAAGAGGCGCGAAATCTTATATGAGACCTTATGACTATGCTAGACGTATTCATGGAGGGGCTTGAGTGTAGTATTTTTGTTTTAGATATTTGAATGTCATTAAGTTTGAAGTAACAAGAATCATAAGCTATGAGTCCCCTCATTCGGTAATTCTATCCTGATAGATGCGAGAGTAGAGTACCGTTTATGAAGTAAAACATTTTAAGTGTGGATGTCGATATAAAGGGTTTTATAGTCTTATGAAGTTCGTTTTTACATATTAAATATAGCTAGGCCTATTTATCATGATAACAATCGAACCGGTGAGATGAGCGGGCGGAGTCAGCTCTCGTTTGTGGCCCTATCTCTTATACAGATCT
>LSQX01346315.1_pt1 | contig 15757 bp, 14 predicted proteins | sample 654561 | NCBI WGS metagenome assembly LSQX01 (sample SAMN04489861, study PRJNA283612) | anaerobic digester metagenome | isolation source: 4 biogas reactors fed with cattle manure at either 37C or 55C with and... | place: Denmark: Kongens Lyngby | collected 2014 | reverse complement strand
GATTAAAATTGAGAACAATAACAAAGGGCAGCCTGTTTTGAATCCGGAAGAAATTCCCCTTCGTTTTATGGAGGCATGGAACCGTTACGACCCGGACGGAATCGCAGATTTATTTTATGAAAATGCTGATTTTGTCAATGTTGCCGGAAAGTGGTGGGAAACAAAAACGGATATTTGGAAAGCGCATGATTTTGGATTACGCATCATCTTTCAGCACTCCAAAATGGATGTTCTGAAAGTGAAAACAAAAATGCTGACCGGAGATATTGCTGTTGTTCACGCACAAATTCAGATTTTGGGTCAGACTCCCAAAAATTTGGAAAAAGCCGGAGAAAGACGTACCCTGTTTCTGTTTGTTGCCCGAAAAAAGAGAGGAAAATGGCTGGTGGTTTCTGCTCAAAATACGGACATCACTGGCGAACAAACAAACATTCGGGACGAGAAAGGAAACTTGAAATCAGCCAGTTACAAGGAACGAAAATCTAAAATTATAAAATATTAAAACGAAAAATATTGAATGAAAATAACAAATGACAACCATTCGCCGGATTTAAAAAGCGGAATGGAAAAATATGGGATAGACCCCTCAAAGGGATTGGAGTTTGGAATTTACACTTTGGGAGACCACATGCCTAATCCTGAAACAGGTAAGCGTATTTCTGCCCTGCAGCGAATTCAGGAAATCATAGAGCTGGCACAGTTGACTGAACAAGCCGGACTCGATTTCTTCAGTGTTGGCGAAAGTCATCAGGAGTATTTCGTCTCGCAGGCACACTCAGTAGTTTTGGCAGCTATTGCACAGGCAACCAACAAGATAAAAATTTCAAGTTCATCTACGATTATCAGTACGCTGGACCCGGTACGGGTTTATGAAGATTTCGCCACAATTGATTTAATTTCAAACGGACGAACGGAAATTATTGCCGGGCGGGCATCACGGGTTGGAAATTTTGAGCTTTTAGGCTACGATTTGTGGAACTATGATGCGCTGTTTGAAGAAAAATTTGACCTGCTGCGCTTGATCAATGAGAATGAAATTGTGGATTGGGAAGGAAATTACAGAGCTCCCTTGCGGGAGGCAAAAATTCTGCCGCGCCCGAAAAATGGGAGTATGCCCATCTGGCGGGCAGTGGGCGGACCGGCAGCAAGCGCTTTGAAAGCCGGTTATACCGGAGTGCCTATGATGCTTGCCATGTTAGGCGGACCGGCAGTTCACTTTAAACATTCGGCAGATGTTTACCGGGAATCAGCCGAAAAGGCTGGTTTCGACCCCAAGGCTTTGCCTTTGGGTTTAGCCGGATTGCTGTTTCCTTCACACTCAATGAAACAGGCTCAAAAAGAGGCTTATCCTTTTATCAACGAAGGGATGCAGCGCTCCAACGGAAGAGGTTTTGCAAAATGGCAGTTTGCGCAGGGTGCCGACAAACGAGATGTGCTGAATATCGGCAGTCCCGAAGAGATTATCGATAAAATTCTGTATCAGCATGAACTGTTTGGAAACCAGCGCTACATAGGGCAAATCGATTTTGGGGGAGTGCCATTCGACATTTTGAAACGAAACATTGATATCATTGGCGAGAAAATAGCGCCGGAAGTTAAAAAACATACAAAGTCAAAATAAAAAACAATGAGAATAACACTTTTAATAGGTTCAACATTTGGGCAGAAAACAAAAATTGCTGCCGACCATCTTCTTTCAGATCTAAAAGAAAAACACCCTGAACATGAAATTGACCTGCTCGATCTGGCAGATTACAAAATGGAGTTTAGTGATGGAAGAAATTTTCTGGATTATTCGGGAGATACCGGCACAGTTGTCCGGCAGTTGATGGAAGCGGACACCATTTTTTTGATTACACCGATTTTTCAGGCATCTATTCCGGGAAGTCTGAAAAATGTTTTTGACCTGCTGCCGGTGCAGGCATTTCGGGATAAAGTTGTTGGAATTGTAGCTGTTGCCGGTTCAGAAAAACATTACCTGACCATAGAACAACAGCTGAAACCCATTCTGGCTTTTATGAAAGCCCAAATTGTGCAGACATACGTGTTTATGTTAGATACCGATTTTGTAGCAGATAAAATTGCAAATGACGACATCATTTTCAGGCTGAACAGATTAGTGGAAGAGACCATAGATACGGCAAGAATTTATCAGGAATTACAGGCAGAAAATGATGCAAAATATGATTTTTAATAACCATTAAAATTTTAAAACATGATTAATTTTTCAAATGAATGGACAGATGTGGCTCTATTGGTTTTGAGAATAGCCATCGGGGCAAGTTTCCTTTTTCACGGACTACAAAAAAGATCTATGTGGAAGATGCAGCCTTCCAAAGAGATGCCGGCTGGAATGCTGAATATTTTCAAGCTGCTTTCTGTTGTGGAACCATTGGGTGGCGTAGCCATTATACTCGGCTTCCTGACGCAATTTGCCGCTATCGGATTTATAATCATTATGCTGGGGGCAATCAATACCAAAATTTCACAGATGAAAAAGAAATTTGGCGATCCCGGCGGCTGGGAAGTTGATGCGCTGCTGTTAGCTGCAAACATCGCCATTTTGCTGATGGGCGCCGGTCAGTTCTCAATAGATGCACTTCTATAAGAGAATTATTTCGGGATGAAATAGTGTGGCAAATAACAATTTCGCCTGATATTACCGGGTTACCCAAAGTTGCTATTTAAAAATTCTGAAGGAATATAAATCTGGTACAGAGCGATCTCCAGCACAAAGATATTCCTCTGAAAAAATCTAAAATTTCAGTTTCCGTTTGGAAATAGCGGGACGCATATACTTTTTCAGCGAAACGGGGTAGCCCACTTCCCATGGAGTTGGTCCTACCCACTCCGATTTTTTTCCGGCAATTTTGATAGTTCCTTTCGGAGAAATTTTCACTGTGGTGAAAAGCGGTTCTTTAAACGGAGCGGTATATTTTATCCACTTGTATTCTTTGTCAATTTCGGGACTGTAGCGAATATGCCCGTAATCTTCACCAAGCCAGTGATACGACATGGAAGTTATGGTTACATACCAGATTCCGTCAACTTTTTCGGCAACGTCCCAGTGGCTGTGCCCGTTGAAACAGGCAATCACCCGCGCTTCGGGATTTTGTCGGTTGTGCTCCACCAGCAGCTGCCGGACTTCGCGGTAATTTTCCACTCCCATATCTTCATCGGCGCTACGGTAATAAGAAATTCCCTGATGGGAAAAAATAACAGTCAGTGAGGTTGTTGCGGCAAGTTCAGCTTTCAGCCACTCAAACTGCTCCGGTCCGATATATTGCTTGTAACCTTTCTCATCGGGATTCTTTTTGTCATTGCCATCCAAAACGATAAAGTGAAACCCATTTTTGTCGAAAGAGTAGTAACCGGATTCCATCCCCCGGTATTCTATCGCCTTTTCGCGGGATGTGCCACCATCCATTTCATGGTTTCCGATCAGGTGATATTTGTCGCCGGGATAGGCATTCCACATTTCGAAATATTTGGCATATTTTGGTGCAGGTGTTGCAAAATCGCCCAATTCAATAATGAAATCGGGCTTCTCCTTTTTCATGGCTTCAAGAAAAGTGGTGAGCCGGTACTCGGCATCGTGCATTGTGGGCAGGTGAGTATCGGTGCACATTCCAATCTTCACAGTAGAATATTTTTGAGCAGAAAGCGTCAGACCCAAAAGCAGAAAAAACATTGAATAGAAAAACTTCTTCATAATATTTAATTTTCATTACACATTTTACGCTCATCCCGGGGCTTAAATCAGACTCAACTAAACAAAAAACTGTATATCAATATATTATATTCTGTTTCTCAGGATATGAGCGCAATTTGTTTATCAGAAACAAAATTAAAGAAACCACAAAATTATATTTGTACTATTTTGACAAGATATAACGGATGATTAGCGGAAAAATTGAGACAAGTTGTTTTCGTGAAGATAAGCGGCTATTTTTGCCGGCAAATTTGGATACCATGGAGCATTGCAATAATTCCGGCAGAAGTTTGCTGCTTGTTTTGGCTTTCATCATCACGACTTTTCAATCGTATGGTCAAAATGCCGATACGCTGAAACAGCAACCCCGCGAAATTCCCTACTGGACGGTTTGGGTTCCGGGCGCATCTTATTTTCATCAGGGTAAAATTGTTGAAGGGTCTCTCTTCTCAGCGCTTGAAATCGGTGGTATTTATCTGGGCCTTAAACACGATAAAACGCTGAAAAACAACAGTTCATCACCTTACTACAATTATCCGCTTTTTGTGGGTTTGCAGGCATTTCAGACTGAAAAACTGACCCTTTTCAAAAATCGTCTGGAAATTTTGAAATATCACAATCTTGGTTTCAAATATGACGAAATGACTGAAAAAGAGCTGTTTCTGGCTCCTTTCAAACCGGAAAATATTTTCACTCCCATAACCGGCGGAATGGTTTTGATTGCAGCCGTGTTTTTAGGAATTGAAAAACACCACGAAACAAAGCGGTTTGGTGATGTGGAGCAGATGTTTTTCATAAACCGTTATATTGACAGAAATCAGGGGCTGGCACTGTTTGGCGCAACCTCATTAGCCATGAGCTGGAGCGCCGGAGTTGGCGAAGAATACATTTTTCGCAACTGGATGATGCCAATGTTGGACTACAAATACGGACAGAAAAAAGGGCTGCTGATTTCGAGTGCAATTTTTGGCGGAATGCACTTTTCAAATGTATTGATGGCAGAAAAACCGGATTATCTGGGTGCGCTTCTGCAGGTTGGCGAGGCAACAATTGCGGGCTATTTCCTTGGGCGCGATGTCCAGAAAAGAGGATACAAAATCGGTCCGGCAGTTGCAGCACATGTATGGTACGATTTCACCCTGATGTTAGGCTCATTTCTGATTAACCCGGAAAATAATTTCCTTGGGGTAAATCTGAAATTTAAACTTTGAGAAGCATTAAAAAAGAATGAGTATCAATCGACCTGCCAGCGTCGCCAGACCTGGCAGCGTTAGAAAACAAGTTCAAACACTCATTTCTTCGTGAAATTGTAGTGGTTTTGTGACTTTGTGGCATTCTTTCAAAAGCTTCAGTCCAAAAACTTCGCAATCAAATTTTAATACGCAAAAACTCAGCTTTTTATACATCTGTCAAAGAAAACTCCTTAGGATGTTTATACGGCACCAGATAGAGAAAAATAAAAATGACAGCTGTAAAAAGGATAAGTCCCCAATAGATGTGGCGCATGGAGTTGCTTATGGCGTCCGACAAAAAAGTTTTCATGGTTCCGGAAAGTTCCGAAGTGTGAAACGTTTTCAGAATATTGTCTGTTGAGAATGAAAAGTCTGAAGGACTGTTTTTGAGCTGTCTCAGCAGCGAATTATTAAAAATAGCGCCCACAACGGAAGCACCTAAACTCTGCCCCAGATTTCTGGAAAAAATGTTTGCACCAGTTACCACTCCCCTGCGATCCCACTCAACCATTGACTGAAGCCCCACAAGCGAGGAGGTGAACAGAAAGCCGAATCCTGCGCCAAGTAAAACCTGATCCGCCACCAGCAGATAAATGGGTTGCGGATGTGGAATAAACAAAAAACCAACGCAGGCAAAAAATACAAATGCAGTGCCGATGAGAGAGGTATTGCGAAAACCTATGCGCATATATAATTTCCCGGAAAGTGCCGATGCAACGGGCCATCCAAAACTCATGCTGGTCAGAATAAGCCCTGAAGCAATGGTTCCGACTCCTAACGAAGCCTGCGTGAAAGTAGGCAGATAGGTTTCAGGTCCCATCATCACAATGCCCATTCCCATGATAGCCAGATTGGTAAATGCCATGGTTTTGTTTCGCCAAAGCCAGCCGGGCAAAATGGCATGAGGCGAACTACCTTCTGCCGCAAAGGAGAGGTAGCCCAAAAGCAAAACTGCAAAAAACAGGACAAAACTTGGCAAAGAGAGCCACGCCCAGGTCTGCCCGCCTTCAAGCAAAAAGACGAAAAACAGGCTCAAGGTGAGCAGAATCAGAATTGCACCTTTATAGTCGATTTTCAGCGATGCAGGCACAATTTTCTCTTTAAAAAAAGCCAGCAGAAAAAAGATGGAAATCACACCGACAGGAAGATTTATCAGAAAAATCCAGCGCCAGTTTACATATTCAGCCAAAGCACCGCCTAATGCGGGACCGATGATTGCACTTACACCCCAGATACTGGAGAGCAGTCCCTGAACTTTGGCGCGCTCTTCAATGGAGTAAATATCCCCTGCAATGGTGTTTACCGTTGCCATGATTGAGCCGGCGCCAAGTCCCTGCAAACCCCGGAAGGCAATCAGCGTTCCGATGTTCCACGCCGCAGCGGAAGTGGCTGAACCAATGAGAAAAACAACAATTCCAAAAATCAAAATACGTTTTCGTCCGTAGATATCGGCAAATTTTCCGTATAAAGGAATGGTCACTGTCTGCGCAAGCAAATAGATAGAAAAGACCCATGAAAATTTTGTGAAACCACCCAAATCGGAAACGATGTGCGGAATAGCTGTTGAAACAATGGTAGAATCCATTGCTGCAAGCATCATGGTCAGCATGAGCGCTGCCAATACCCAACCCCTTTTTTGTTCAACTTTCTCCTGCATTCCGCAAAAGTAATTTATAGTATCGGTATTGGTTGTCAATGATAAACTGCCATTACCAAACTTTTAAAAATGATAACACAAAACGAACTATTTTTCCTCTGTATAGCAGTTTTATTAACTGTGGTTATCTTTTTGAAACTCATCGGGGGTAAACGAGAATTTGTAAATTCATTAACTCATAAACCTGATTATATTTAGCGTTTACAAAAGACTCCGGAAAAACTTGTCGATAAGAATAGTTTTTCATTTTCTGAAGAAAAAAGCTAATTTTACATGCGTTAACTGTTTGCACAACAAACACAATAAACTAATACATAATGACTTATGAATCAATTGACAAATAGATAAAACAATTTAGAAATCTAAAACAATTAAATAACAGACAGACAGATGCTTGGATGGGATATTATTTTAACGCGTTTGCTTTTGGCTTCCTTTTTTGGAGCGCTGATCGGATTGGAAAGAGAGAGAAGAAACTGGGCTGCGGGATTGAGAACGCACATGATGGTTTGCGTGGGCTCCAGTCTGGTTATGATTGTTTCTGCATTCGGTTTCTCTGATATTCTGGGCGCAGAACATGTTTCACTCGACCCGTCAAGAATTGCGGCACAGGTGATTAGCGGAATCGGGTTTATTGGAGCCGGGGTAATTCTTTTTCTGAAACGGGGAATTATTCGCGGACTAACCACCGCAGCCGGATTGTGGACAGTGGCTGCAATCGGGCTTGCCACCGGTGGCGGATTGTATTTTGCTGCTGCAGCAACCACTGTAATTGCCTTGTTTATTTTATGGGCGCTCCATCCGTTGGAGCGGACTTTTTTCAAAAACGCCAAATACAAAACGCTACAGATTATAAGCGATTCCGGTTTAAATAATGACCTATTATTGAAAAAGCTTGTCAAAATTGAAGGAATGAAAATTCAAACTTTCACTTTTGAGAAAGAAGAAGACGAATTTATTTTTCAAATAAAATTGGACAAAACCAGCACAGCAAAATTAGACACCATTATTAACCAATTAAAAGACGAGCCATCAGTTAAGGAGATTTTCTGGGCTTAAAAAACTATCTATCAAATGTTTTATTTTAAAAGCCCGCCCTATCTGACCATTTCAAAAAATTTCCGCTGAATAAACCGGGTGATTTCACCCGGAATTCCGTTCCTCACGGGAACGTCATCAATCTGAACTACCGGCGTAATTTCGCTGATTGTTCCGGTAATCAACAATTCATCTAATTCAAAAAGTGAAGTTTGCGAAATCGCCTGTTCTTCGACAGGAATTTCATTTGCCCTGCAAATTTCCAGAACCACATCGCGGGTGATTCCCGGTAAAATTAAATTGGATTCCGGATGGGTGAAAACTTTCCCGTTTTTAACCCCAAACACGCTGGAATGAGTCGCTTCGGTTACTTTTCCGTTGCGAATCAGAATGCACTCCCCTGCCCCATTTTCAACCGCCCGGCTATAAAGCATGGTGTTGGGAAGCAGAGCCACCGATTTTATGTCGCAGCGCAGCCATCGGATATCTTCTTGGGTAATGACCTTTACTCCGTTTTCAAGATTTTCCGTAGAAGATGACGCCGGAAAAGCAAATGCATAAACCGATGACTTGATTCCTTTCGGGAAAGCGTGCTGTCGCCGGCTGACACCACGGGTAATCTGCACATAAATCCCAGCATCGCTTCCGGTGAGATTATTCTCTGAAAGCAATCTTTCAAAAACCGGATTTAGCGCTTCCACATCATCAAAACCGATACCTGTTTCATTCAGGCTTCTTTCTAATCTTCTCCAATGCTCTTCAAGGCGAAACGGTTTTCCGGCATAGTATTTAACAACTTCATATACGCCGTCTCCAAAAATAAACCCGCGGTCATCAGGCGAAATGACCGCTTTGCTTCGGGGCAGATAATCGCCATTCAGATATACTGTTTCACTCATTGCTGCATATTTTTCAGAAGTTCAATCTCCTGCGGCCAAAGATCAACATTCGGCGTTTCCAAGATCAGCGGAATATCTGCAAAACGGGAATCATTCATAATTCTTCGGAACACATCCAATCCTAAAGTGCCTTTTCCTAAGCTGTCATGCCGGTCAACCTTAGAAGCAAACTCCTTTTTTGAATCGTTCAGGTGCATCCCTTTCAGAAATTCAAAACCGACGATTTCATCAAATTGCTGAAATACTTTTTCATAGCCGCTTTCGCTCTTTAAATCATAGCCGGCGGAAAAGGCGTGCGCCGTGTCGATGCAGACACCAACCCGGGTTTTATCGTGAACACTTTCAATAATCCGGGCTAAGTGCTCAAATGAGTAGCCCACGTTACTTCCTTGTCCTGCTGTGATTTCAAGCACCGCAATAACGCCTTTTGTCTGATCCAGTGTCAGATTAACGGATTCGGCGATGATGTCGAGACACTCCTCCTCACTGATTTTATTCAGATGACTTCCCGGATGAAAATTAAGCCGGTCAAGCCCAAGCTGTTCACAACGCTGCATCTCATCTAAAAAGGCATTTTGGGATTTTTGCAAAGCCTCCTTTTCGGGGTGCCCGAGATTGGTCAGATAGCTGTTGTGGGGCAGAATATGCCCGGGCAGATAACCATACTCTTCACACCTTTGCTTAAAAGCGGCAATACTCTCATCAGTTAGTGGTTTTGCCACCCACTGACGCTGATTTTTTGTAAAAAGTGCAAATGCCGTGGCGCCGATTCGCCGGGCATTTTCCGGTGCATTTTCAACCCCTCCGGCTGCGCTCACATGCGCACCAACATATTTATTTGTCATATCCTGTTTTTTTATGTTGCGGAACAAAATTTGTAATATTCCGTAATATATACCAGCGAAAATAGTTCTTATTCTAACAATTAAAAAAAGGAATACCATGAAACGTATAATTCTCATCTCAGTTTTCAATATTTTCATTTTTTCGGGTCTGATGGCGCAAACTCCTCAAAGTCGCAGCGAGCGCCGTGCCGAAAGAGAAGAAAACCGTATCCGGGAAGTGCAGGAAATGCTTTTGAACAAATCCTTTGTGTTCATTCCGACCCATGCCATGCCGCTTGGCGGTGGTAGCATCCACCTGAGCTACTCTTTTGATGCAGAAATAAAAGGCGACTCCATTATTTCCTACCTCCCGTTTTTCGGAGTGGCATATCGTGTTGATTACGGCGGCAGAGACACCCCGTTCAATTTTTCCCTCCCTTTTGAAAGATATAAAATGATAAAAGACGGTAAAGGTTACCAGGTTAATCTCGAAGTGAAAAATAAAATGGATTATATCTCCTTCATGTTTCAGATTTCGGAATTGGGATATGCCACGCTGAATATCACCAGCACTAACCGCCAGGCAATATCATTCTATGGAAAAATTGAAAAACCGGAAAGCTCCGGCAAATAAACAAAACCAATTTCCAACTGTTACTTTATCCAAATACAAGACAAAAAGTCTTTAACAACTAAAGAATGTATTTGGAAAAAACGCAAATATCCGTAACCAGCCAACTGACAACCGAAGAGATTCTGAATGATTATTACCTCGCTTTTTTAAGCCGGCAGCTAAGTATATTAGGACGCCGGGAAGTACACAACGGACGCGCTCATTTCGGCATTTTTGGCGACGGGAAGGAGCTTCCTCAATTGGCGCTTGCAAAAACTTTCCGAAAGGGCGACTGGCGCTCAGGCTATTATCGCGACCAGACTCTCATGCTTGCATTAGGACTTTTGCAGCCCGAAGAGTTTTTTGCCATGATTTATGGCGAAACCGATGACGAAATGAACCCTTCCACCGGTGGCAGAAATTTCAATAACCACTTTACAACGGCAAATGTGGGCGATGATTGTAAAATTAGAAACCTTTCTGAAAAATACAACTCTGCAGCAGACATATCCTCCACAGGCGGACAGATGCCACGACTGTTGGGGCTTGCTCAGGCTTCAAAAATTGTCAGGGAAAACCCGGAAATGAAAAAACACCTGAGCAACAACGTTTCGGGAAATGAAGTGGCATTTGGTACCATTGGCGATGCAAGCACTTCCGAAGGAATGTTTTTTGAAACCATCAACGCTGCCGGCGTAATGCAGGTGCCGTTGGCTGTCACAGTATATGACGACGGCTACGGAATCAGCGTGCCGGTTGAATTGCAAACGACAAAATCAAGTATTTCAAAAGCATTGCAAGGGTTTCAAGCTGAAAAGAACACAAACGGTATAAATATATACTCCTGCAAAGGGTGGGATTATCCCGGATTAGTAGAAACTTTTAAAGAAGGAATATCTGTTTGCCGCAACACACACACACCTGTTCTCTTTCATATTGAAGAGCTTACACAGCCATTAGGGCACTCAACGGCAGGCTCGCACGAACGCTACAAAAGCGATGAACGTCTTGCCTGGGAACATGAATTTGACGGATTGTATCAGTTCAAAAACTGGTTGCTGAAAAATGGAAAAGCCGATATAGAAACCATTATTCAAATCGAAAACAGAGCAATTAAAAGAGCAAAGGAAGCGCGCAAAAATGCATGGGCAAACTATTCGGGCGGTTTTCACGAAGAAGTTTCTCAGCTTGCCCGTATTCTGAACCAAATAAAAGAAGCAACGCAGGGAAAAATCGACAAAACCGAACAATTGGAAGATATTAAACAACGCGTTTTTCCCACCCGCAGAAAATATCTCAGCTTTGCCAAAAGAATTTACTATTCCATTCACGCTCAGGATATTTTAACGGAAGAAAAAGAATTATTAGCCGGCTGGATTTCAGGATTTGAGAAAAAAAGTCTGGAATTTTACAGTAAACATCTTCGCAGGGAGAAGACCGGCTCTGCCCTTGATGTTAACCCAATTCCCCCACACTACAATGCTGAAGACATCGAAATAAACGGCTCGGAAATTCTAAGCCGCAATTTCGATGTTCTGTTCAGCAAATATCCGAATTTGGTAACTTTTGGTCAGGACACCGGAAAATTAGGAGACGTAAATCAGGGCATGCGCGGAATGTATGATAAATATGGTGCACACCGTGTTTCAGACGCCGGAATCCGGGAAACAACAATCATCGGACAGGGAGTCGGGATGGCAATGCGCGGTTTCCGCCCAATTGCGGAAATTCAGTATTTAGACTATCTGATTTATGCACACTCCACACTGAGTGACGATTTGGCAAGTCTGCAATATCGCACCAAAGGAAAGCAGATTGCACCGGTAATCGTGCGCACACGCGGGCACCAGCTTCAGGGAATGTGGCACGCCGGCTCTCCCATGCAGATGATGCTCGGTTCCCTACGCGGAATTCATCTTTGCGTTCCCCGCGATATGACACGCGCCGCCGGAATGTATAACACCCTGCTGGAAGCCAGTGAACCGGCAATTGTGATTGAACCGCTGAAAGGGTATAACCTGAAAGAGAAACTTCCACTGAATCTGGGAGAATTTAGAATTCCTTTGGGAATTCCGGAAATCATCAGGGAAGGAACGGACATCACTTTCGTAACCTACGCGTGGAATGTGCACCATGCCGTGAGAGCTGCCGGACTGCTTGCCGGTTTCGGCATTTCTGCCGAAGTCATTGACGTGCAGACGCTCATGCCTTTTGACACTCACCACATTATCAGAAAATCTATCGAAAAAACGAACAAGGTTCTTTTCATTGATGAAGATGTTCCCGGCGGAGCAACTGCCTACATGATGCAAAAGGTGTTGGAAGAGCAAAAAGCTTTTGACTATCTGGATGCATCGCCACGCACATGTCCTGCAAAAGAGCACCGTCCGGCTTATGGTATTGACGGCGAGTATTTTTCAAAACCAAACGTGGAAATCATTGTGGAAACCGTATGGGAAATGATGCGGGAAACGGATATTAAACGTTTTCCCGAATTGAATTTTTAAACCGATAGCTGTTTAAAGTAACGGTTTTCCACACTAACCATCTTTTCAAAATACATATCCAAAGGCATATATTATCTTTGTCCATCGTTTAAAAGCCTGAAGAAAAGATTTTATGGATTGGACAAAAAAGCAGATTTCGATTCTGGCAATTGTTGCTATCACTTCGTTTATGGGTTCATTTCTCATTTCGTCGGTAAATATTGCTCTGCCGGCAATTGAGAGAAGTTTTGGGCTGAGCGCCGTGAAACTCAGCTGGGTAATCACATCTTTTCTGTTAGCTTCGGCTATGTTTCTGCTTCCTGTGGGTCGCTGGGGAGACCTGACCGGAATTCGCCGTGTTTTTAAAATCGGAGTCACCATTTTCACCATATCTTCAATAATCTGCGGATTCTCCACGTCCGGTTTCTGGCTCATTCTGTTTCGGTTTTTGCAGGGAATTGGCGCAGCTTTTTCCAGTACCACCGGTCCGGCAATATTGGTTTCTGCCTTTTCACCTCAATATCGCGGGAGAGTGCTGGGCATGTCGGTTTCAGCCGTTTATCTCGGACTGGCATTCGGTCCGTTTATTGGCGGAATAATCACCCAACATCTGGGATGGCGGTCAATATTTTTTATCTCGTCTGTACTCGGCGTTCTCACGATTCTGTTAGCCTTACGTTTTTTGGGGAAAGACCCCGCCCCCGGTTCTGAAAGAAAGAAAATGAACCTGACTGGAACAGTTTTTTACATGATCGGATTGGTAACTTTAGTTTACGGCTCATCGGCAATTCCGGCTGTTTCAGGCTGGCTGCTGATGGCAGGCGGCATACTGACATTGGTACTTTTCTGGCTGATTGAAAGCCGTTCTGCCCTTCCGGTGCTCGAAACCCGGATGTTCACAGGAAACAGGCTGTTTGCATTTTCAAACCTTGCCGCGTTGATTAACTACAGTGCCACTTATGCCATTGTGTTTTTGCTGAGCTTGTATTTGCAGAAAATTCAGGGACTTTCGCCACAGAATGCCGGTATTATTTTAGTTGCCCAGCCTGCTGTGATGGCAACTTTCTCACCAATTGCCGGAAGACTTTCAGACCGCATTCAGCCCCGTTATCTTGCCACATTGGGCATGTCCATATGTGCCATCGGGTTGGCTGCCTTCTCCTTTCTGACTGCCAACACACCCATCTGGCTGATTGTCTTGCTTTTACTTTGGGAAGGATTAGGATTTGCATTTTTTTCGTCACCCAACATGAATACGATTATGAGCTCGGTGCAGAAAAATCAGCTTGGGCTTGCATCCGGCACGGCGGCAACCATGCGCGTGGTAGGACAAATTGTCAGCATGACCGTGGCAACGCTTTTCTTTGCGGGAATCATTGGCAATCAACCACTGGAGAGTGTCTCTGCCGACCTGTTTTTAAAAACGATGAAATGGGGGTTTCTGAGTTTCACCCTGATAAGCAGTACGGGAATATATTTTTCATTCACCCGCGGAAAAATTAACCGATGAATTCGTGTAAAGTATTTCAGGTAATATATCCGTGACTTTTGCAGCATAAAAGCTTATGATTATCCAAAAAAGTTTAAATTTGCACCGTTTTTCCGGGAAGGAAATTAAATACAAAGTTGTTTGAGCAAGAAAAATAGTGCGGGGTATAGCGCAGTCCGGTAGCGCGCGTCGTTCGGGACGACGAGGTCGTCGGTTCAAATCCGGCTACCCCGACCAGATTATAAAAGGGAGAGTGAAAAATTTCACTCTCCCTTTTTTGCAGGATTCAGATACGGCTTTTCCTTAAGTCCTGATTCCTGCTACTGACTCTTAAAAAATCTATCTCAATAAGTCCATTGTAGTTCAGCTCAAACTTTAGGAGCATCAATAAAGCAAAACCAAACTATTCCGTTAAATTTGCAGAAGAACCAAAATTATTGAGATGAAAGGGAAGGAACTTCGGATAGTTTTTATGGGTACACCCGAATTTGCAGTTGCCAGCTTACAGGCACTTGTTGAAAACGGCTACAACGTTGTGGGGGTTATAACTGCCCCGGATAAACCTGCCGGACGTGGAAAAAAACTCTCAGAGTCAGCCATTAAACAATATGCGGCAAAGAAAAGCCTTAAAATTCTGCAACCCGGGAAACTCAAAAACCTCGAATTTCTTGAGGAACTGAAAGCATTAAGGGCTGATTTGCAGATTGTTGTTGCTTTCCGGATGTTGCCCGAAGTGGTCTGGAACATGCCACGCCTGGGCACTTTTAATCTTCATGCTTCGCTGTTGCCGCAATACAGGGGGGCGGCGCCACTCAATTGGGCAATCATTAACGGAGAGATCAAAACCGGAGTTACCACATTTTTATTGGCACATGAAATCGACACCGGGCAGATTCTGTTCAGCGAGGAAACCGAAATTGACGAAAATGATACAGTTGGCGATATTCACGATCGCCTGATGGAAACCGGCGCCGGATTAGTGCTCAAAACAGTGGAAGCGCTTGCGCACGGAAACATAAAACCCGTTAATCAGAAAGAACTTATACAAAATGAAATACTAAAACCGGCACCTAAAATTTTTAAGGAGGACACTAAAATCGACTGGAACCGGGAAACTCACAATATCCGCAATCTAATCCGTGGTCTATCGCCCTACCCTGCCGCATGGACCTATCTTATTCGTAATGAAACCAAAGAGCGCATCAACTGCAAAATATATTTTGCCCAACCTGTCATTATAGAGAAAATTCTTTCTCCCGGCACCATAGAATCTGATGGCGAAACCAGACTGAACGTTGCCTGTGGCGACGGATGGCTTTCCATCACCGACATTCAGCTTTCGGGCAAAAAACGGATGAATATTGCCGACTTCCTCCGTGGTTTCCGCGATATTGACAAATATCGTTTTGAATAAGTGCAGTCAGGTTCAACTGTTTCACTGCCACCCTGTCAGAATTGACACAAACGTCTATAATCACTCACAATCAACATATTACAATAAACACCAAAAATAAAACTATACTTCTGAGTGCAATTTTGTCTTTTTCTACCCGAAAAACAGGCGCTATTTTCATTTGGTATAAAATATGCTAAACCGTAGTTCGATTTTTAAATTAAATGTTTAACAACTAAAAATTAAAAGTAGAGATAATGGCAAAGCTAAAAGGTAAGATTCTGGCCGGTAAAATTTTGGTTCAACCCCAGGAGGCTGAAGAAAAAACACAAAGCGGGATTATCATCCCCGATTCAGCAAAAGAAAAACCACAGCAAGGAACAGTAGTTCTGACACTGTCTCTTATACACATCT
>LSQX01278884.1_pt1 | contig 15758 bp, 16 predicted proteins | sample 654561 | NCBI WGS metagenome assembly LSQX01 (sample SAMN04489861, study PRJNA283612) | anaerobic digester metagenome | isolation source: 4 biogas reactors fed with cattle manure at either 37C or 55C with and... | place: Denmark: Kongens Lyngby | collected 2014 | reverse complement strand
TTCTTATTCAATTTCATTTTCTTCCGAAGATATTGGCTCAAGCAAAGAATGGTACCAGGTCCATTTTCCACCATCTATCTTCAGGCGATAGGTATCATCAAAACCAAGATTTCTACTGATTACTGTTGTCGTCATTCCTTCAAAACGGCGCATGGGCTCAACTATATCGAAGACAAGAGCCAGTCTTTTTTTAATGCGAACCCTGTCTCCAGCCTGATAACAGCGCATTTTTCTCCTTCTTTTTCTAATACATATTTCGTCGGGCCTTATTGCCTCCTTATTACTTCCTTATTGCTTCCTTATTGCTTGGGGATGTTTTCACCTTTTTTCTCCTTGCGTTTATTTGTCTTGGATTCAGGGGGTTTCCCCGTTTTTGTTTTATCCATTTTAATACGGAAGCCAACGCCTTTTCGGTCATCATCGTCTCCCAAATCAACCACCGCGCTTTCAAGGAACTCCTCGGAAGGGTCCCCAATTCTCCCGCCACGGTAGAGGTTTTTATCATAGGCGATATAGGGATTGTTATCGGTGTTAAGCCGCTCAAATAAGACGGGAGGACTTACTGCCGATCCGATGAGCTGGCCGTTATCCAGGGCGATAGCCGACCTAAGGCTCCTTCCGTAGGTCGCGTCGACAAACCGCCCCTCTTTTTTGGCCTGTTCCAAAATCGCCTTCGTCCCTTTGCTGTGGGGACGAAAAATCATGACGATTCTCCCGGCATTGACCGTTACATCAAAGCCGATGCTGATGTATTTCTGGGGAAAATAAAACATCTTTACTCCCCATTAAGCTTAAACTCATCGAAGATAACCGGGATTTTTTGAGCTTCATACAGCATCATTGCGGCCAGTCTCCGCATCTCCGGGTAAGCAGCTTTGGATGTCCGTAAAGAAAAGAAGTGGCGAAGCTCCCGGGCATTCATCTTCATTACGAGCTCGGTGGCAACTGAATTATTGAGCACTTTTCTTGCGTCCTCTTTCTTTGTTCCGGCTTTTAGCATCTCATAGTACATCTCCTCAGATACCCTACAGGCGTTTACCCATATATTTGTTCTCCGGTCATAATGAATACCATCAAACTGTAAATAAAATTCTGGCTTAATAAAGGCGATATTTTTATCTTCCCCCGTTTCGGGAGTGACATAGCGCTGGCTTTGCACGGCGTAAGACGCGATCCGATGCCGTGTCAATTCAGCCAATACATCCCGGGAGGTGACAATATTGAAGACGATATCAAGAAATTCTAAAGGACTGTCATGTCCGTTTTTGATGAGTTTTTTGGTGAATTCATTGGAGCTGTCTGCTGTCAGCCCCATTTTATCGGTAGAGTTATAGCACATTCTTCCGGCATATTCCACCATTGTTAAAGGAGAATAGAGTGCCGGTGTCAGCATGATGGCTTCCTGATTGATAATTTTCAAATAAAAGCTCCTTTCATAAAGAAAAAATTAAAAATATGGTGTGGGGAGAGGGATTCCAACCCTCATGAGTTTCCTCGACTGTTTTAGAGACAGCTGCGTCTGGCAATTCCGCCATCCCCACATGTTCAAGATTCCTTTTTCGGGCCATCCTGCTATGTGGAGTCTGGCGACTATGCTATTCGTTGATTTATGGTAGATTCAGTCTATTCGAACGACTTCATAGTCTTCAAGCCAGAGCTCTTCACTCCCCTCCGGTGATGGAACCATCTTGTTGTTCTCAAATACATATTTTGGTTTTTTCCTCCATTCTGTGACTTCTAATACGTCCCCGACTTTAACACCCCGGCTTGAATACCCGGACTTTTTGACCCGCATCTCCCCCGTTTTCCCAGTAGAAACATTGACGAGGGAAAGATAAACAGATCCCTTGTCGTTCACATCCGTGACCGCATAGGTCATCCTGCAATCCGGATAGGTTGTTACCGGTATACCGAGATACTCAACCTCAAATGAGACCTGCTGGCACACCTCGCGCAGATCGCAGGTTTCTTCTTGCGGATCCTCTATTTGGTTCTCCATCACACGGAGCACTTCAAGCCTTTTCTCAGCTGTTTTCGGTTTTAACCCTTTGTTATACCTGTTTTTCCCGGAGTTGAATTCTTCAAATAGAGTGAGGAGTTTTTCTTTGCTCCCAAAAGAAGAAAAGTAGCCGAGATTGATAAGAATAGTGATTTGTTTCTTATTGATGCCCGGGGTTTGATCTATCCTGACTAATAAGTCAATGAAAGAAGGATGTTCTTCTTTTCCCAGTTCAGACAGGGCCTCCGCTGTTGGCCTGCCGATATACTTGGCAGACATCAAGGAGTCGTAGATAACCATTTCTTTCTCATCGGCATGGTATTCGACTCCGCTTCGCCCGAAGACAAAGGGTTTGACTTTGATGCCAAAGGCGTCAAGCATCTCATTTTTGACGAGGGATATTCGTTTCTTGTCCCCCTTTTCCGAGTAGACCCTGAGCAGGGTCATGTAGAACACCAGAGGATAGTGGGCTTTTAGGTAAGCCCCGTACAGCGAATCGAGCGCTACACAATAAGCGTGGGACGCGTTGAAGGAATATTGACTGGAATCCTCAATGATCTGCCACACCTTATTAGCTTCACTGGAGTGGTCTTTGTTGTCCGTTGTATTTTTCTCCAAATATTGGGCAAATCCTTCAAGGAATATCTCTTTGAATGACATGATCTTTTCCAGATTCTTTTTACTGATTGCCTTAATGCAAGTATAGGAATCGGCAGCGCTGATACCTGCTGCCTGAAGGACTTTCATAACATGCTCCTGATATAAGATATATGAATACGGCATTTCTGGAGTCTGTATCAGTTTATCCAGCGCGGGAATCCCATACTCAAAGCGCTGCCGCGAAAGGAAGGTATTCAGCATGGTCTTAAACCCCGGCCTGATAGCTGCCACAAAAGCGGAGAGTTCCGATATGTTTCTGGGTTTATAGAACATAATACGCCGCGTGCTGGCCTGCTTTTCGACCTGATTAAGGCCCATTGTATATCCCTTGGCGTACATTTCCCAGGTCGCCTTATCGTTTTCCGTGAGTTTAAGCAGCTCATCTACAGGCGGGACGTTCCTTCCAAGGGCACGGAACGCATCATGGATAATACGAACGACATCCACTTTAAGAAAATCGATTTTCAAATAGCCATACTTACTGGCTGTTTCCCCATCGATATAGGCGGCATACCGAGGTTCTTCGTCTTTTGACTTCGTTCTTACGACCCCGATCTCCCGTCTGATATCCCCGTCATAAATAAGGAAGGCGCAGGGATGTGGAGAGATGCTGTCGATGATGCCCCGATACTTGGCGCTTTCCTCCACAAGCGATAAATAGTCCTTGTCAACATAGGAGGATAATTCCGGAAGATCATTTTCGTCTTCCGCATAACGGACAGCTTTCTCATATCGGGTAAGGCTTTCAGAAACCGCGTTGGAAACCTCAAAAGGAATCGCATAAGCCTTTGCATACATTTTCCAGGCAGAAAGTGTCTTCAGCGTGCCAAATGCGGACATAATATAGATACTATGCTCCCCCAGGATATCTTTCGCGGCCTCCACGAAGGGGTCCTGATTGGCGACGTTGCTGTCGTAATCCGGCAACGTCCCCGCTTCCATCCGTTCCTTGCTGATGAAGCGATCAGGGTACATCTGAACCTGTGAATACAGGCGGTTTACGGAAGTCATACCCAAAAGATGGTTCGTAACAAAAGAAGTCGCGCTTCCTCTTCCTGACTGAGTGAGCACCCCCCCTTTTTCTGAGATGGCTTTTTTCATAATATCATGGATATCAATAAAATAATCAGCCATGCCGGTGTCAATAACCGCGTTGAGTTCGTACTGGATTTCTGACATATCGGCTTTTCTGCGTTCAGGAGAAGCATCCGCATAAAGCTTATTGTATCCGTCTACCACATAGGATACATAGAGGTCGTTACGCTGTTCTTGCGTCAGCTCGTGGTGGATGTTTGGGATTTTATTTTTTCTGTCCAGATTATAAGCTGTCCCGAAAGAAAGATTCTTGCAATATCGAAATACATGGGTGTTGCGGATGGCTTTTTCAATATCGCTATCAGATAAGATATTTTGCTCACGGAAGTAGTGGACTACTTCTTCCGTTCTTGGCAGATGCATGTACCATCCTTCCTCGTCCGGATAGATGATCTTGTTGGACTGCAAACGCTCGTTGCGCTCAATGGCGTCTCCTGCGTTGACATAGTGGCTGTCTGTACCCATGATCAGGGGAATCCCTGTTGCCTGGCTAAGGTGCAGAATTTTTTCGTTTAATTCCTTTTGCCTGTCGGTGTTATGATATTGCACCTCCAGGTAAAAGTTTTCACCAAAGTGACCATACAGCCTTTTAATGATATCCCGGTGGTCTTGGTATTGCCATATACCGGCAACACAGGCTGTCGTGATGATCATATTCGTAGGGTTTATATCCAGAAGCAGTTCCATATCAAGGCGAGGCCTATAGTAGAACCCTGTCATGTTCGCCATACTCATGGCATAATTCAGTTCTTTCCTCCCCTCGTCATTGACTGCTGCCAGAATGAGGTGAGCGTTGGTTTTGTCTTTGCTGCTTCTGTCTTCGACATAATACGCTTCTGCTACGGCCAGGGGACGCAGTTCATAACCCCCTTTGCGCTCATTTTCAGCAAGATCATTGCACTCATAAAGATTTCCCTGTGTCCCATGTTCGCAGGAAGAGAGCATTTCTGCTCCAATCTCTTTTAACCGGGGGATATAGTCTGCTTTGCCGACCACGCTGTCGGTAATAACGGGATTTGAATAATGCGAATGGATATGATAAGCTTCATAGCTTAGATTATCCAGAGACATGCCTTATGCCCTCCTTTCTTTAATTGTTGAAGTGCTTTTCACTGGTAGCGCAAAAGCTCTGCCGCTCCGCAGGAGGCTCTTGAAGAACAGATATAGGAACAGAAGAAATTTTGAGGGTTCGCGTTCCAGTCATATTCCATGGAAATCGCTACAATGCTTTGCTCGAGCCACGCCATGGTTTCTTCATAATCTCCCTTATTAAACTCATGTCTCATAACGGTATCTTCCTTAAACAGGTTAAAACACATGAGCTCAGGAAATTTCCCGTAATCCTCCTTGATAAAATGGGCGTAGGTATATAACTGGCGATAAGCCGTCTTGTCTTTCTTTGCGGAAGCAAGAGACTTGCTTTTGTGGTCGATAACGATGATTTCATCGGTGTCTTTATCTCTCAAAACCAGGTCTACAACCCCTTGAAAAGGACTTCCTCCGATGTTTGTGCGATATTTCTTTTCAACACCTATAATCTCATACTCATCGCCGAAGCCCTGAAAATTCCTGAAATATTCCGCGGCAGCAGCGTAGGATTTTTTGCCATAATTCTTTGGGAAAGGCGGAAAATCGAGAGTGACCTCGTTTGGATATCTGCGTTCCCACTCCCCCAGCATTTCTTTAGCGGTAATTTCGCCGTTCCCCCATTGTTCAATGATGCTGTGAGCAAGGGTCCCGAACTGGGCGTAGGCGTTCTGTGATTCGCCAAGGCGGAGAAAATAGTTGAGATAAAAAGCATAGGGGCACTGATTGAACATATTGATCTGCGAATAAGAGAAAGTGTGAGACGCCTCAAGAATGACCGGATGTTTTATCTTAGGGACAAAGACTGTTTTTTCTTTTACTTCACTTTGATTTATTGCACTCATTTCATCTCTTTCTTTTTTTCAAAAGGGAACCTGCTGGCTGGACATGGGCCAGTATTCAGGCATGGAGCAGGCCTTTGGATCAGGAGGTTTCAACCCCGACTTGTCCCAGCTGTAATTATAGGTTTCTCCTGTGCTGGCTTGATATATCCTGCGTGAATCAGGGGAATAGATGCATTCAATGACCGTTTTAACCCCGCTGTCCCGGTTCTTCAGGATGCGGATATCCGGCCTCTCAATCGACATGGCAATGTCTGCAAGGTTCAGAAACTCCTTCGCTCCTGCAATGTCATCCCCCCGCATAGGCTCATTGGCTTGTTTTTTTCTCGGATGGGCTACCAGCAGGATAGAAACATCAAACTTTTTTGCGAAACGCTTGAGCTTCTTGATAAGCTGTATCTGGGCTTTTCGCTCATCCAGGTTGTCTGAAATCGCGGTCATCGCATTGTCGACCAGGAACATGGAACAGTTATAACGCCGGTAGGCTTGTTCGCAGAGGCGGATAAGGACGTCAGTCTGCGCTTCTTCCATGATTTCACCGTTGTCGGCCAGGAAAAGCCTGTCGTACATCCAGTCGGTAATGCGCTTTTCAACAGGATAGGAGACATGCGGAATCAGTTTTTTCCTGAACTTGTCCATCTTCAGGCCGATATATTCGCTTCCTGCTGCCTGGAGCAGGATCCAGTCAAGAAAGCGGCTTTGAGAAAGCTCTCCGCTGTAGGCAAAAACCGAATAACCTTGCTCAATTGCGTTGAGAGCCAAAGTTCCCCCAATGGTAGACTTGCCTGAACCAGGCTCTCCTGTTATGATAAGCACGTCACCGGGAAAAATTCCGCCCGTGACATCGTCAAGCTTGGGGATCCCTGTGATGATTCGCGGCATTGTACTGTAGTCGACCCGCTTGATTTCGGCCACGCGGATGATTCCCTTGACTGGGACTTCCACAGGGCTGTTCGCTATTTCCAGCAACTTATCTTTGCCGTAAAAGAACAAAATCTCATTGGCGTCCTTGCACGGCTCGCTTGGATTGTTCGGTCTGGGCGGATATTCCTCAATGATCAGGCAACGATCTTCGCCAAAACGTTTGATGAGGTTTTTGACCATAGCCTGCCCTGGTTCATCCGCGTCCCCGAAGATAAGAATTTCGTTGAATTTTTCAACCCAATCCCAGCAGGTATCGACCCATCTCATATCAGAAGAACCGGAGGGAACCGATAGTACGTTCTTCAGGCCGCACTCAGAAAGGGAGAGGGCGTCAATCATTCCCTCTGTGATAATGATTCGTTTTTTATTTGTATCAACCTCGTCCATCCCAAAAAGGATGGGTTCCGCCCCTTTGACGGCAAATTCTTTCCTTTCCCCCTCGGCAGGTTTGCGTGATTTCCTGATTTTGGCATAAGTAAAAATGCCGTTTCGATAAAATGGAAAAACAATATTCCCATCCGTATCTGATGAAACACGATATGCCTCGAGTGTTTTCTGAGAGATCCTTCTTGTCTCAAAATATGAGATGATCTCTTCGGTTAAGGGAAGCAGCTCCATGCTTGGGATGATATACTCCATGACTTTTTTCATAGGTTGGATGGTAAAGTTTTTCCCATTGGCCACGCTTGGATCAGCCACTTCGCCGTAATTTTCTGTAAGCTCCTTGAATGAACCCTCTTGACCGCAACTTCCTCTCTTGCAGTTCCACGCCCCGGTATAGATGTTCATTGCAAACGTATCTCTATCTCCATTCTGTCCTCCATGGCAGATAGGACAGTATGCGGGGATAATTTCCGCACCTTTGACAATAAATTCTCCAAGATGTTTCTGAGCGAAGAGAATAGGTGTCACATAGTCACATGTTATTCCTTCTCCAATTCCTTCGCTAATAACTTCGCTCATAGGTTTTCTCCTGTGATTTTTTCAAGATCAATTCCCTTTCTTTTATCTATTTTTAATTCAATAACATCCGCTGTTTCTATCCACGGATTATGGTCGTACTGGTATCGCCCCGCTGTTTTGTATTTTGGCCCATATCGTGAATCCCACTGTTTACGGAAATCATCTATTCCCGCGTATCCCTCGTCAAGCAGGTCTTTCTTTTTTGTTTTCTTGATCTTACGGACAAGGGGTGTGCCAACTTTCATGAACCGCCGAATGGCGTGAGGGGGCATAAAATATGGGGAATACCACTCGGTGTTTATTACGATTTGCCGGATAGCGGAATATTTCGCTTCGTTTTCCTGATGTCTGGGGAGAAGATCCCCGTCTTCTGAGAAGATATCCCTGAGATAAACCAATGCGCCGCGTTTTTTCATAGCCGTAACAATATGTTCTTTACAGTGTTTCTGCTGTTCTTCGGGGAGATGCCAGAAAGCGAGGAGCCCCCACTTTTCGGGGACTCCTATCGCCTTTTCCGGATCCAGCCTAAGCTTTGATGGTGGGAGGATGTCAATTCCTGCAAGGGAGAAAACAGCATAGAACCCATTTTCCTCGGGAAAGTCTACGTTTTCGTGATGCATCAAACGAGGATAGGCAATGTTGTTGGGCCGTATTTTAGATGGCGTATTGTTTTCGGGTTGCCGTCTCAGGGGTAAACGCACGCGTTGATGCTTTGCCTTTCTCATTCTTTTAAAATCATCTTCGGAGAGGAAGACAGGGCTTATTTCAGCCCTGTCTCCGAAGATAGAGGTGGTAAGCGGGGAATATCGTTCTGTGTCAACATCTGTACTAGTAAGTGTGTCAATAAGCAATCCCTCCTCTTTTTTATGCTGTTTCTTTTATTCTGCTTCAAGGAATGAAGGAAATACACCCCTTTCCTTGAGCATTCCAATCCCTGATTTATAGTGGTAATAGGCAATGCTGTAATTCAATTCCAAAATTTTGGCAGCTTGAACGAGGTTGTATCCACACCTCATCAAGTCAAATATCTTTCGTTTTCTTTTCGGAAGTTTTTTGAACTCGTTATCCAAATCAATACGTTCATCCCGCGTCATCGCAGAACGAACACCAAGCACAGCGTTCTTTCCTTGTTCGGCAAATTCTCTGTCGTTTTCCATCAACTCGTCCAATGAAACAACATCATATAGGACCTGCTTAAAAGCTTCCCTCCAAAAATCGCTATTGATTTTCATAGGAAGCAAGGATATACCAAAACGATGAAGACGCTGCGTGAGTGCAGCGAAAAACCCGGGAAGGCGATGGTTGGGCAGGCCATTGTGACGGATAATATATTCCGCCAAATACACCAGCCCTTCCTGGACGAAATCCTCTGGATCCGCCGATGTAAGATCCTGGTAATAGCGCGAAATACGGAAAGAAAGGTTTTTGACACCTGGGATCATACGGTAGAACTCCTCCCCCTGGAATGGTGTCATGGGGTGGCACTCTTTCAATGCTATATCTCCTTATCATGTACTTGGCTTGCCGTCCCGTTGTTGANNCCTATTCCCTCCTTGTCCGCCTTTTGTGATAACAAATTCTACATTGGCGCTCCTAATCTGGTTGGACACCCTCTCCGCTCCGTTCTTGTCTGTGTAGGTTTGCGGAAAAAATTCACCGACAACATACACCTTATCGCCTTTCGCAAGGTTCTTCGCACAGGCTTCCCCATGTTTCCCGAAGACAGAGGCTTGATAGTAGACGGGAACTTCTTCTTTTCCTATACGGACATTGGCCGCAAGACCCAGGGCACAGACCTGCGTTCCGCCGCTGATTTCGCGAAGTTCAGGGTCGCGTGTGAGGTTTCCTAGGACGTGGATTGTGTTATTTGCCATTATTTGATCTCCTTTAATTTTTTATACAGGTTTGAAAGCATTTCAATATTTTCACAGTTCATGTAGTAGGCTGTCCCAATAATCGGTTTGATGGTTTCATCCGCAAACGTGATTTTTTCGGATGGAGACATTTTCTTGGAAATCCGCATCAGTTCCTTGGCAATATTCTCTCTTGCCTTTGTCAGTTCCGGCGATTCGTCGGATTGCAATTCCTCCTTCTTTTCTTGCTGTCGCTTCTTGACCGAAGCGTCGACATTCGAGCTCCCGATTTCATCTTCGGGCGGAGTGGGGAGATCTTCCCCGGCATAGATATAGAGGCCAAGGCCGAACATCGAAATATTTTTGACGAGGCAGCGCATCAGGGTTTTATTGATGTCAAACATGTCCGCTGCCGCACAGTCTTTTGTGACGGATACTTTCTTTCCGTTCTGCCATTGCATCACCTGATACTGGTAGGGCTTATCCTTCATCGCCTTATTTGCGCCGTTCATCACAGGTAGCCACATTTCGTGGGTAATTCCCTCAATGGTCATCTCTGTAAAGACCATGTAACCCGTGAGGGGGTCATAAACATAAGGCAGGTTGTTTTCAAACTTTTTGATATGATATTCCGCGTCAGGGAATTTTTGTTTCACAGCCGCCCACGCCCAAGCCCACGAAAGATAAGTGAGTTCCGTGTTCCCTGTCTTTTTCTTTTCAGTCTTTTCAGACATGTCTATCGCGTTGAGCACAGCGAAGTGCTGGAGCTCTTTCTTATGTGGCACTTCTCCTACAAGATGAATGTTTGCAGGGGTTTCTTGTAAGTCTCTACTTTTTACTCCTGCCATAATTTTCTCCGTTTGTTCTGGGTTTTCTTTTGTTGCAGCCGTTTTTGCCACTGCCGATCCTTTTGCCGGTGTCATATTTTGTTCCTTTCTGTTTTTTTGACATGCAAAAAAACGCCCTTTGATTTGGATATATCTTTTTCCCTTGCTTTCAAAAGTCTCTACTTAGTAGATAGCGGTTTTTGACCCATTTTCTTCAAACTTTTTTATTTTCTGAAAAAATATTTTTTCAAAAATAAACTATATGGAACTTTGTTCCTCCCGGGATGTTTATTATAAGGGTTTCTTCTGAACCAGCATCCTTGCCGTCCCAGAACGCCAAAACAATGTCTGGTCTTGTTTTTTTAGAATATTTTATCACGGGAATATTTTTCTCTCTGGCACAGCGGAGGACCAAATCATTTACAGGCAGCCCTTTATCTAGAACATAGGATATCCCGCGGTTTTCGTCCAGAAGCCTGTCTGCCCATTGGCAGAGGAGACCGTAGTCCTTAAAAGTTCGTGTGCTTGTTACTGCAATTTTCTTCATTCGTCTTCCTTTTACTAGTGTTTGGTTCAAATTGTCTTAGTTGTCTTAATGGTACACGCTTTTTTTTGAGGATGCAATGTTAAAAAAGGGAATAATTGTTCCCATTTATTCTATTGCCAATTCTGCCTTAACGGGGTTATCTTTTTTATTTTTTACTTTCTTGATCTTATCTGACTTGCTTTGCAGGACAGAAAGCAATTCCTTAATCCCCCTTCTTTCCTTTCTGATTTGATGAAGAGAGGAAATGGTAGCGGAGGGGTTTGGAATATCCCCACTTTCTTCAATCATATGTAATATGTTCTGCTCTTCCTTGTCCTGTTCTGACAATTTTGACATCAGCATTGCTCTTGTTCTTTCGATATTCTCCTCGGTAGAAAACATCGAATAGAATTTCTGGACATCATTTGAACTAAGGTTTGGTGTCACGGGCTTTGATTTACTCCTTTCTTGTGGCCTTTCCCGAAGGATGTTTTTTATTTCATAAGACAAAGACACCAGAGATTCTTGAGATGCTTTGATATCATTCTTGTATAAGAAAAGATAAAATGCCCCCATAACAAGGTCTTCATCCCTGGCGGATATGTTTTTCTGGCAAAAGGAGCACAACATATCCCCATCAAAAACTTCCTCGCGGCACAGGGCACAGTAATAACGATCCGACAACACTGTATTCAATCATTCCTCTCTTTGTGGACAGAGAAAACTCATGCCCTGTTATTTGGTTAGTATGGGTCTCCAGGGGCAGGAGTTTCCCCCTGCCCCGTTGCTTTTAGATGATGGCAAGTAGAATGAAGTTAAGGACAAACAGGGCAGTGGAAGCCCACAGGATGGGATGGATTTCCTTGGCTTTCCCGGTAATGACCTTGGTCAGGGTATAGAAGATAAATCCCACCCCAATGCCGTAGGAGATGCTGTAAGCCAAAGCCATGAACACCCCGGCGAAGAATGCCGGGATGGCTTCTGTCAGATTATCCCACGCAATCTCCTTGAACGCCGATAGCATCATAATGCCGACAACGACAAGTGCGGGGGCGGTAGCTGCTGAGGGGATGGCGGATACAAAGGAAGCAAGGAAGGCGCTGGCAGCAAAGCACAACGCCACTACCACACTGGTAAGCCCTGTTTTTCCGCCGACGCTGATTCCCGCGGCGGATTCCACATAGGTGGTGGTGTTACTGGTCCCGAAGATAGCACCAATGGAAGTAGCGGTCGCATCGGCAAAGAGTGCCTTGTCCATCTTGGAAGAAAACCCTTCGCTCCTTTCCAGAGCTTTCTCGTCTTCTTCTGAAAAGATGCCTGACTTTCGGCCTGTACCGATAAAAGTTCCGATAGTGTCAAAGGTGTCTGTCAGGCTAAAAGCGAATATCGTGATCAGGACAACCGGGAGTTTGGAGATGTCAGAGAAGAGGGAACCAAGTCCTTCAGGCCTGAAGATAGCACCAAAAGTCTGTGGCAATTGGCTGGCCGCCTGTGTGAAACTGATAGACTGCCCTGCCGTGATGCCCATCGGGATCCCGATAATCGTTGTGGCGATGATGCTAATCAGAATGGCTCCCTTGACTTTGAGAAGCATCAGGACAATGGTTAGAACGAGTCCTGCAAGGAAAAGCCAAAGAGCTGGGGTGTTAAGGGTAGAGACAGCCGGAACACCGGCGCTGAAATTGAGAAGCCCCGCATTGAGCAAGCCGATGTAGGCAATGAATATTCCAATGCCGCCACCGATTGCGTTTTGCAAAGATCGTGGGATTGCCTTGATGATTTGCTTCCTGATTTTTGTCACGGTAATCAGAATGTTGAACAGTCCGCACAGGAAAACCATTGACAGCGTATGCTGCCACGAAAACCCAAGGCCGAAGCATACAGTATAGACGAAGAAAGCATTCAGACCCATTCCCGGGGCTTGTGCATAAGGCACATTGGCGAACAAGCCCATCACTAGGGTTCCGATAATGGAAGCGATGATGGTTGCCAGGAAGACAGCTCCCCATGCCATTCCCGACTGGCTGAGGATGGCTGGGTTTACAGCGATGATGTAGGCCATGGTGAAGAAGGTTGTAATCCCTGCCATCACCTCGGTTCCGATTCGGGTGTTGTTTTCTTTCAGCTTAAAGAAATTCTGGATTTTTTCAATCAAATTGTCGTCCCTCCTTTTTCCTTGGACGTATTTTTCTTGGAATTGCCTTTAAAGATATTCTCTTCACACATATTGCTCTGATTCCTCCTCTTTTTTTAGGTTCAACACAAGGTTCAGCAGGATACCTGCCACAGCTGCCGCGGCAATGCATGGAATGTCCGCTCCGAAGAACGGGATGCTCCCGCCGAATGCATACTGGCCACCCACGCCAATTGTCATGACGGTCGCGATAACAGCGATATTCTTCGGAGAGAACATGCTTACTTTCTTGTCCATCAGGATGGCGATACCCTGTGCGGCAATAGCGCCGAACAAATATATTTCAAGACCGCCGATAACGGCAGTCGGAATTGAGTAAATCGCATTGATCAGCGGTGTGAAGCAAGCGATGACCATTGCAATGACGGAAGCGGTCAGTAGAACAGCCGTTGAATAGACCTTGGTAATAGCCATAGCGGAAATATTTTCGCCGTAATTGGTTCCAGCGGGGCCACCAATGGAAGCCGACACGATATCTCCGATTCCGTCACCTACGAGGTTGAGCCACAATTTTTCCGCAATGTTGTAGCGCCCTTTCCCTTTTTGTTTAGCAAGGTCGTTTACATAAATATCGAGCTGATAAATATGAGCGGTGCTCTCCGGAATAGTGGCAATGGCAATTGGCATAATCGCCGCAACGGCTGCCCATGAAGGAATTGGGGCGGTAAAAATGGGCAGTTGAACCAGCCCCCCTGCCTGATTAAGGCTTCTGAAAAGGTTGACCCCACCGAATTCTGCAATAACCCATGCCACAAGGACTCCGGTAAGGGGACCAAGCAACAAGGGAATCTGCCGCCAAAACCGTTTAAGATAAACTGAATACAAAATGGTTGAAACAAGGGTGGTTAGTGAAATGGCCCATGCGGCATTGGATGTTTCAGGCGAAGCGATTCCTGAAGCGTCCTGCATGGCAACAGCTGCAAGTGTCAGACCGATGACCATAGCAACAGAGCCTGTGACAGCGGGTGGGAGGATTTTGTCGATGGTCTGCTTGCCGATGAACTTGATGATCAAACCGGCGGCAATGGATATCAAACCGGATGCCATAATGCCGAACTGTGCCACCCCGATTTGGGTATCAAGACCCGCTCCCTGTGCCGACTGTGCGGCCATCAACCCGCCGACAGCAGAGAGGTAACTGAAGCTTGAGCCGTAGTAGAGCGGAATTTTCCGCCCTGTAATCAGGATGAAGAAGATAGTAGCCAAGCCGCTTGCGAAGATGGTGGTGGATACATGGAACCCTGTGATAAGCGCTACGGTTATCGTGGCAGGGAACATGACGATGACCTGCTGTATGGCGTACAGCAGAAGTTTCAGGAAAGGCGGACGCTCGTCCGGAAGGTAACCCTGTGTTTTTCCTATTTTCATACATTCTCCCTTTTTTTATTTGTGAATCCCTTTAGGGATCCTTTTATGTGTCATGAGGAAAACCCAACAGGGGTCCTCAGATACATTTCATCCGTCCGCCCATCCATGACGGCCTCGTCTCCCACGAGGAAGATGATCTCATCACCGTAGATGAAAGCGACAAATAATTTTGCATCGCTCACGCTTGAATGAACGGTGTTAAAGATTTCCCATGTTGCCGAGCAAAGCTTTTTTGCCAAATCATAGTCCGCTGTGAAAAGGGCGTAAGGATACCGTGACACCATGACAACAAGGACTTCGTTGCCGTGGTTGATATGAGTAAAGGATTCATCCAGATCAATCAGGTCAGAGGTATCTGTTTTTTTCAGCTCACGAATCAAAAGATTGCAACCCAGGACTGACAGTTCTTGTCCTGTTGCCGCACTGGCATTTACCAGTGGCAACAGCATGATGATTGAGACGGCCAGAAAAGCGATGAAAGCAATGGCTTTCCGGGCTGCGGTGTTTTTCTTCATTTTTTTCTCCTTTTGCCTGCGTAATAAGCAGCGTGTTTTTTTATTCCCTTTTCCTCAACAACAGAGGGGGAAGCGGTTTGGCCGCCGACCAGTAGGGATATTCATCAGGGGCGGTGGATACGACAGCAGGTGAAATCAGTACGGGAATCCATTTCCCTGTAAAAGAGCCCACGGTCAATGCGACAACAATCTCTTCTTTGGCGCTTGGAGGGGTGTCCTCTGTTTTGTTCCATTTGTTGTTCCAGTTTTTGTTCTCGTTTTTATTCTCGTTTTTATTCTCGTTCAAGGTGAACCTCCGTTTTGTTTTTGGTTCAGAAAAGGACGCCCCTTAAAGGGCGTCCGCTTTCTGCCGTATCGGAAATTGTGTTTACTCTATCGCTGAATGTTGTCCATGCAGTCTTGCTCTTCTTCCGCAATCCCCTCTATCTGATCCTTTATAACGTTTAGCTTGGTTATCAAGTTGTTAACGTTATCTCTTCTAGTACTATTCAAGCTACATACTCCTTACCCTTTTGTTATTTATTATTCTAGTAACAGATACTCTTTATGTTCCTTACTAAGAGTTATAATATATAAATAATAAAAAACGTGTGCGTGTGTCTGCCTGTCTGCCTGTCTGCCTGTCAACAACTTTTGCATCCTCATCTTATAGATAGCGGGTTTCGACCCACTTTCTTCAAACTTTTTAAGAAATTAAAAAATTTTACAAATAGTTTACAAATAGTTTACATAAAGTTTACAAATAGTTTACAAATAGTTTACATAATGTTCACAATTTAAGAACGATAGTATCTGTGCTACTGTGTGTCTGTATTACTGTGCGTCTGTGTCGCATTTTTTTTCTCATTTTTAACCGAGTCTGAGTTAAGAATCGCAAACAATTCCTCATCCTCACAGTATGCTGAC
>LSQX01194992.1_pt1 | contig 15758 bp, 11 predicted proteins | sample 654561 | NCBI WGS metagenome assembly LSQX01 (sample SAMN04489861, study PRJNA283612) | anaerobic digester metagenome | isolation source: 4 biogas reactors fed with cattle manure at either 37C or 55C with and... | place: Denmark: Kongens Lyngby | collected 2014 | reverse complement strand
CGCGCGATAGGCAAGTACTGCAAGTTCGACCGGTATCCCATGGCGGCCTACCCGATGGGCAACGAAGTGCAGGTGAGGTACGACGGCGGGTTCTCTCCGCCCGACGAGATCGCTTTCCGTGCCATGTTGGAGAAGGAATATGGAGACATTGAGACGCTGAACGCCGCCTGGGGGCGGAAGTATGACAGCTTCGAGGCAGTGCCGCACCTGCGGCTGGCGGAAGCCGTGGCCAAAGGCCTATACCCCGAATGGCTGGCGCACCGTCGGTTCGTGAACAACATGAATACGGCGCGGGCGCGCACTATCGCAGCTGCTTACAGGGAAGTGGACCCCCACGCTCGACCGGGATGCGACGGCACCTGGACCTGGAGCCAAGGCTTCAACATGGAAGACATCCTGGCCCTGGAGGACATCCGCTACTGGGGCTCGTACAGCAGGCTGCCCGATGTGGAGGTCCTACGGAGTCTGCGCCCAGACATCTACTTGAGCAGTATCTATGGCTGGATTCTGCCTCTCGAGGCCTACCCGGAGTTGCCATGGTTCTACCTGCTGATCGGCGCCTCCAGTGATGCGGACTGGTTCATCGCCGGCCCCGGTAATGTGGGGGGGTGCGAACTCTCCGCCGACTACCGGCCCTTCCTCTCGAACATGGCTGAGGAGATGGCGAAGCTCCGGGCCGGTCCTGCCCAACTCCTTATCACCACTCCCCTCAAGCCGGACGGACTGGCGATCTGGGAGAACTACAACTGCTCGGTGGCCAATCAACTGGGCAACCCCCGGTACCTCCAGACCACCGAGACCTCCGTGCCGCTGGTCAACTTCGCCCACCAGCAGGGACTCAACTTCGAGTTCGTCACCTGGCGGAACATGGGAGACAGGTTGCCGAAATCCAAGGTACTCTTCCTGTGCGGGGCCTCTTCCATCAGCCAGCAACAACGCGAGCACCTGCTGAGGTATGTCCAGAACGGCGGCGTGATCGTGGCGGACTGCAACCCCGGCGTGCTCAACGACTCCTACGGAGTGGTTCCCGGCGGCATGCTTCCCGAGTTGTTTGGGGAGTTCCCCGCCCAGTTGGAGGAGCCGGTCCTGAGTCCGGTGACGGTGGACGCGGAGCTCCGGGGCCGGCGGCTCAAGCTGACCTCGGAGGCGCCGATGACGCCCGGCCTCCCAGCCTGCACGGTCCGCCAGTATGGCAAGGGGCAGGCAGTGCTCCTCAACTTCACCTTGGGAGCGGCTTACCTCAACACCTCGGCACAGGAGTTCAGCCAGTTCGTGACCGACCTGCTAGCCGCCTGCGGCATCACTCCGTCAATCAAGACCGAGGGCCTACCGCCAGGCAGCATCCTGCGCGTGCGCCAGGGACGTGGCTTCGACCTGGTCGGGGTACTCGACCGCAAACTGGCTAAAGCCGGGAAGGACGGCGGCGAGATGACGCTTACCTTCCCCGAAGCGGGCTACATCTACGAGGTCGGGAAGGGCTTCGTAGCGCAGGGAGATACCGTGAAGTCCAAGTTGGCCCCACCCTTCCGGCTCTTCACGCGCTTCTCGACGGAGCAGAAGCCGCCCGCGCTGAGGCTTTCGGCCACCTCGGCCAAAGCCGGGGACGCCGTGGAACTGGACTTGACCGTCTTCGCGCCCGGCCAGGTGCTGCTTCTTCAAGTTCGTGATCCGCAGCGCCAACTAATCTGGAAGCGCAGCGAGTCGGTGACGCACGAGGTCCTAGAGGTTGATCCTCAGGAGACGGCTCGACGGATCCATTTCCCCTACAACGGCGCCTTGGGTCAATACACGGTTACTCTCACCGACGCTGCTACGGGGCTGTCCAGCAGGCGCACGGTGGAGATCAAGTAACCATGAATCACTACAGGCCGCTAGGTGGAATCAGGACGTGTCTGCTGGCGCTGGCGGCGCTGCTCTTGGCAGCCGGGGGGAGCCTCGCCAGGCCTATCCCGTTCACGACCGGGACCCAAGTGTACGGGAACGTGCCCTGTAATCTCACGCGCTATACATACCCGCATTGGGGCTTGCGTGTGTGGCTCTGGCACCGCCAGAGCGACGCCAAGATGCATACCCTCATGATGTGGGTCGGAACCGGCGGGCGCAGTGGAGAGATTCGCCCGAGTTTCAAGGGCGCCCACATAGCAGAGTTCTGGAGCGCATGGGAACACGTTCGTGACGATGGCTCGTCAGTAGCGGGCGCGAGCTTCGGTCTGTCCAACGACGCTGGAGAAGGCGCCGGGGTGTTTCTCCTCCGGGCCTTCCGCCTCCCCCGGCACCCAGGGTGGACCTTCATCCAGCTGCGCACCCTGGCCTACGGCGAGGGCGCAACTCCGGTGAGCGGGGCTCCAGCCCTGCTCACCGCATTCACTCTCGACTCCCGCATGGGGTCGCTGCCGGTGTACAGGCATCCCCGCGTTATGTTCGTAGCCTGGCCAGGCGAAAGTGCGCGCGGCGGAGACGAAGTTCCCTGGGACCGAAAGCAGCCTGACTTCAATGCGCTCGCCATATATGGTCGAGGGCTAGGCGAAGAGGCCGGAAGCGATCACCTGGTCTTTGACCCAACCCAGCTGGCGAGTCTCAGCCTGCTGGACTGGCACTATGGCTACCCCAGGATATGCCTGGGCTTCACGCTGCGGCCCACCAACGAGATCGCGTTTGCGCTCGGCGGTGCCAAGGAGGAGAATGGTGAGCACGTCGCGGTGCCGCGGTTCCTGGAAAATGAGCGAGAGGTCATCGCCGAGGCCCTGCGGACCATGGATTGGGAAGTGACAGTAGATCGTGCCCCTTTGGACAAGCTGCTTGCGCAAGTGCGCACGATGCTCGAGGCCGCGCCACCGGGCGAGCTACATCAGCGCTATGAGGACCTCGCGGCTGCGGCTCGCAGCCTACAGCCCCATGATATGGACCAGGCAACGTACTTGGAGGTCCAGATCCGGGAGCTGCTAGAAACCGTCGCGGCCACGATTCTGAAGGCACAGTTCGCAACCGGAAAATGACGGCCTCGAAGGTAAGCCTCTGGCAGTGGTCCCGGCGCCGCCAAGGGCGTGTGCCGGGCCGCCAAGGCCTTCTCCGACGGTCAACACACCCGGCGCGCTGCCGCGACTGAATGATTGCCCCTCGCAGATCGTGGTTCCACACCACATGGGCGCTTGGAGGCTTCGCCTCCTGCTAAGGGCGTCTGTCGCGGTCAGCACGCAGAGTCTCCGTTCCGGGGCCAGGTGCGTGACCTTGTTGCTGATCGGCTGCACCCTCTACACGGATCGGTTGGGTCGGCGCAGAAGCCGGTGACCACTGCTCTCCAGACGCTTGACGAGGTTGGTGTGGCAGAAACCCCTTACTTGCAGGCTGGCTCACTCCACCCCGTCGGGGGCAAGCATCCCCTCTCCTCCAGCACTCTCGCGTACCGCGCGACCACGTGTGGCGTGACGTTGACCACGTCTGGGCCGGTGATCTGCTCGACGAGCTCCGCGAAGACGTTGCCCTTCTCCCAGATGTGTGCCAGGAATGACACCACCGGCGCGTCCAGCGTGGCGATCACCCACCCCGGCCACACCTTCGCTGCCGTGTTGTACGTATCCGGCCCACTCACCCGCACGAATGGTGAACTCGAGCACACGCTCCGGCAGGTCTGGTTCAGGGCGACAAAGTCCCCCCGACGATGTAGAATCTGATTACGAGCGGGCCGCGCCGACGAGATGAAGTACTCCAACCCCGCCCCGGCGACGGCGTCGAATATGTCCCCCCGCACCGTGCTCAACGTCGCTAGATCCGTGTCGCAGAAGGCATAGTACCCCCGGGGAGTTCCGGCCTCCCCGGCAATCTCGCGAATCCGGTCCAGCGCCCTCCGACAGTGCTCCGCCAGGAGTTCCGGCGGGCACTCCGATTCCGCCATCACTCCCCACCCGCCGCTATGCAGCACGGGCTCGATCAGCCCGCACACGCCGCCCCGCTCCGGGCGAATCGTCAGCAGCTCCCAGAGCTGCGGGCACGTCTCGTAGCGCTGCGCATGCGTGGCGAGGCCCATCCTCAGCCCTGTCCGGCTCGCCAACTCGCAGAAGTTCAGCATCGCTTCGTTGTGCGCGACCTCGCCCGAATGTGCCAGCAGCGTCACCAGCACCTTCCCCTCCTGCGCGTACCGCCACAGCTCCTCATCGCTCGGCTCCAGCTCCCGCGGATTCACCTCCGCCTCGGCCCACCGCTGGGGCTCGTGCGCCACTACCGGGAAGGCCGGGCGGTTGGGATCTACGATCTGCAGGCACACCCCGCGCCGCGACCACGCAAACAGGTCCCCGTCGCCTGTCTGCCGCCCCACCATCACCCGGTTCCCCACCTCCACCGCCAGTTCCGCTGCCTCCTCCGCGATCTCGGAGGCGTTTTCCGCGTAGGGCATGGCCACAATCTCCCGCGCCGATTTGAACTTGATCGGCCCATAGACGGCCACCCGCTCCTCCCGGCAGTGGCTCGCGAGTTGTGACAGCACCGCCGGGGGATCGCCAAACACCACTCCCTGCGCTCTTCCCCGCCAGCGCCGTGCGATTCGTAGTGTTACGCTCCCGATGCTATCTTCCCCTGCCACCTTGTCGCCGGTCCCCTCGCCGGCAAAGAAGCTGGTAGCCGGGAGCGCCGCGTACGCCCCGCGCTCATCTGCCTCCGTAAAGCCCAAGGCCTCGCGGTAGCAGATCTCCGGGAAGCAGTAGGGGGCAAGAGAAAAGGTCCTGTCTCCGATCTCGACCGGACCGCTCGGAATGATGACCGCCTGCTCGGGGGCGAGCCCCGTCAGCTGGTCCGCTAGCTGCTCGTACAGGTCAGCCGGGGTAGTCGCCTCTGCGAGGATTGGCGTCCTGAACTGGTGCAGCGAGGACATGAAAAGACGTGGCTGCCCGAAGAGAACCGCTCTCACGTCAAAGACCTGGTGCAGGTAGTTGAACTGCAGGTGGTGCGCGCCGCCAAGCACCGTGCTCCCGTGCTCAGCGAACAGCTGCCCGTCTCGCTCTGCCTCCAGGTAGCACTCCACCAGCGCTCCCCCGCGCTTGGCCATCCAGGCTACGGTGGGGATCACTGCCGGCGCTGCCGGGTTCTCCATCTCGGACAGTACTAACCACAGGATTGGCTTCTGCATCAGGCCGTCCTCTCATTCTGGAAGTGACTCAATCCATCTCTGCAAGCCCACAACAGCCCGCGCGCTCATCTGCCGGCTGGTGGTCCTGGAAACAACACTGGTCCATGGAGCCTGTTCGCTGGTCTTCTCCCGCAGTTGGCCTTCTGCTACCCGCCGAATCATGGTTGCCGTCCCCGATGAACTCAACCGATGGAGTCCCCTTCACAGGAACCACCTTCTCCAAGAGATTCTCTCCTCGGAGCGATCTGTCCTGCATAGACGCGCTTGGCGGCAACTTCCCCGCCGACCTCGTCCCACGGTCTTGTTATTACAGCGGCCTCGTCCCCGTTGACCTGAGCGCGGCGTCCCCCCCCGCAGGCCCTCGCTCTCGAGCCGCCGGACCTTGGTTATCCCGCCACCGTGCCGGGCGACGGCGATGCCCTGGTCACCGCCCGGTACTGAAGCGGCCTGGCCGTGCATCAGCGCTATCACCTGGACGTATTGCTGTGGAGCCTGGAGGAGATGGAGTGGTGAGAGGCCAACTACCTTACTGGCCAGGGCCTTGGCTTCGCGAATCCTGTGGGAAGAAGGAGAGATCTCATGGACCTGAGAGCGTTGGCAACTGCGGGACTGGTGACTTGCCTGCTCTGCCAGGGAGCGTGTTCAGCAGAGCAACTGGACGAGGCCGAGGTGCAGAGGATCGCCGAGGAGATCAGGACGGAAGCCGTGCGGGCCAACGACGACCCGGCAGGCTATCCCCTGCCCCTGCTCTGTAGTTGGCAATGCGGGCACTTCACCCACGACCGGGTAGCTGGCTGGCGGCCAGAGCACCAGATGCAGATGATCGCCGAGGGACATCACCTGCTGCCGTGGTTCAGCCATCCTCGAGGAGAGGTTCCCACGGACCCCAACAGCTTCACCATGAAATACTACCAAGCGGCGATTCAGCGGGCGCGGGAATTGCGCCTACCTCTGACCTTTGTCGCCAGTCAGTGGGAGAGCGGGCTTTCCGGGAAGCCGTATCTTGACCTGCCGGCGGAGCAGAACCCCAACGTGGTTACCGTGGAAGGCAAGATTCTGGGGAAGGTCTCTCCCTTCGGGCCGGTGGCGCCGTGGCAGGAGATCGGCAGGACTTTCACTGACAATCCATGGATGAAGCAGATCCAGGAATGGTACCCGGATCCGCCGCTGGTGATCTTCCTGTCCAACAACGAGCACCACAAGCTCCAGTGGACGGAGGTGGAGACGGAACAGAGGTACCTCGACAAGTACGGCCCGGGCCGCGATGACGACTTCAAGCGCAAGGCCGTAGGGGACGGATGGATCGAGCGGTATCGGGCACTGCAGGACGGGCTGCGCCAGGGCCTCGCAAACGACACCTGGAAGCAGAACTCCATCTACGTGGGGTATGACGCCTTTGGCCTCCCCCATTTCGGGCGCTGGGGCGGATGGATCGCCTATTCGCTGTATACCAAGGGGCGCCTTGATATCGGCCCGTTGACCTGGGACGGAGGCAGCCCGAGCTACTACACCGACGACTGGAATAACCGGCGGGATTTTCACGTATGGAGCCCCCAGGTGGAGTTCATGAACCTGGTTTTTATGCAGCGGCAGGCGCTGGAGCTCAATCCACAATTCTGGTTTGAGTTCTCTACCTGGGACGGGTACCACAACGATCCGGAGAGGTCGAAGACGTACCCGTCCACACGCGCGACGCTGCGGCAGGCCGGCCAAACCTACAACCCCGAGCGGTACGCCGGATTTGTTCAGTTTGCCTTGTGGATGATGCGCCCCCGGGCTGTACGCGACTTCCGGGGCTGGACCGAACCCTGGGAGGACACGGTAGACGAGGAGGGCCACGTCACCTGGGAAGGCGGGGGGCCATACTTCCTGGCTCTGGCAGAGATCGTGGATCGCGTGTATGTGAACGAAACGCTCCGCGACTGGTGGCGCAAGGGCGAGCTGGTGCCCAACCGTGCTCGCCGGCACCCGTACCAGGCGAGTATCCCCGAGGAGTATCAGGGGGCAGATAGGTGGTTCGCGCTAAGCACGACCCTTGACCCTCCCGAGCCCTGGGGTCTGACCACCGAACTCCCGGTGTTCGCGCTCGCCCTCGTGCAGGGCGACGCACCGAACCGGCAGTGGCTCGTCTACGCCCACTCGCCTCTGGCCGACCGCCAGGACGTCGGGGTGACCATCCCCGAATTTGAGCAGGTGACCCTTGACGTGCCGGTGGGAGGCGCCTTCTACCTCCTCACCGAGGCCACCAAGACGGTGAATAAGCTCTAGCCCCTCCCGCTTCGGGAAGCTTACCCGGCCACACGATTGCACTGTGCCGCCCCCAGCCCGGATGGGGGGAATCGAGGGCTTCCGGAGCGCTGTAAAAATTTTGAGGCTCTCGTCCTGGGCCTAGCAGGACTCTCAACTTAGGAGAGCGAACCATCGCCGCGGGTGGCTCAGCCACCTGTCTGATCACGTTGCGTAAGGGATGACCTGTCATGAAGCTCGGCGCCAATTCCGTACTCTTCGGCGGACATAGTCTAGAGACCGCCTTCAAGTATGTGGCCCTCGCCGGATATGACGGTATAGAACTCTCTACCATTGACGGTATGAGCGAACATCTGGTCTTGGACCGCTGGCAGGAGCTGGCACCTGACATCAAGCGTTTCGCCGCGGAGTACGGGCTCGAGCTACTGGCCATGGAGCAGCCTGGCCGGGACCCGCAGCTGATGGAAGTGGCCTTCCAGGCCGCGGCCGAGCTCGGTATCCCCATCATCAACTGCGGCCCCGGAGGTAAAGCCGATGACCCCCCCAGCGTCCAGGAATGTATTGACTCCCTGGGCGCACTCTCCGAAAGAGCCGCCCATTACGACGTGACGGTCTGTGTGAAGGCACACGTCGGCGCTGCTATCCACGATACCCCCTCGATGCTTCACGCCATGGAAGCCATCCCCTCTCCAAACTTCGGCATTGACATGGACCCCTCCCACATCTACCGTGGCGGCGAAAACCCTGTCGAGGCCCTGCAGGCGGTCATCTCTCGCGTCAGGCACGTACACATTCGCGACTGCAAGGGGCGGCAGCAGAACCCCGGCCCTCCCGCCATGCAGGTCAACGGACGTGGCGACATTGACCTGCTCGGATATATGCGCGTCCTGCACGAACATGGCTACGCGGGACCGGTAGACCTGGAGATCATCGGCGCGCGCGATCACACCGTGGAACAATGCTGCATCATCGCCGCGGAGGCCCGTGGGCACATGCAGGCCTGCCTGCAAGCCTTGGGCGCACGGTAAGGCACGAAAAGAGGAACCTGCTATGGCTCTTAGAGTGGGTGTTGTGGGCATGGGCGGCATTGGCGACACACATGCCGCCAGCCATCAAGAAGACTCCCTGGCGGACCTGCGCGCTGTCTGCGATGTGGTCCCCGAGCGCGCGGACGCCGCCGCAGAGAAGTATGGCGTGAAGGCCTACTACTCCCTGGCCGAGATGCTGGACGCGAAGGAGCTGGACGTGGTGGACGTCTGCACCAGCGGATACGAGAACGGGAGTTGGCACTTTGAACCCGTCATGGAAGCCCTGACGGCAGGCAAGAACGTACTGTGCGAGAAGCCACTCTCGAACGACATCGAAGAAGCCCGGGAGATGGTACGCTTCGCCGCCAGCCAGAAGCTCTACCTCGGCTGCAACCTCAATCACTACTTCACGCCGACCGCGGAACGCGCGCGGCAGTACATGGATGAAGGCGCCCTCGGAGAGACTCTCTATCTGCTCTTCAAAATGGGCTTCAATGGCGGCGAAGCGGGCTATAGTCTCAACAAGTCTCCACGCTTCAACCAGCCCTACGCCCACATGAAGGCCTTCCTCACTCACCCCCTCAGTGTAATGCGCTATTTCTGCGGGGACATTACACACCTCCAAACCTTCGCCACCAAACCTGGCTTCCGCAAGAACCAGGGCGACCTCTTGCTCTCGGTGAACAGCGTCCACGTGAAATTTGCCAATGACACAGTCGGCTACCTGCTCAGTCATCGCGGCGACGCCGTCTGGGGGCTGGGCGGTTGGTGGAGCGTGGAAGTTGCTGGCAGCAAAGGAACCTTCTGCATCGAGAACTGTGTCGAGAGACTGACTTACTGGCCGGTGCCCAAACCCGGCACCCAGCTGGGCTTGGGAGAGGAAGCCCAGCCGGAGGTGTTGGATACCGGCATCAAAGATTTCGGGCAAACCTTCCCGAACCGCATCCATGCCTTCCTGGAGGATGTAACCAACGAAGTTCCGTTCGAACACTTGCGCGCCTCGGGGCGAGATGCTCTGGCCACCCTGGAGTACATCTTCGCAGCCATCGAGTCCTACGAGAGCGGTGGCGAGCTGGTGCGCCCGCACTCCCTCCCGTCCCTCCACGGCGACCCCCGGGTCGAGCAGATCTGAGGCCTTCACATGCTCAATCTCGGTATCCTGGGTGGTGCCCACGGACACGTACAATCCTATTGCACTCGCTGGCGCGAGCATCCCGAATGGGGTATACACCCGGCGGTGGTCTGGGATCACGACGCCTCCCGGGCAGCGGAGCTCGCACAAACCTTTGCGCTGGAGATCGCGCCCTCCATCGAGGTCTTGCTGGAGCGCGCTGATATCTCCGCCGTGGTCATTGCCTCCGAAACCTCCCTGCACGCCGACCTGGTGGAGCAGGCCGCCGCGGCAGGCAAGGCCGTCATCCTGCAGAAACCTCTGGCGCTGACGCTGGAGGAGGCCGACCGCCTTGTCGCGGCCGTCGAGCGCGCCGGCGTGCCCTTCACCCTGGCCTGGCAGATGCGCGTGGACCCGCATAACCTGAAGATCAAGGCACTCCTGGAGAGTGGCGAGTTCGGACGGCTCTACATGCTGCGCCGCCGGCACACGCTCAACGTCCATCTCTGGCCAGGTTTCGAGAAGAGTTGGCATGTCCAACCAGAACTGAATCGTGATCTCTTCGCCGATGACGCCGCCCACCCCGTAGATTTCATCTACTGGCTCCTGGGCATGCCGGTCAGTGTGACTGCGGAACTGGGCACGCTGCACAGTCCCGCCATCGTCAACGACAACGGGATCCTGATTTTCCGTTATCCCGACGGCTCTTTTGCGGAGGTGTCCGTGACCTTCGTCGTCAGCGGTGGAGAGCTGACCACGGAGGCGTTCTGCGAGCATGGGACTATCGTGCACCATTACGGGGACGGGCCCAGTACGAACCACCCCTGGCCGCCGGGCGGCATCCAACTCAAGTGGTTCCTGCAAGAGGCGGGTGACTGGACCCTCAGCGACCTGCCGGAGATTCACAACCACGGCGAGCGCCTGGCAGGACTTGCCCGACCCTTGGCCGAATTTCTGCATGGGGAACGCCCCGCCCTTGCTACTGCACAGGAGGGCCGCGACGTGTTGCGCCTGGTGCTGGCTTGTTATGAGTCCCATGAGCAAGGCCGGCGTATCATGCTATGAAGAACGCCGGGAGGAACTGAAGCGCCCCCGGACAGTACTCGGCCCCCACCTAACGAGTAGGAGGCACCTATGCCTGTGCGAAAGAAACCCAATCTGCTACTGATCGGTATTGACAGCCTGCGGGCGGACCACATGAGCCTGTACGGCTACCCGCGGCTCACTACGCCGCACATGGACGCCTACGCGGCGCGGGGAGCTACCTTCTCGCGCTGCTACAGCCCCCACATCCCCACCACCCCCGCGTACACCTCCATGTTCACCGGGCTGGACTGCTTCAGCATGGACGTGGTGGCGCTGCGCCATGAGGGTGGCCTGCGTCCTGAATTGCGGACCCTGGCCGAGACCTTGGGCGACGCCGGCTACGCCACTACCTGTGTGGGTTTTAGCGGCAACCCTGCCTCCCGCGGCTTTCAAAAGTACCTGGACTTCAGCGGCTGGGGCTCTTGGGACGAGGGACGCAGCCCCAAGGCCGAGAATCTCAACGAGGTGGCCCTCCCGGAACTGAAAAGCCTGGCCGCTGAGGCCGAGCCTTTCTTCCTCTTCCTGCGCCACATGGACCCACACTCGCCATATCTCCCGCCCGGTCCTTTCGAGCGGCTGTTCTACGGCGGCGATGAATGCGATCCAAACAATGACTCTCTAAATGAGGTCTACGCCTTCAAGCCCTTCGCCGATTACTTCCGGAGCTGGTTCCCGCCCGGCTGCACCGATAAGGAGTACGTCATCGCCCAGTACGACGGCGCGGTGGCCTACATGGACGCTTGCCTCGGTAATATCTTCACCACCCTGGCGACACTGGGCCTCGAGGAAGAGACCCTGGTGGTGATCACCTCCGACCACGGCGAAACCCTCCAGGACCACAACTGCTACTACGACCACCACGGCCTCTACGACCCCACCCTGCACGTTCCCTTGGCCTTCGTCTTCCCGGGCAAGGTTCCTGCGGGGGCGCGATTTGAGGACTTCGTTCATCAGAAGGATCTTGCACCCACGATTCTGCAGCTACTGGGAGTCAAGCCCGAGCAGAAACCGGACGGCCGCAGTCTGGTGCCCCTTATGAAGGGCCGACCCCGCCGGCCTGAGCCTGAGTACTACCTCACCGAGGCCACCTGGATGCGCAAGCACGGTTGGCGCACGCCAGAGTGGAAACTCATCCACGCCCTGGAGCCCGATTTTCACTTCAAGCCCGAGATTGAGTTATACAACCTGCTCCAGGATCCCGGAGAGGACCACAACCTCGCCTCGCAGGAGCCGGAGGTCGTGGCCTTCCTCGAGGCGCGGATGCAAGCGCACATCGCTCGCCGCGAAGAGCAGACGGGAAGGACCAATCCCATCTACACCAATGTCAATTGGTGCGAGCGGGGCCGGCCCTTCACCAGTGCACAGGAAGCCTACGACGCCCAGTATATCGGCTCGCCGGCGGCTGCCAACAAGCTGCAAGCCAAAGAGCTGCGGACCCAACGCGGCGCCAAGAAACTCTAGCTAGACCAGGAGACACACCATGCTCATCACCGTGATCGGTCGTGGACATTCGGGAACCCGCGCCATGTCACACACTCTCAGCGCCTCCGGGGTCTGTATGGGCGCCCAGCTAAACACCTCGGGAGACCTCATCCCCCCCGAGGAGATGTATGAAGCCTGCCGGGTTTTCGCCCGCCACGTGCGTTACCTGGGTGATCTGGAATGGGACTTCTCCGCGCTGCATACCATGCCCATCGATCCGGAATTCACTCGTCTGGTCGAGTCTTTCCTTTCCTCGGTGCTCAGCAGTGAGGCTCCTCATCGCGGCTGGAAGCTCCCGGAGACCACTCTGGTGCTCCCCTGGATTGTGCGCATGTTCCCGGAGGCCAGGTATATCTACTGGACCCGTGACCCCCGCGACTGCATCCTCGGCGCGCACCTCACCGACGATCTGAGCGACTTCGGCGTGCCTTATGAGCACACGAACGACCTCCGCCTGCGGCGGGCCATTAGCTGGAAGTACCAGTATGATCTCATGCAATCCACCCCCTCCCCCACCCATCGGATTGACCTCCGTTTCGAGGATTTCATCCTGCATCACGAGGCTTCACTGGAGCGCCTGCAGGCCTTCCTGGGCTTCCCCCTGGCTCGTATCGATGTGGGCGACGGTAGCAATATTGGACGCTGGCAGGCCGCGGAGGGGCAGTACGACTTCCCCTTCTTCCCGCGCCAGACGCTTTATGAGGAGGTGCCAGTGTGAGCAGCTCCTCCCCTCGTCCCCTACGGGTCGCTGTTATTGGCCTGGGGCCCATCGGCAACCTCCATGCGCGACTCTACCAGGAGGACGACCTGGCTGAGCTGGTGGGGGTCTGCGACCTTCTCCCAGACCGGGCCAGCGCCGCGACAGAGCGCTTTGGCGTCCCCGCCTTCCCGGATGTACCGACCATGCTCAGCGCGCTTTCCCCCGACGTGTGCAGCGTGGCCACGGGCGGCTACGAGTACAGCAGCGACCACTATGAACCCACTATCCAGGCCCTCGAGGCCGGCTGCCACGTGCTCTGCGAGAAGCCTATCTGCAACGAGTTGCAGCCCGCGGCGGAGATGGTCCGTTGCGCGCGCGAGCGAAACCGCTGCCTGGGGGTGGACTTCAACCACCGCTTCACGCCCGCCGCCTGGCAGGCCAAGCGTTGGCTGGACGAGGGACGTCTGGGCGACCTGCTCTTTGCCAACATGGCGCTCTGGATCGGACGCCCCGGAGAGTTTGACTCGCCCTACTTTCATCTCAAAGCGCTGAATCCACACTCCATTGACATACTCCGTCATTTCTGCGGCGATGTCGTCGAAGTCCAGCTCTTCGCCATGCGAGCGCCAGACCGGAACCTCTGGTCCACGGCCTCCTGGAATTTCCGCTTCGCCAATGGCATGGTCGGCCATCTCACTAGCAGCTATGACATCGAGCGTGGGCACCCCATGGAGCGCTGTGAGGTAGCCGGCGTCCAGGGGCGTCTGGTGGTGGAGGACATGTGGCGCGAGGCCACCCTTTACCCCGCCGGTAATCCTGTCAAGTCGGTCTATACCAACCCCGTGTTCGGCGGTTACGAGAGTTTTGGAGATACCTTCCGCGCGCGCCTGCACGCTTTCTTGGCCCAGGTCAGTGGGGGGGTTTCTCCCGAGGAGATTGACGGCTCCGGCGCTGACGGCCTCGCTGCCCAGACCGTGATCGAGGCCGGTATCCAATCCCTCGAGCGTGGCGAGATCGTCAAGATCGAGGAGGTGGCCCAGCCACTGTAGCTAGTTCCCCAGCCGGGCCCCTCCACTGGAGGACATCGTGATTAACCTGGACCTGTTTGATGCCAACGCTGTGGTAGGTAACGTTTCTGACCAACGCCCAGAGTTTCCCAGGGCTGCGGACCTGCTGGCCCACATGGACCGCCTGGGGATTGGGCGCGCGCTGGTATGGCATGCGGGCGGAGCGGGTTTCCAGACTATCTGGGGTAATGAAAAGCTTCTGGCGGACCTTGCGGCCACCCCTGCCGCCGCCGGACGCCTCTTCCCCGCCTTTGTCATCTCACCGAATGTCTACTACGAGCGCGGCTCCCTGGATTGGCTCCGCTCCGCGATGGAGCAGCAGAGCGTGCGCGCCTTGCGCTTTTCCTATGCACGGCCCGAATGGTCTCTCGATGCCTTGGAGCCAGTGCTGGAGGCCCTGCTTCCGCTCTCCCCCGTGCTCTTCCTCAGCGCCCGCGAGTCTCTCCCCAAGGCGGAACTCCTCGCCCTGGCCGCACGGTTCCCCCAGCTGCCGCTGGTGATTACCGAGGCCATGTGGGGCCACCTGGGTCCCCTACTCGACCTCATGCGCCAGCGGGCGAATATCTACCTCGAGACCTCCTGGTTACACACCCACCGGGGCCTTGAATTGTTCCTCGAGCACTACGGCGCCGAGCGCCTGCTCTTCGGCACTGGCTTCCGCTCCCACCACGGCGCGGCGATCGCCGAGCTGGCCCTCGCCGATCTTACCGCCCCCCAGCGCGAGGCCCTGGCCCACGGCAACCTGGAGCGGCTTCTCGGCCTGCCCGCGTCCAGCGCGCCGGCATTGTCCAGTACACTCTCTCCCCTCTGGGACCGCCTCCTGGCCCGGGAGCCTCTGGGCTGCGAGGTGGTGGACGCCCACGGCCACCTGGGCCCCATGGGCAGCTTTGTGACCCAGGAGCAGGACCTGTCCGTCCAGACCCACCGGGCCCTGGCCTGGATGGATCGCTACGGGGTCAGCACCATGGTTATCTCCGGTGATGAGGCCCTCCACGCCGACCCGGTGGTAGGCAACCGCATACTGGAGGAAAGCCTGACTCCCTATGGTGGCCGCTTTCGTGGCTATCTGGCCTTCAATCCGTGGTACGCTGAAGTCACAGAGCCCCTGCTCGACGACTGCTTCTCGCGTCCCTTCTGGGCCGGGTTCAAGCTACTCTGCGATTACTGGCGCGTCCCCCTCACTGACTCGCGCTTCACCCCGGCCTGGGAGTACGCCCACGCGCATTGTCTGCCGATTCTCATTCATACCTGGGGCGGGGGCCTCAACTCGCCCGCCATGCTTTCAGACCTGGCACCCAAGTACCCCCACGCCCTCTTTCTCCTCGGCCACTCCGGCGGCTCCGCGCGCGGAGAAGCCGAGCGCCTGGCCCGGGATAACCCCAATGTCTACCTGGAGTGGTGCGGGAGCTTCACGGTTCCTGATTCGTGGGAGGATACCCTGGCCCGCGTTGGCGCAGACCGCATCGTCTTCGGCACCGACGCCATCCCCCACAGCTTCGTGTGGGAGCTCGGGCGCTTGCTTTCCCAGCCCTTCACGGAAGAGCAGTTCCGACAGATCCTGGGCGCCAACATGCGCGCGATCTTGGCCCGCCGCCGCTAGACCGTACCAGCCCACGCAGCCTCCGCCCCTGGTCGACGCTCAGGGCAGGTAGAACACCTGCTCCAGCGGCCGCATGGCCTCATCCGGACGCTGCCCGTCCAGCGCTTCAAAGAACTCGACCATCTCCGCCTGCCAGCGGGCATTGACCTCCTCCTTCTCCATGCCCTCTTGCGCAGCTTGAAAATCCTCCGTCTCCAGATAGCCGACCAGCAGGCCATCCTCGCGCAGAAATAGCGAGTAGTTGTGCCAGCCAGTGCGGCTCAGCGCCTCGCGCATCTCTGGCCACACGTTCTGATGGCGCGCCTTGTACTCATCCAG
>LSQX01137681.1_pt1 | contig 15761 bp, 14 predicted proteins | sample 654561 | NCBI WGS metagenome assembly LSQX01 (sample SAMN04489861, study PRJNA283612) | anaerobic digester metagenome | isolation source: 4 biogas reactors fed with cattle manure at either 37C or 55C with and... | place: Denmark: Kongens Lyngby | collected 2014 | reverse complement strand
CCTACATCCCACTGCAATTTTTAATCTTTATATTGCAGAATAAATGCTAAAGAATCTAAATTATTTAAACACTTGTTCAAATCCACCATCTTTACAGAATATATTTATTAATAAGAACTTATTTTGACTAAATTGCTTTCTTTTGTAAAAACAGTGATATGCATTACAGACTCTCCCCTATATAGAATTATTTTTTATTGTTATCATGTTGCAAATTTTTGAAAAGCCGCAAAGCTTCCTTATCGCCTCGTATTTGATGAATGCGGCAGATTGGACGAATCGATTTTCAATACACAGACATTTCATACAGATTTAGAGGTTTGGTATAAATTGCATACAACTGTATTAAATGCAATTTAACTACCTCCACAATGGCAAGTTTTAGGCATTCGCTCAAGCTTGCTTAGGATATATTCATGAAAAAGTTCCTTGGTCTTGTACTTGGTCTTTCAGTCGGCTTGGCGGGCTGTGGCAAACAAGAAGCGCCTGCGACTGACGCAGCACAAAAAGATGCATCAGCATTGCAAACCGTTACTATGGCTTCTACTGGTTCAGACGCAGATATCTGGCGTTTTATTGCAGACTTGCCTGAAACTAAAGCTGCAGGTATTCAACTTGAAGTGAAAAACTTCACAGACTACGTGTCTATGAACACAGCGGTTGCCAATAAAGAAATTGATCTAAACGCATTCCAATCTTATGCCTATATGGTTGCGTTTAATGCCAACAACAAAGATCAGATTGCACCTGTTGCCACTACTTATTTAGAGCCAATGGGCATTTACTCAAGCAAAGTCAAAAAAGTGGAAGCATTCCAAAACGGTGCAACCATTGCCATTCCAAATGACGGTGCCAATGAGTCACGTGCTTTGCTTTTACTTCAATCTGCAGGCTTGGTTAAGCTGAAAGATGGTTTTGACTATGTGCAAGGTACACCTGCGGACATTATTGAAAACACCAAGCAAATTAAAATCAAACCTATTCAAATGGCAACTGCTGTACGTGTAAAAGACGAAGTTGATGCAATTGTTTTGGGCAATACCCTTGCAATGGAAGGTGGCTTAAACGTATTAAAAGACTCTATTTATTATGAGCCAATTGACCAAAGCACAAAAATGAATGTCAACATTATAGCGACTGCTGCAGAGCGTCAAAATGACCCTGTGCTACAAAAAGTTGGTGCGCTTTACCATACCGCAGCAGTGCAACAATATATTGATCAAAACTTTGGCGGCACCAAAGTGGATGTGAACAAGCCGGTCAGCTATTTCACTGAAACAGCAAAATAGTAATATAATGCGCTAAACAAAACAGGCAAAGCGAACTTTGCCTGTTTTTTCATTTATGGACAGTTTTTGACGATATGATTGAATTTAAAAATATTTCAAAGCACTATCAGCTCAAAGGTCAAACTTTACGTGCATTGGATCAGATTAATTTACAGATTCCGGCAGGCAGTATTTTTGGCATTATTGGTTATAGTGGTGCAGGTAAAAGCACTTTAATCCGCTTGATTAATTTGTTGGAACGTCCGAACGCAGGGCAAGTCATCATTCATCAAAAAGATTTTACTGCGCTGAATGCACGTGAATTACGTCAAGAACGTGCCCATATTGGGATGATTTTTCAGCACTTCAATTTATTGCAGACTAAAACTGTGGCCGCCAATATTGAAATGCCGATGAAACTTCTCGGCTGGAGCAAAGCCGAACGTGAAAAACGTTTAAATGAATTGCTTGAGTTTATTGATTTAAAACATAAAAAAGACGCTTTTCCCGATGAGCTTTCAGGCGGGCAAAAACAACGTGTTGGCATTGCCCGTGCCCTAGCCAATCATCCTAAAATATTGCTTTGCGATGAAGCCACTTCTGCACTTGATCCGCAAACCACTAAATCGGTGTTGGAACTACTTAAAAAAATTAATCAGGAACAAGGCATTACCATTGTAATGGTGACCCATGAAATGGATGTGATTGAATCTGTTTGTGATTATGTGGCGGTGATGGAACAAGGCAAAGTGATTGAAACAGGTTCAACACTGGAAATTTTTAGTCAGCCGCAACATCCAACCACCAAAAGTTTTATTCAAACGGTTTTACAGCAACAATTGCCAGTTAATATTCTGCATAACCTTGAAAACCAAAATCAGCACAGTATTTATTGCCTGAAGTTTTTAGGAAAATCTGCTCAGGAAACCGTGATTCAGGCCGTCATTAAACAGTTTGATATTAGCCTGAATATCCTATTTGCCAACATGACTGAAATAGATGGCGCAGTAATTGGGCAAATGTTTATTCAATTATTGGGCGATGCTGCAGAAATTCAGAATGCCATTGCCTTCTTGGAAAGTAGCGGTGTACAGGTTGAGCAGTCAGGAGTACAAGCATGAGAGATTTAATTGTACAGTGGCTGACTTCGCTGACCGCTCCATTTTGGAAAAGCTCCTTATCCATTGACCAGTTTGTCACAGCTTTGCAAGAAACTTTTCACATGGTGTTCTTTGCCATGTTGTTTGGTTGTATTTGGGGCTTTATTCAGGGCATTACCCTTTTGGTCACTCGTCCAACAGGTATTTTGCCAAACCGTGTGATTTATCACGGGCTCAACCCCATTGTAAACGCACTACGCTCTCTGCCATTTATTATTTTGTTGATTGCGGTCATTCCCTTAACCAAGCTCTTGGTTGGTACCTCTATTGGAACTTGGGCAGCGATTGTACCGCTGACGATTTATGTCGGCCCCTATATTGGTCGTTTGGTGGAAACTTCATTACTTGAAGTCAATGAAGGAATTGTCGAATCTGCACAGGCGATGGGTGCAACACCATTACAAATCATCTTCAAATTTATTTTACCCGAAGCACGCAGCTCACTCATTTTAAACTTGACCACAGCCACCATTAGCTTGATTGGCGCAACTGCCATGGCGGGTGCTGTCGGTGCAGGCGGTATTGGTGACCTTGCCATCTCCTACGGTTATCAGCGTTTTGACAGTAGTGTTGTCATGCTAACGGTGGTGGTGTTATTAATTTTAGTGCAGTTGGTGCAAAGTTTAGGTGACTGGTTATCTAAGCTGAGATAAAACAATCATCACTCAATTGCGTATAACTTAGCCTGTTCACCCCACTCAATGAAACGGCAAAAGTTAGTACATAAAATTAAAATTGTGTTAGTTGTTGAAGATCACTTCAGCACAGAAAAACACTGCGGCATGTTTTGTCTTGAGCAGAGCATGCTAAACTAACCCGTGATTTTTTAAGGGACTGATTCATGCGCTTTGTTCATTTAGGTATACATACAGAATTTTCGATTACCGAGTCGATTGTACGCGTACCTGACTTGATTAAAGCTGCAGTCAATGAAGAAATGCCTGCCTTGGCATTGACCGATTTATCCAACTTACATGCTGCCGTAAAGTTTTATGGCAAATGTTTGGGACAAGGCATCAAACCAATTTTAGGTTCAGTGCTGCGTTTAAATGATGCCGATCATCGCGTGACCTTATTATCGATGACCAATCACGGTTGGCGCAACCTGACTGAACTGGTTTCTCGTGGCTATATTGAAGGCCAGCAGCTCAATATCCCCTGTGTGAATAAAACATGGATATTAGAACAAGCCGATGATCTGATTGTATTGCTGGGTATTCAAAGTGATGTCGGCAAAATGCTGATCACCTCCAATCCGCAAAAAGCAGAACCCTTGCTTGAAGAATGGATTGAAAAATTTGGCAATCGGGTTTATTTAGCCCTGACCCGTACAGATCGCCCTGATGAAGACACCTTTATTGCCGAAGCAGTTAAATTAGCTAAAAAATATAATATTGGCGTGGTAGCACATAACGATGTGCATTTTATTCGCCGTGAAGATTATGAAGCGCATGAAGCGCGCGTCTGCATTGCCGATGGTTATGTCTTAGGGGACAACCGTCGTCCAAAAACTTACAGTCCTGAGCAATATTTTAAAACCGCCGAAGAAATGACGGCGCTGTTTTCTGACATTCCAAGTGCCATTGAAAACAGCTATCACATTGCCAAACGCTGTAATGTCACACTGCAATTGGGTAAATACTTCCTTCCAGATTATCCAATTCCAGAAGGACACACCATTGACACCTACTTTGCACACTTGTCCAAGCAAGGTTTGGAAGAACGTCTAAATGTGCTTTATCCTGTTGCACAGCGTGACGAAGATTGGGCAGAAATTCGCAAACCTTATGATGAGCGAATTGAATACGAAATTAATATTATTAATTCCATGGGTTTCCCAGGTTACTTTCTGATTGTCATGGACTTTATTCAGTGGTCTAAAAACAACGGCGTACCTGTTGGCCCAGGCCGTGGTTCGGGCGCAGGTTCACTGGTTGCCTACAGCTTAAAAATTACCGACTTAGACCCACTGCGCTATGAACTATTATTTGAACGTTTCTTAAACCCAGAACGCGTATCTATGCCCGACTTTGACGTCGATTTCTGTATTGCAGGACGCGATAAAGTCATTGACTACGTAGCTCGCACCTATGGACGTGATGCAGTATCGCAAATTGCCACTTTCGGTACCATGGCAGCCAAAGGTGCAATTCGAGATGTCGCACGAGTTTTGGGTAAGTCTTATGGCTTGGCAGACCGTATTTCCAAACTGATTCCAACCAAACCCTTAGGACTCAGCCTAGAAGAATCAATTGAAGCCGAACCCCAACTTAAAGATGTAGTCACCAACCCGTCTAACCCAGACTATGATGATGCCTCTGAAATTTGGGAAATGGCCCTAAAGCTTGAAGGCATAACCCGAAATACAGGTAAACACGCGGGTGGCGTGGTCATTGCACCCACTAAAATCACCGACTTTTCTGCAGTCATGTGTGATGCCGATGGTACCGCACGTGTTGCGCAATACGATAAAGACGATGTCGAATCGGCAGGTTTGGTCAAGTTCGACTTCTTGGGCTTACGTAACCTGACTGTTATTGAAGATGCGGTACAAAATATTAATAAACGCATCAAAGCCGATACACCGCTAGATATTGCTCATATTCCACTGGATGATAAAGACGCCTATTTAGTCTTTGCCAATGCCAATACGACTGCAGTATTCCAGTTTGAATCCGTGGGCATGAAAAAGATGCTGAAAGAAGCACGCCCAAGTAAATTTGAAGAAATTATTGCTTTCGTGTCATTGTATCGTCCAGGCCCAATGGATCTAATTCCAGACTTTATTCACCGTATGCATGGTGGCGAGTTTGAATATCTACATCCTTTGCTAGAAGGTGTGCTTGAGCCGACCTACGGTATTATGGTCTATCAGGAACAGGTCATGCAGGCAGCACAATATTGTGCAGGCTATACACTCGGTGGTGCAGACTTACTACGTCGCGCCATGGGTAAGAAAAAACCTGAAGAAATGGTGAAACAGCGCCAAATCTTTATTGAAGGTGCTGAGAAAAAAGACATTGATGCCGCCACAGCCAACCATATTTTCGACTATATGGAAAAATTCGCTGGCTATGGTTTTAACAAATCACACGCAGCTGCCTATGCCTTGGTGGCATATCAGACTGCATGGCTCAAAGCACACTACCCTGCTGAATTCTTGGCAGCGGTCATGTCATCGGAAATGCAAAACACCGATAACGTGGTGTTCTTGATTGATGATTGCCGCCACAATGGCTTAGAAGTGTTACCGCCTTCAGTGAATATGTCTTTGTATCATTTCCACGCAAGCGATGAACGTACCATTGTCTATGGACTTGGTGCGATTAAAGGCGTGGGTGAACAGGCCATGCAATCTGTGATTGATTCACGCCAAAAAGAAGGACCATATCGCGACTTATTCGATTTCTGCCATCGTATTGATTTGAAAAAAATCAATAAACGGACTTTAGAAGCTTTAATTCGTGCGGGAGCTTTAGACTGTTTAGGCATCGAACGTTCTAGTTTAATGGCACAATTGCCAGAGGCAGTACAAGCAGCAGAACAAGCCCGCTCTAACCGTGAAACAGGCATTATGGACCTGTTTGGTGAGGTTGAAGAAGTACAGCGTAAACCTGCCAAACCTGTGAAGCCATGGTCAGATGAAGTACGGCTCAAGGGTGAAAAAGACACTTTAGGTTTATACCTGACAGGCCACCCGATAGATGTTTATCGCAATGAACTCAAAGCCTTTATACCTAGTAAGATTAATGAACTAACCCCAACCCGACGTGGTGTGACCACCGTCTTTGCAGGTCTAGTGGTGGATGTTGCTAACTTCCCAAATCGGATGGTGGTCACTTTAGATGACGGTACCGCACGTATAGAAGTCTCTGCCAACCATGAGCGTTTCCAACGTTTTAAAGACATCGTACAAACTGAAAAAGTGGTGGTGATTGAAGGCGAAATTTACGAACGCGAAGGTTTTGACCGCCCTATGGGTCGGTTAACCAAAGCCTTTAGCTTAAATGAAATTCGTCAAAAACGTGCCAACAGTATTCAGATTCATTTACATACAGAACATTTAAGCAAGACCCTGAGTCAAGACTTACAAACAATGTTGCTGCCTTATTGTAATGTAGATTTATGCACCCATATTCCAGTCATTTTGCATCTAGATTATGCCTATGCTCAAGCTGAATTGCATTTGGGTATTCAGTGGAAAGTTGCCCCTTTAGATGAAGCCTTAGTCAAACTACGTGATTATTTTGGCAAGGAAAACCTGCATATTGAATATCAGGTGAAATCGAAGGCAGCCCGAGTCGCAGAAGTTGCTAAACCTGCAAATATTGCACCGCCGCCTGCGGACATGAGCATGGACGATGCACTAGATTTATATAATGCAGAAGCTGATCAATATTCTTAAAAATTTAACCCATTTGGATTTGTTATGAGTCAAGTTGACAATGCCGCTGTTGCCGCACATCTCTCCCACGTGCGAATTGTCATGGTAAACACCACCTTGCCTGCCAATATTGGCAGCGCCTTACGTGCCATGAAAACCATGGGGCTATGTAAATTAGTTTTGGTTTCGCCTAAAACCTATCCACATCCAGATATTGACGCTTTAGCCGCAGGTGCAACCGACCTAATTGAGCAGATTGAAGTGGTGGAAACACTTGAAGATGCCATTGCAAATTGTCATCTGGTTTTTGGTACCAGCGCACGTAGCCGTACAATTCCTTGGCCATTGCTAGATGCACGACCTGCCGCAGAAAAATCGTTAAATGCTGTGGCACAGCATGGGCAAAATGTCGCGATTATTTTTGGCCGTGAAGACCGTGGTTTAACCAATGAAGAACTGGCTTTGGCCAATTATCATGTCACTATTCCTGTCAATGAGGAATATGGCGTGCTAAATGTCGCTCAAGCCATTCAGGTCATTTGCTACGAAATGCGTATGGCAGCCATGGATATTGTGGGCAAAGTTGTCGATCCTGCTGCAACCATGCAAGTAACAGATTCTGAAGCCATGCAATGGGATGAGCCTTTGGTAAATCACGAACAAATGCAGCAGTTCTATCCACATTTAGAAAAAATGCTGGCAGAAATTGAATTTATGGATCCAAAAAATCCACGATTATTGCCTTTACGCTTGCGTCGGCTTTTCGGACGTATACAATTAGATCGTATGGAATACCATTTACTTCGCGGTATTTTTAGCCGCGTACAAGCAATGAATAACGGTTCATGGAAAAAATCTACATCAACACAGGACGAGGATCAAACTAATGCTTAAACAGCTCAAAGAAGACATTCAAGCTGTCTTCGCGCGCGATCCTGCTGCTCGAAATACACTTGAAGTCTTAACCACCTACCCAGGCATTCATGCATTGCTCATGCACCGTGTGGCACATGAGTTATGGAACAAAGACTGTAAAGGTTCGGCTCGTCTGCTTTCTTCATTCAGCCGCTTTGCAACAGGCATTGAAATTCACCCAGGTGCAAAAATTGGGCGTCGCTTTTTTATTGACCATGGCATGGGTGTGGTGATTGGTGAAACCGCCGAAATTGGTGATGACGTCACTTTGTACCATGGTGTCACCTTAGGCGGCACCACTTGGAATAAAGGCAAGCGCCACCCAACTTTAGAAGATGGTGTGATTGTGGGTGCGGGTGCAAAAATCTTAGGCCCATTCACCGTACATAAAAATGCAAAAGTTGGTTCTAATGCTGTGGTGACCAAAGAAGTACCTGAAGGTGCAACCGCTGTAGGCAACCCTGCACGTTTTATTATCAAAAACAAACCTGCAGATGATCAGGAAGCACGTCGTCGTGATTATGCAGCCAGCATTGGTTTCCAACCTTATGCCGCGACTGAAGATCAATCTGACCCCGTGCTTGACGGTATGCGTGTGTTACTTGACCGTTTACAACAGAATGAAAAACGTATGAATTTGTTATGTCAGCGTTTATCTTTGCTTGATCCAACCTTTAAAAGTCAGCAACAAGATGAACAACCGTATAGCGCTGAAGAATTAAAAATAATTGAAGATGTTAGACGTGAATGTGAAACTCAAAGCAAATAATCTTTTGCTTTAAAAACTTCGTATCACTGTGTAACCAAGCCCCCTCATTTGTATTGCATGTTCGGAACAGATTTCTTAGACTGACCAACATGCAATATTTTCATCTAACACAATCACCACTCACTTTTAAAATAAATTGAACGGAAGAACACCATGACCCTTAAGCCTTTGGCACTCAGCATCCTTGCCGCGACGCTCGTCAGCGCTTGTGTAGCAACACCAAAACAAGAAGTGAAACCACCTATCGTTTTTACAGAACCTGAATTAAGCGCACCATTTTATGCCTTAAACCCTTTTAATTACGATGCCCCACCTCCGTTTGAAATTAACCTACAAAAAGCAGCAGCACAGCCTGTCACCAAAATGGTGGTGACTGACCCGAACAATCCAAGCCAAAGCATCACTTTAGATCAGAACAAATTGATTGTACCTACGGTGAATAACAATCAACGCAGCTTAAAGTTTGCGGCCTTGGCGGGCGAAAATGAAATAGACATCACTGAAATTGATGATTTCTTACAACTGGTTGAAGGTAAGGCACGTCACTATCCGCCACGTTTTAGTGAGCGTCAGGAACGCCGTGGTTTTGAAGCCAAACTTAAAGAGGTAACCGCACAACTAGACACTTTGGCAGCCAATGAAAATGCCTCTTTTGATATTTTAATGCGTGCATTTAAAGCCAGCGTCATGGCACGTAACCTTGACTTAGGTTCTATCTACACTACCCGTTCACTCAGCTATGCACAGCGTATTTTAAAAATTAATCAGGAAGATGCAGAAGCCAACTTCTGGTTTGGTTTTGGCCTGTCTGAAGGTGGTGGTCATCGTGAAGCAATTTCATATTTAGACAAAGCGATGAAAGCGGGTGTGCAGGAAGCTTATTTGTCTGCAGCCAATAATTATATTGCGCTAGAACAAAAGAAAAATGCGGTACAAACGCTGAAAAACTACAAAATCAAATACCCGCAAGAAGCTGAAGTTGCAGACCGTTTAATTGCTGAAATTGAAAAACAAGGTCGCTGGAATGTTTGGCAAGTGATTGCACCACGCACTTAATCTGCACCGATACAAAAATACCTTAAAATAGGCCGTTTCGACGGTCTATTTTTATGGCTAAGCAATTGAATTACGCCTAAAAAAACGTATGATGGAAAAAAATCTTAAAAATTAAGCCAGACTTTCCATGAATAAAATTGTGATTGCCGCACTGCTCAGTACGACACTGCTGTCTGGTTGTCAGGTAGTGAGTGTCAAAAATCAAGCTTTAAAAGTCAGTATCGCCAATGAACGCGATAGCATTTTGTCACGCAAAAAAATCAGTGAAGCCAGTTTGAATGTGCTATCGATGACAGGACGTGAAGCCACTATTTGTGCCGAACAACCTGCAGAATGTGTCAGCGCACTGAAGCAAATTCCACAGATCCAAGATGAACAATTACTGTCTACGGCAAGTGAATTATATTTAGCCAAAGCCATTGCACTGGAAAACTCCTCGTCCTGCAAAATTGGTATTCTGAATAGTAAAAGATCGGAAGAACAACAGAAAATTAATCAGGCCAATTATGAACAATGTTTAGATCAGCAATTAAATATGCTGGATCAAAGCATTCGTTACAGTTATGCCTACATGTTTCAGACCAAACGTGCTCCACAAGACCGTATTTTTGACAACCGCCAAGTCCAAATTCGAGATTTTTATAATCAGGCGATTGCCAAACTGGTCAGTAGCTATGCACTACGACATAAACACAACGAATTACAGCATCAAATTCGTGTCGGCAATAGCATTTATGAAATTGATTTTGATCACTATCCACAGTTGAAACAACAAAAAATTCAGCAATTGATGTCGACCTATAACTTAAACTTTTCGGGTTTACGCTCCATTACCCGCCGTGATGGTTTTGGTTCTGAGTTTTTGGTGGTATTACCTGAAAACCCAAATGATGACATCAGCCAAAGTAAATATATTATTGACCCACTGAAGCACGACTATCCTGCTGGAAAAAATCCAAATATTCACCAAGCACGATATTTAGCAGCAACCCTGACCGCAGAACCACTTAGCGCTCGTTCAATTGAAGATATTTTATATAGTTCACAATTTAAACTAAAAGCTTACGATCCTTATAAATACGAAGCCGCAAATATTGCTCAAAAGAACTATCCATTGGCGGCAAACTTTTCTGCGCCTTATGGCTTGTGGTTAGCACAGAATAACTTGGGTAAATCGGCTTATCTTTCACTGATTGACCGTGAAGAACGCCTGAGTATGCCGCATCTGTATTTGCTGGAGCCTTATAACCCTAACAAAAAAGTGATTGTACTGATTCATGGTCTTGCCAGTAGCCCTGAAGCCTGGGTGCGTTTAACCAACGATATTATGGGTGATCCTGTATTGCGGGAAAATTTTCAAGTGTGGCAAGTTTTTTATTCAACCAATATGCCTATTTTAGAAAGTCGTTTCCAAATTTATGCTTTATTGCAACAAGGTTTTAAACAGGTCAACTCTTCTGCTGCAGCCAAAAAAGATGCTGTGGTGATTGGACACAGTATGGGTGGTATTTTAGCTCGATTACTGGTGAGTGATACTGACCTTACCCAACCTGCAATGCAAATGCTGAAGAACAGACGTCTGGAACGCTTTAAATCTGACCCGTTATTGCAAGCCCGTTTGCGACTTAAACCCATCACAAATTTTGATCGGGCAATTTTTTTAGCGGCTCCACACCGTGGTACAGAGTTTGCCGACCGTTGGTTTACCCTTGCTGCCCGTAAAGTTATTCGTTTGCCAGGTGCATTTTTAAATGCATTTTCAGATACCTTACAACAGCATGATGTTGACCTAAAAAATCTTGCTAAAGAAATTGGGCATGGAGTCATTCAAAATGGCCCAAGTGATTTAAGTAAACATTCTAAATTTACTGAACTGACTGAAAATATTGTGCCCGTAAAAGGTTTTAAATATCACAGTATTATTGGCAACAATACCGAAAGCAAAGAACCTCTGCTTATGAATGATGATGTTGTGCATTACAACAGCGCACATCTTACAGGTGCTGTTTCTGAAAAAATTATCAAAGGCAGTCATTCTATTCAAGAAACGCCTGAAGCTGTACTGGAACTCAGACGTATTCTACGTTTGCATTTGCAAGAGTTAGGTTTGTATAAACCTTAAAAACCAATTTAATCTACGCAATAAAAAAACCGAAGTGAATATTTCATCTTCGGTTTTTTGTTGATTTAAACATTCAAAATACTTAGGCAGGTGCTTGCCCCCAGTACGCTTTGGTCAATAATGCTTCTAATTCGGCATAGTCATATTCACGTGGGTTGTAATATGGACTATCACAAATAATACCTGCGACTTCTGCGGGTGCTGTTGCAGGTAAACCCAAATCTTTCAGTGCCATTGGAATATTTAACTTTTGATTGAGCTGATAAATCGCTAAGCCCAATTGATCTCGATCTGACACATTTAAAGCAACTGCCAATCGATTCATGGCTTCAATATCTGCATGGCGGTTATAGTGCACCGAATATGCCAGCATAATGGCATGGGTTTGTGCATGTGGTAATTGATAACGCCCACCAAGGCTATGACAAATTTTATGGTGGATCGCCATACCTACCGAACCCAAACACACCCCTGCTAACCACGCACCATACAAGGCTTGTTCACGTGCCTGAAGATTTTGTGGCGCTTCTACAATTTCAGGTAAAGCCTGTGCCAGTTGAGTAATCGCTTCTTCCGCCATTAAACTGATAATTGGATTTTTATCTTGTGCATACAAGGCCTCAACCGCATGTGCCATTGCATTCATACCTGAGCATGCCGAAATTTCTGTAGGCAAATTCAAAGTTAATTCAGGATCATAAATCACCACTTTAGGCAGTACCTGTTCAGCTTTTCCTGTGGTTTTCAGCTGATTTTCAGTAATACCATATACTGTTGTCATTTCACTGCCAGCGTAGGTCGTAGGGATTGCAATAATCGGTAGATGAGTTTCCAATGCAATCGCTTTGGCCAAACCAATGGCTGAACCGCCACCTAATGCCAAACAGCAGTCGGCTTTTAAATGCTTCGCATCGTGTATGGCTTGCTGTGCCACTTCTTTTGGCACATGCATCACAGCGTGTGGATATACCGCCACAGCACTGTCTTGGATTTGTCTAAATAAACGCTCACCTGCTGCTTGTTGTCCTGCAGTCGTAATAATTAAAATACGTTGATAACCGTAAGGATGTAAAATGTCCTGAATGTTATTCATTTGCGCCGAAGCAAAATGAACATCTACAGGCAAAGCCTGATAATGAAATGCTTGCATCTTATTGATCTTAAATTTTGTGACACTTTGAGTTTAAAGTGAAAAAGAGAGGCTTGAATAGCCCAATTCTGCAACGCTGCTTTGCAAAAAGAAAACCATCAATCGTGTATATTTTAGATTTGGATTAGGTCGCATCGAATAAGTAATAGCAGTCTAAAAATACAAAAGCCCATTTTAAAATGGGCTTTGGCTTTCTTTTCAAAATTAAAACTGCAAATTTTGTACTTAGTCGATCTCTTTTAGGCACACTGCAGATAAAATTGGCACACCAAAGCACGGAAGTAACAATAGAATCCAGTATTCTACAACCGTTTCTTCGCTGATCATATTAATAAATAATCCGCCAATGACCAGTACCGCAGCAATTAAACCTAGAAAAATTCCAAAAAATCTTGCAGGCATTTTACGTCCCCTGAACAATCGAACAAAAGTGTTGAGTCTAGTATATACCCTATATTTGAATAATATATTATTTTTTAAGCAAAGATTAACAAAGCCATACAATCTTAGAGGTAGATCGAAAATGGCGATATTGCACAGAATAAAGCATTATCTCAACTCGCATTGTTTATTTAACTTGGGATGATACGCAAGGCATTTGCTGTTTCCACCATGCTTTCATACCACCCTGTAACTGCGATGTCTGATAGCCCATTTTGTTCAATTTTCGAGTTGCAGGAATACTTCTATGCGCAGACAAACAAATTGTCACCACAGGCTTTGCAAGGTCTAAAGCCAACGCTTGGATATTGGCTTCAGTCATTTGCGTTAACGGTAAATGCAACGCACCCTCAATATGACTATCACAGAACTCTTTTCGAGTACGTACATCTACAATTTGCACATCTTGCCGTTGTTGTAATAAATCCTGTGCACTAATTTCAGATACTTTGCCCCACGGCAAATACATTATTAAATTCCACATTGCTCACTCCACAACCAACAAAAACTTGAATATTCCAACAAATAATTTAAACCTTAGCACAGCAAAGCTGGTCAAAATTTGACTATTTTTAGATATGAAGCATCTAGACACATTTTCTAACAATAATCAAAACCCATTTAATATATAAGTTTATATTATATAATATCAAAATAAATGTGAGTGTCATGATGAAAACACCCGATCAACTTATTTCTGAAGCTAAAAGTGAAATTACAGAAATTAGTGTCCTAGAATTGCATGAAAAATACTTGAAACATCCTGATATTATTTTGATTGATGTACGTGAACCTGAAGAACACCAAGCCTGTGCAATTGACCGTGCTGTTAACTTTCCTCGTGGTATGCTAGAAATGAAAATCGCACAACATCCTGTTGTGAACCACTACTGTGAAGTTGAACGAGCACTTGCTGATCTTGCAGAAAAAGATATTTATTTGGTCTGTGGAACAGGCGGTCGCTCTGCTTTGGCAACTCAATCTTTGCAAAGAATGGGTTTTGAAAAAATCTTTTCAGTCCAAGGTGGCATGCAGGCTTGGCTAGATGCGGGTTTACCCACGATTTCCATTTCTGGCTAATTTAGTTTCAGGAAATGTAATCTAGTTAATATAGCATCAGGCGTGTATGTGTAATCTTTATGGTTATATGTCTGTATAAACAGCTATTTTACATTTAATTTTCACCTTTAATTTCATGCAATATTTCTATTACAAAATCAAAGATTTTGGTTTTTGTGATAGTGTTACATGCAAACTTTGAATAAAAGATCAATGCAGTGTTAATGATGTGGGGAAGATTGCTAGGCCTATCTGCAATCTTGTTGCAAGTCGCTGTATTTTTACAGCCATTATTGCCAGAGAAACAACATTTTTCCTCTGTGTGTAAAACTGTTGTCCAAGCATTATTTTCTGATCAGGCCAAATCTGCAAATCCACTATCTGCAGATCATACGCATCACTCATCAAACATCACTGCGTCTAACTCCAATTCAAATCAGACAATTACACATTCAGCTCAGCATCAGGATTCTTCTGAACAAGATTCGCATGCCAATCATGAGTGTGAATACTGTTTGGTATACAGCTTTGCGCTGCCATTATTGGATACCAAGCTCAGATATGTGTTAATTCGCACACAAATTCGAGTTTTAGCTTTTAAAACAGCGTTTACTTCAACGCTGTTTCAGAGTGAGCCTTTCTTTTTTCTCCCACAAAGCCGTGCACCCCCTTCTGTCTTATAAACTCTTGTGATATTTGGTGATGGCGCAGCGATACACTTAGCTGCAAATCCCTATGATAAATATATCCAAACCGATTATTTATTTGAATGAATTGACTCGTTTATTCGACCCTAAGGAGGAGATAACCATGCATCTGCTTCAACACAGTCATAACTATGTAAATCATGATGTAGATCAAGTGGTATGCTTAGATTTAGCCCAACAAATTGTTAAAGTTCGACAAAAAATGAATATTTCACAAGCAGAACTTGCGGCAAAATTATGTATCTCTGCCAGAACTTTGGAAAGTTGGGAACGTGGTGTTCGTCAACCTTCTAGTTCTGCCCAAGCTTTGATTCGATTATTTATTAAATCACCGCAATTTGTGTTAGAAAGTTTGGCTTAAAACATCTGTTTTGATTTTTTAAAGCCTTTTAAAAACAATATAAAGAAGCTCTTGAGGGAGCTTCTTTAACTATAAAATCAATTTAAATGGTCAATCACTTCATCTTTTTGTTTAATATTCACCACAAATATTCTGAAGATCACAAATCACTTTTTTCAAAACCTTAAATATACAGTGTTTAATGTATTTACAAGATTACGCTGCATATTCAGAGGTGGTTCCACTTGTTTGAACAACTAAAAGCGTATTTATAAGTGATATTCCGCTCTAGTTAAGCCACCTTGTTTTGTTGGGGTAGCTGATCATAGTAAAACTCATTTAGCCTTGCGAAGCAGTGCTTCTCATGTCTAGACTCGAATGAGGTCGTTT
>LSQX01256103.1_pt1 | contig 15762 bp, 18 predicted proteins | sample 654561 | NCBI WGS metagenome assembly LSQX01 (sample SAMN04489861, study PRJNA283612) | anaerobic digester metagenome | isolation source: 4 biogas reactors fed with cattle manure at either 37C or 55C with and... | place: Denmark: Kongens Lyngby | collected 2014 | reverse complement strand
GCGGCCTTCCAGAGGGCGAAGTCGGTGACCTCCTCGCGCTCGTACTCATCCGCCTGCAGGCGGCCATACTGGCGCGCCTCCGTGGCCTGCTCGGGCCTAACGCCGGAGAGCCGGCCGTATGGCGGGAAGCTGGAGATATCGAAATACACAGAGCCCTCAGTAACGTAAGCGTGGCCCTTATCGAGCAGGGTCTGGATCAGGGTCTGCATCTGGGGGACATACTCGGTGGCGCGGGGGTACTTCCAGGCCGGCTGGATGTTCAGGGTGGCCAGGTCGGAGAAAAACAGGTCCGCATACTTGCGGGTGAACTCGGCCAGGGAGAGCCCCTCGGAGCCGGCGCCGGCAAGGGTCTTGTCATCCACATCTGTGAGGTTCATGACCTGGTGAACTTCATAGCCCAGATAGGAGAGCGAGCGGCAGAGCAGGTCGGCGAACAGGAAGAACCGGAGGTTACCGATGGTGACCACGTTGTAGACCGTCGGCCCGCAGGTGTAAAGCTTGACGGTGTGTCCGTCGGCAGGGGTAAACTCTTCCTCACGGCGAGTCAAGGAGTTGTGGAGGCGTAGCATAGTCAAGAATCCAGGGAACAGACAGAAAGATGGCAAGCGGAATCGCAGTTCCGCCCCATGCAGCAGGGAAGAAGCCCCACGCCGTCGCTAGGAGTTGTCGATCTTTCTCAGGATATTCTTCAGGAACTTGTAGGCCTCGTAGCGCTTGGCGTTCCCGGAACCCACCAGCCCGATCTGCAGGACATAAGTCTTGCCCCAACCCATGCCGGCGATCATACCGGCATTCTCGGCAATGAAGGCCTCGCGGGGAAGATCGGCATAGATCTTGACGAGGCCCGCGCTTCGGTTTGCGTTGCGCTGGTCGGTGTAGTAGGCCTTGGCCTGCTGCCAGGTCCGGAAACGGAACAGGTCCACGGTGAGGCGGTCATTGCCCCTCGAGTACTGCCGCTGGTAGGCCTCGGCCAGACCGGCCTCGCGCATGCTATCCACGGCGCCGTTGTAGATCTCATAGAGGGTGTCGTTGTCGGAGCCACCGCGCGAGCTATTGGCTACCACCTTCCAGCCCGGAATGGTCCCGGAAGCGGGCAAGAAGCGCGAGAGGGAGGCAGCCAGAGCAGCTCCGGCCAGCAGCAGCAGCGAGAGGGCGAGATACCCTCCCCACGCGGCGCTGCGTCTGGAGATTGCTTTCATTGGTAACACACCATCCTAACCAGGTTTGTCCTCGCTCGGCGCTTCAGCGGAAGGCGCGCTCTCGGTCGGAGTGGACTTCGTTTCCTCCGCAGGCGGCGCGGAAGAGAGGCTGCGGTGCAGGTCCTGCTCGGCCTCGCGGGCACCGCGCTTGAACTCGGAGAGCCCCCTCCCGAGACCGTGCATGACCTCGGGGATCCTCTTGGCGCCGAAGAGTATCAAGATTATCACCAGGATAATAAGAATCGTTACCGGGTTTTCAAGACTGGTGATCAACAGCGGCATGGCTGCATCATCTCCTTTCCGGTGTGACCCAGGCCGGGACCATCAAGCTCGACGGCCCGGGACGGGTCTCGTCTGATAGGCTGCGTCAAGTAAGCTGCTCGTGAACCAGATCAATCTCCCCCTCGGAGGCTTTGCCCAGGCCCATGCGGGCCGCGTTCAGCAGATGGGTAGCGACCCCTTCGGGATTCTTGGAGATGGGTCCCATGTTTTCGGAAGTACGCTTATTGTTGACGATGCGATTACCGACAAAATCGAGCGCCACGGGGTCGCTGGCGACGGCCACGCCCTTGAAGGTCCACATGCTGGCGGGAGGCGGAGAGGGGCCCCCGGCAAAACAGGCGCGGGTGGCGTCCAGGATAGCCAAGCGGGTCTTGGTCTTGATGGGCTCGGTGGCACTGATGCTGGGGATGGTCATGTCAATGTTGCGGTGACAGGCCCCGGGATTGTGCACGGTGCCGAAATGGTTTTTGAGGGCGATGGTCACCTGGGAGGCGCCATGGGTCTTAAGCACGGGCACGTTGATCAACACGGTGGCCTTCTGCAGCAGGATGTTGCTCAGTTTCCCGGAGAAGGTCTCGTAGGTGAATTCCTCGCCGTAGTCTCCATCCGTGCCGTAGCAGTAAGGCTTGGCGGTGCCGGACTTGACGAGCTCATAGCCGGCGTTGGTCAGCTCGCGGCTGGTGCGGTCGAAGATGATGATGTTCTGGGGCGGCAGCCCGACATCCATGAGCCGCTGGGCGATGGCGTAGCTCACCACGGGGTTCGTGGACAGGTGGCGGCAGATGCAGTTGACCTTGAGAGCGACCACATCCTGGGGAGAGGCGACCTGCTTCCAGGCGGTCTCGGGACTATCGGCCCCGAAGACATACATCATGCCCCGGTCGAGCATGGCGAGAACCTTCTCCAGGTTGGGGACGGTGTCGGCGTCCATGAGGCCTTCGTTGGTGTAAAGGCCTACGCGACTCTTTACGGCCACGGCCTCCTGGGCCACCGGAGCCTGGGCCGTGTCAGCGAGTGCGCCGGTGAGAGTCTGGGAGGCAGAGGCAGCGGTAGAGACGGCGGAACGCGCACAGGAGGCAAGCCATCCGGCACCGAGAATCCCGGCGCCGGCGACGGCGCCGCGGACCAGAAAATCACGACGATTCAGGCCTTCTGACATTTCGCGACCTCCAGCAAGAGTCTCCCCCCGGTGAACAGCAGCACAACGGCAGCATGACGGGAGCACAGCGACAGCATCGGCAGGCAGAACCTGAGTCTGGCGCTAAAGATCCGAGACCGAGGTCCGGGCCAGCAGGCTCTCCAGCTCCTCGCGATGGAGCGCGGCGGCCTCAGTGTGCAGACAACAAGCGGAACCGGCAGCCACCGCCCACCGGGCCTGATCGCGGAGAGGTAGCCCCCAGGCGCCGGCCGCTACCCAGCCCGCAACCGCACAGTCACCGGCCCCCACCGCGCTCACCACGTCCACCTGCGGGGCCAGAACGCGGAAGGCGGTATCCGCGGTCACCAGGAGGGCTCCCTCGGCTCCTAAAGTTGTCAAGACTGTACCCACCCCACCGGCTACCAACTCACGGCTATAGTCTACCACTTCCGTTGGTATAGATAAAGAGCGTCCGGCCAACCAGGAAAGTTCCGTGAGGTTGGGAGTAAGGATTGCCGGTCCGGCGAGCAAGGCCTCGCGCAAGTGCGTCTCATGGAGGTCAACCAGGACGGCGACGTCCATCTCCCGCGCGCGGGCCACCAGCCGGCCACAAAAGTCCTCGCCAACCGCCGGGGGAGGATTGCCGGAGACCACCGCCAGGTGGGCGAAGGGGAGCAGCTCTTCCCAGCGCTCGTGGAGGAGAGCCACCTCAGCCTCGGATACCGGGGGGCCCCATTCATCGAGGCGGGTAACCAGACCGCTGCGGGAGTCGCGAATGGCCAGGGTGGTGCGGGAGTCGGCACGAATCTGGATGAACTCCGGGTAGAGGTGGGGGCGGTCGAGGTCACAGAAGATGAAGTCGCCGCTGAAGCCGCCGAAGAAGCCGGTGACGACGGTATCCAGTGCCAGGGCAGCCAGGGCGCGGGCGACATTGAGGCCCTTGCCGCCAGCGGCGACATGGCAGGCCGTGGGGCGGTGGAAGCCGCCGCAGGTGAAGTTTTCCACCTCGTAGGTACGGTCCACGCCGGCATTGACACACATGACCAGCACCATGCGGGCCGCAGAGTTGGCGGAGGGCGGATAGAGTGGCTCGCTCATAGTGCCCCTAAGCAGGGAGGGAAGGTACGGTCCTGCCGGCGGAGGGCGGCGGGTGAAGAACCTGCCGCCCTGCCGTGCCAGGGCGAGAGATGGCAGCTAGGCGGTAGCGGTGAGCATCTCGCCGATCTGGGCGATGGCCTGCCGGAGGTTTTCGACCGAGTTGGCGTAAGACAGGCGCAGGTAGCCGTCGCCGTACTCGCCAAAGGCGGTGCCGGAGAGGACGGCCACCCCCGCCTCCTCCATGCAGCGCGTGGCCAGAGCGCGGGAGTCCTGGCCGGTGCCGCGCACGTTAGGGAAGACATAGAAGGCCCCATGCGGGCGGAGGCAGGTGACGCCGGGTAGAGTGTTGAGGCCATCCACGATGACATCGCGGCGGCGCTTGAACTCGGCGACCATGGCCTGCGTGGGCTCCGTCGGACCGCGGAGGGCGGCGAGGCCCGCGCGCTGGGTGAAGGCGGCGGTGCAGGAGGTGCAGTTGGTCTGCAGACGGGAGACCATGGCGGCCAGTTCCTGGTTCATAACGCCGTAGCCCAGACGCCAGCCAGTCATGGCGAAGGCCTTGGAGAAGCCATCAATCAAGATGGTGCGCTCTTTCATCCCGGGGAGGGCGGCAATGCTGTAATGGGTACCCTCGTACAGGATGGACTCGTAAGGTTCATCGGACATGACCCAGAGGTTCTTCTCGAGGGCGATGTCGGCAATGGCCTGGAGGTCCTCGAGGGTCAGCACCCCGCCGGTGGGATTGTGGGGGGAGTTGAGGATGATCATGCGCGTCTTGTCGGTGACCAGAGAGCGCAGCTCCTCAGCGTCGAGCCGGAATTCGTTCTCCTCGCGCAGCGGCACGGGGACGGGCTTGCCGCCGACGAAGTTGATCATGGACTCGTAGATGGGGAAGCCGGGGTTGGGGTAGATGACCTCCTCGCCGGAGTTCACGCAGGCGGTGATGCCCCAGTAGATGATGGGCTTGGCGCCGGGGACCACGACGACCTCGTCCGGCTCGACGGCCAGGTTGCGGGTCTTGCCCATGTGCTGGGCGATGGCCTCGCGCAGTTCGGGATCGCCGGCGCTGGGGCCGTAGTGGGTGAAGCCGGAGTTGAGGGCCTCGCAGGCGGCGTCAATGATGTGCTGGGGGGTATCGAAATCCGGCTCGCCAATCTCGAGATGGATAATGGTGCGACCCTCGCGCTCCAGCTGGCGGGCGCGCGCCAGCACCTCAAAGGCGGTCTCAGTCCCCAGAAGATTCATTCTCTCGGCAAGTTGCATGGTCATCCCGCTCCCTAGAACAGAAGTAGTTAGATTACAGCCAAGGGCGTCAGGCTCGTGCTACCGTTTCGCGGAACGCGTCGCAAGTCCTTCCTGAGTTGCGAGATCGCGAGGGCAAAACAGGGCGAGCTCTTCAGAGCCGATGATAGCGGCCGGAGTGGCGGGGGGAATGGGTGTGCAGGATCTCGGCGCAGTCCAGCACCCTGCCGGTGCCGATGGCTACCGAGGAGATGGGGTCCTCGGCGACGGTCACCGGAATGCCCGTCTCCAACTCGATGAGGCGATCCATGCCGGGCAACAGTGCCCCGCCGCCGGTGAGGGTGATGCCGCGTTCTATGATGTCCGCGGACAGCTCCGGCGGCGTCACCTCCAGGATGCGCTTGACGGCCTCCACGACCTGCATGACCCCCTCGGCCAGGGCCTCGCGAACCTCTGCACCGACCACCCGCATGGTCTTGGGGAGGCCGGTGAAGATATCGCGGCCCCGAATCTCGGTCTCACGGTCCTCGCCGACATCAAAGGCCGAACCAGTCTGGATCTTGAGAGCTTCGGCGGTACGTTCACCGATCTCCAGATTGTAGGTACGACGGATATGACGGATGAGCGCCTCATCGAGGTAGTTGCCGCCCACGCGCAAGGAGTCGCTGACGACGATGCCACCCAGCGAGATGACGGCGATATCGGTGGTGCCCCCGCCGATATCTACCACCATATTCCCGATGGCACTGGCGATAGGCAAGCCAGCACCGATGGCGGCAGCCATGGGCTCTTCAACGGGGATGGCATCGCGGGCCCCGGCGGCCCGTGCGGCGTCAAGAGCTGCCCGCCGCTCCACACCGGTGGCTCCGGAAGGGATGCAGATGACCACCAGGGGACGGAAGAGCCGCCCGCGGGTGCCGGAGGCCTTACGCAAGAGATAGGTGAGCATCTCCCGGGTGACGGAGTAGTCGGCGATCACACCGTCGCGCAGGGGCCGGGAGGCGACGATATTGCCAGGGGTGCGCCCGAGCATGGCCTCGGCCTCGCGCCCGATGGCCAGGACTCGTCGGCTGCGGTACTCGATGGCAACCACGGAGGGCTCCCGCAGAACGACCCCGCGGCCATGAGCGTAGACCACCACGTTGGCGGTGCCCAGGTCAATGCCCAGGCGGTCGGCTAGACCCAGCATAGCGCTTCTTTGCCTTCCACACTCCGCCGCGAGATCTCCGCCCCCAGGCCCCGAAGCTTGTCGGTCAGCCGTTCATAGCCACGGTCAAGGAATTCAGCGCCGCTGATGTGGGTACGTCCCTCGGCGGCCAGCGCCGCCAGCACCAGAGCAGCGCCCGCGCGAATGTCGGTGGCCTCCACAGGCGCAGCGCTCAGACGGGGGACGCCCACCACCACCGCCATATTACCGGCGACGCGGATGTTGGCGCCCATACGGTTGAGTTCGTCCGTATAGTTGTAGCGCGCGTCGAAGATGGCCTCTTCAATGATGCTCTTGCCTTCGGCGACGGAGGCCATCACACAATGGCAAGGCTGCAAATCAGTGGGAAAGCCAGGATAAGGGGCGGTGGCGATATCGGCTGCCAGGGGCCGGCGATCGCGGCTAACCCTGAGGTAGTTGTCGCCGCAGTCCACCTGGACACCGCTATGAGTAAGGGCTTCGGTGACCATCACCATGTGCTCGGGAAGGGTGTCCTCAAGCAGGACACTACCACCCGCGACAGCGGCGGCGTACATGAAGGTGCCGGTTTCCATGCGGTCGGGAATGGACCGGAACCGGCAACCCTGCAGCCGGTCGACGCCGTGGATGGTTATGGTGGAGCCGCCAATGCCGCTGATGTCAGCACCACAGCGGCGCAGGAACTGGGCACAGGATACGACCTCGGGTTCGCGGGAGGCCGACTCGATCACCGTGGTTCCGTCGGCGAGGACGGCGGCGAGCATGATGTTAATCGTGGCGCCGAGGCTGCGGTAGCGGGGGTCAAGATACACACGAGCGCCGCGCAGGCGCTGGCAATAGGCGCGCATCACGCCGGAGTCTTCAGAGACAATGGCGCCCAAAGTCTTGAAGCCCTGGACATGCAGGTCTACCGGACGGTTGCCAATGAGGCAGCCGCCAGGGAGTGGCACCTCGGCCCGGCCGGTCCGAGCCAGCAGGGGCCCGGCGACGTAGAAGGAGGCGCGCATACGGCGCACGAGGTCATAGGGGGCCTCGATGGAGCGCAGGTCAGAGGCGTCAATCTTCAGCACCCCAGGGCCAATGAAGCGGGTGTGGACGCCAAGGGCCTCCAGCATCTGCAGCATGGTATGAACGTCCTCAATTTGAGGGACGTTCTCCAGGACGGTCTCCCCCTCAACCAGCATGGCAGCCGCCAGCAAGGGGAGAGTACCGTTCTTGGAGCCGCTGATGGAGACCGCGCCGTGTAGATGTCTGCCGCCAGAGACGACAATCTGCTCCATGGTGATGACTCCTTCACCGGACTGTGATGTGTGCTGCAAGGTGACGCCCTCCCTGACGCGGTATGAACAACGGGAGACACGCCTACGGAGTGCAGATCATTATAGCGAGTATGGAGGGTTTTGGCAACCGCAGGAGGGGGAGCGGCTCACCAAGCCAGCTCCGGGGGCGGCCCGGTCTCAGTGAGTGGAGGCGGTCAGAGACCCCCGCCGGCCGCGCGCTTACCGGCAACCTGGAGACGAACAAGAGCGCGTTGCAGGGCGCCCAGGGCACGGGATTCGTCAAATTCCGGGAGTGTCCTCGCCTGCAGGCGGTCACGCGCTCGCTCCGCCGCCTCGCGCGCGCGTTGCTCATCTATCTCCTCCGGAGTCTCCAGAGTATCGGCCAGCACCACGGTCTCATTCTCAGTGACCTCCACCACACCACCACTGGACGCGTAGAGATCGGGGCGACGAGCGCCGGGACGGTGAAGCGATACCTGCCCGGGAACCAAGGCGGCGATTAGCGGAGCATGATCGGCCATGATACCGAAGTAGCCGTCTTCGGCGGGGAGCCGCAGGTACACCGCGTCGTTGTCGTAGCGGACGCCCTGGGGGGTCACCAGTTGCACATGGAAAGGCCGGGGCATGCTTATCCCTTCCCGGCCTTCTCGGTAGCCTGCTCAATGTTGGCGATCATGCGGAAGGCGTCCTCGGGAAGCTGGTCAAACTCCCCGGCAAGCAGACGCTCGAAGCCGCTGACGGTTTCCTCAATGGGCATGAAGACGCCGTCAAGGCCGGTAAACATGCTGGCGACGAAGAAGGGCTGGGTCAGGAACTGCTGGACACGACGGGCGCGCCCGACGACGAGGCGGTCCTCGTCGGAGAGCTCCTCGACACCCAGAATGGCGATGATGTCGCGTAGCGAACGGTAGCGCTGGAGGGTCTCCTGGACCTCGCGGGCCACGCGGTAGTGGCGCTCGCCCACCACCTGCGGGTCGAGGAGGCGCGAGGTGGAGGCCAGGGGGTCCACCGCCGGGTAGATGGCCTGCTCAAAGAGTTCGCGGGCCAGGGCCACGGTGGCGTCGAGATGAGAGAAGACGGTAGCCGGAGCGGGATCGGTGTAGTCGTCGGCGGGGACATAGACGGCCTCAACGGCGGTGATGGAGCCTTCCATGGTGGAGGTGATGCGCTCCTGCAGACGGCCCATCTCGGTGGCGAGGGTGGGCTGATAGCCGACGGCGGAGGGGAGGCGGCCCAGAAGAGCGGAAACCTCCTGGCCGGCCTGCACGAAGCGGAAGATGTTGTCAATGAAGAGCAGGACATCCTGGCCGCGCCGGTCGCGGAAGTACTCGGACATGGTAAGGGCAGACAGGCCGACGCGCAGGCGGGCGCCGGGAGGTTCATTCATCTGGCCGAAGACCAGGGCGGTGCGCTCGAGGACGCCACTCTCCTTGATCTCACGATAGAGGTCGTTGCCCTCGCGGGTCCTCTCCCCTACCCCGCCGAAGACGGAGACGCCCTGGTGCTCATAGCCGACATTGCGGATGAGCTCCATGATGAGCACGGTCTTGCCGACGCCGGCGCCGCCGAAGAGTCCGATCTTGCCGCCGCGGGGGAAGGGGGCGAGGAGATCAATGGCCTTGATGCCGGTAACGAACTGCTCACGGGCCGGGTTCTGGGCGGGGAAGTCTGGAGGAGCGCGGTGAATGGGCCAATGCTCATCGGCAAGCACCTCGCCCCGGTCATCAATGGCGTTGCCGAGGACGTCGAAGAGCCGGCCCAGAGTATGGTCCCCCACTGGAACCTTGATGGGGTGTCCGAGGGACTCGACGGGCATCCCCCGAACCAGGCCGTCAGTGCTGTCCATGGCGATGCAGCGGACAATGTCGTCGCCGAGTTGCTGGGCGACCTCGACGATGAGGTGGATAGCCCGGTCCTCGTCCTGGATGCGCAAGGCCTCGAGAAGCTCGGGCAGGCCATCACGGGAGAAGCGAACGTCCACGATGGGGCCTTTGATTTCGGTGATTTTGCCAATGGCCATACTTGATTCTCCTGCGACCTCCCGGGCGCGGAAGCGGCGGCGGGACGAGAGGTTGCCGCTAACCGGCTCCCACCGCGTTGGCACCGCCGACGACATCCATGATCTCCGAGGTGATCATGGTTTGGCGGGCGCGATTGAGGCGGCGCGTGAGGTCGGTAATCATCTCCTGAGCGTTGTCGGTGGCGGCGGTCATGGCGGTCATGCGGGCAGCATGTTCGGACGCGTGCGTGGCCGCCGCCATGTGCGAAAGTAGCGCGTCCACGGCCTGGGGCAGTACCGCCTTGAGCAGCTCCGGGGCCGGCGGGAGGAACTCGTAATAGGCGCCGGGCTCGGAGGGGGGCGAGAGGTTGCCGGGAGTGAGGGGCAAGAGCTGCCGCATTACCGGGCGATGGCGCAACGCCGACTCGAACTCCTCAAATACCACCTGCACCTGATCCACCTGACCCGTGTCGTAGAGTCCACGTACCTGGGGTCCCAGCTCGGAGCCGGGGCCGTGTCGTCCGAAACGGGAGAGCGGGGGCAGGGCGGCGACAGGGTCAAGCCCCCGGCGGCGGGCCCAGCGCTCGGCGCGCGCACCGATCGTCAGCACGACCGCCGGCGATAGCAGGCGGGCCAGGGCCGCATCCGCGACGCGGAAGAGCTGTTGGTTGAAGGCTCCGCACAGGCCGCGGTCTCCGGCCATGACGACCAGAGCGACTCGATGGATCTCGCGCTCCTCCAAATAGGGGTGGCTGACCTCCGCGGTGGCCGCGAGGCGATCGAGCAGCTCTCCAAGATGATGCGCGTAAGCCTGGTTGGAGGTCACCAGCTTTTGCAGCCGCTGCAGCCTGGCAGTGGCGACGAACTGCATCGCCCGGGTGATGTGCTCAATGTTGCGAACCGTTTTGAGACGGCGGCGGAGGCCGCGTAGCTTCTCAGCCATGATGAATGATCAGTTCCAGATAGTCAGTGGACAGGCGAGACGCCCGTCCTACCGATTGCCGGCAGGCGAGACGCCTGTCCTGGCGGGGCCTTGATCCAGTCCCTAGGCATTCGGCGTGGTGAGGCGCCCCACCGCGCGCTCAGCAGCCTTGAACTCCTGGATAGCCTTCTCCAGACGGGTGGTGGTATCGTCGCTGATCTCGCGGTCCTGCTCCAGGCTGGCGACGATTTCGGGATGCTGGTGATGCATGAAGGTCACGAGGGCCTGCTCGGCTCCGCGGATAGCTTCGAGCTCAACATCGTCCCAGTGGCCACGGGTGCCGGCGAAGAGAGCGATCACCTGGTCCACCACGGACATGGGCACGTACTGATCCTGTTTGAGCACCTCGACCATGCGCTGGCCACGGGAGAGGATGCGGCGGGTATACTCGTCCAGCTCGGAGGCGAACTGGCTAAAGGCCTCGTACTCCCGGTAGGCCGCGAGATCGCTGCGGAGCTGTCCGGCGACCTGGCGCATCATCTTCTCCTGGGCGGAGCCGCCGACCCGGGACACAGAGAGACCCACGCTGATGGGAGGACGGACGCCCTCGTAGAAGAGGTCAGGTTCCAGATAGATCTGGCCGTCAGTGATGGAGATGACATTGGTGGGGATGTAGGCCGAGTAGTCGCCCTCCTGGGTCTCGATGAGAGGGAGCGCAGTGAGAGAGCCCCCGCCGCGCTCGTCACTAAGCTTGGCCGCGCGCTCCAGCAAGCGGGCGTGTAGATAGAAGATGTCGCCGGGGAAGGCCTCGCGGCCGGGCGGGCGGCGCAGCAGCAAAGAGACCTCGCGGTAGGCGCGAGCGTGCTTGGAAAGGTCATCGTAGATGATCAGGGCGTGGCGTCCCTGGTCACGCTCGTGCTCGCCAATGGCCGTGCCGGCGTAGGGGGCGATGTAGAGCTGCGCAGGCGGGTCGGAAGCCGCCGCCGCTATCAGACAAGTGTTCTCCAAGGCGCCGTGCTCCTCTAGAACCGCAGCGAGGCGGCGCACCTCGGCAATCTTCTGGCCGATGGCGACGTAGACGCAGCGCACGCCCTGATCGCGCTGGTTGATGATGGTGTCGGCGGCGATGGCGGTCTTGCCGATCTGGCGGTCGCCGATAATGAGCTCGCGCTGGCCGCGGCCAATGGGGATCATGGAGTCCACGGCCTTGAGGCCGGTGTACAGAGGTTCAGTGACGGGCTGGCGCTCCATGACACCCGGCGCCTTCACTTCCAGCTCGTGGGAAGAGGTGCCCTCCAGGGGTCCTTTACCGTCCAGGGGTTCGCCGAGCGGAGTGATGACGCGCCCGAAAACGGCATCGCCCACCCGAGTGTCGGCAATGCGATGGGTCCGCTTGACCTCGTCGCCCTCCTTGATATTCTCATCGGAGCCGAGCAGGATGCAACCCACGTTGTCCTGCTCCAGGTTGAGGGCAATGCCCATCACACCGCCGGGGAACTCGACCAGCTCCTGGGCCTGGACGTGGTCCAGACCGTAGACGCGGGCGATGCCATCGCCCACCTCGATGACCTGCCCCACGTCCTCGAGGGCCAGCTCCTCGCGGAAGGCGGCGAGTTTCTGCTTCAACACCTGAATGACTTCATCGGCTTCACGGGCCAAACAACTCACCTCGGAAACAAACACTTGTACAAGTGACCCGACAGGCGAGACGCCTGTCGTACCGGTCATAGCGCGGAGGAGACGTTCAGGGCACCTGTGAGATACTCCTGAAGACGGGTCAGACGGCCAGAGAGCGTCTCGTCCAGAACCTCGCTGTTGATGCGTAGCCGGAGGCCGCCGAGAAGCTCTGGGACCACCCGCCACGTGACAGCAGCCGGCTGTCCCACGATCGCAGCGAGGGCGTTTTCCAGGCGCTCCACCTGACCGGCGGTCAGCGGAGCGGCGGACTCCACCAGAACCGGCTGACGACCGGAACGCTCCTCAAGCACGCGGCGAAAGGCTGCGGCAATACCGGCAAGCTGCGCGATTCTCTGCTGCTGGAGAAGCAGCTGGAAGAAATCCTGCATCAGCGGGGTATCGTGCTCGCCCATGGCAGCACGAAACAACTCCCCCTTGCGCACGTCGGAGATACCGGGATGGGCGACGAGCCGTTGCAGCTCCGGCTCGGCAGCCAGCACCTCAGCAGCAGCCTCCAGAGCGGCGAGAGATCGAGGAAGCTCGTCGCGCGCGGCGGCTTGTTCGTAGAGGGCCTCGGCATAGTTGTGGAGGGCAGCGGTCTTCATGACTAGTTCGGATTCTCCCGGGCCAGGTCCTCGACCTGGCGGACGGCGGCCTCGGTCGCGCTGTCCTGGTCCTGGGGACGCAGGGAGAGCGTCAGGGCCTTGCGGGCGATCTCGGTGGCCAGCATGGCGGTTTGAGCGCCGAGCTCCTGGCGGAGGGCCTCGCGCTGGCGGGCCAAGTCCTGCTCAGTCTGATCGCGGCGCTCGCGGGCGGCCTGGTGCGCCTCAGAGACAATCTTCTGGGCTTCTCCACGCGCCTCTTTGCGGACGGCCTCAGCCTCACGAGCGAACTGCTCCCGGGCCGCTTGCTGCTCCGCGCGCAGGTCCGCCATCTCCTGAGCGGCATCCCGACGAGCCTGCTCGGCTTCGGTCATCTGCTTCTCGAGGGCCGCGCGGCGCTGTTCGAGGAAGGCGCCGAAAGGCTGGAAGAAGAGGCGCGTAAGCAGGTACAGGACCAGAAGGAAGGCCAGAGCATTGACGATAAGGAGATGCGCGTTGATCCCCAACTCGTGCAGAACTTGCACGGTTTACCCCTTCCCGGGCTGGAACCTCAGGCGCCCTGAACCTTGCTCAGCATCTCGCCGATCCTGCCCATGAGCAGGAAGAAGGTGAGCAGAGCATAAATGACGAGGGACTCGATGAGGGCCAGGGAGATGATCAGCAGGATGCGGATCTCTCCAGCGGCCTCCGGCTGACGAGCCAGGCCCTCCAGGGCAGCCGCAGCGGCACGGCCCTGGGCGGCGGCGCCCCCCAGTACGGCGATGGGGACTCCCAGCGCCAGCCCGACAAAGGCGATAGCAACTCCTAACATCATGACAGACCTCCCAAAATGGAACTCCGAAACGAAGAATCGGGAGCGAGAACACAGGAGCAGCCCCCCAGAGGGAACCCCCAGCTCCGCTCTCCAACTTCGCATACTTCTCCGATAGTCTATTCCAGTTCCAGGGCGAACAATAGATAGGCGCCACTGAGAATTGAGAAAACCAGGGCCTGGATGAAGGCCACAAAGATGGCGAAAGAAACCATCACCGCGGTGATACCCACGGAGAGAAGGAGACCCAGGAACCCACCGACCTGGACGAGAGCCGAGGCGCCGGTGGGGTTCAGGAGCGTGCCCAGAAAGCCGGCACCCAGCAGAGCGAACTGCGTGACAGAGGTCTCGTCGCCAAAGACGTTGCCGAAAAGTCGAATGGCCAGAGACATCGGTTTCACCAGTTCCTCGATGATATGGAGAATGAACATGAGCGGAAACAGAAAGGGGATGAGGAAGGACGGAACACCGATCATCCTGGGGATCCAACGGCGGAGATAGCCGAGGCCGTTGGCGCGCAAGCCTACCCACTGGGCCAGGAGGATGGACATGATCCCCAGCGCACCGGTGGTGACCATCCGGGAGGTGGGGCTGAGAAAGCCGGGGATCAGGCCAAAGAGGTTCAGACAGAGAATGAACAGGAAGAAGGTGCCCAAGATGTTGGTGTACCGCTCACCATTGTGAGGGATGATGGAGCGGGTCAGGCCGGCCAGGCCCTCGTAGACCCACTCGCCGAAGGACTGGAGCTTGCTGCGCGGGATCAGGGAGAGACGGCGGGTGGTCAGCCAGGCCAGCAGGGCGAGAAAGGCCACGATAACCAGCGCGTGGAGGACATAGACGTCCAGGTAGGGACGCAGCCACTCCGGCTCGAGGGCTACCAGGGCATTTAACCAACTTCCGGGGTGCTCTTCCATAAAGCTACCACAGACACGAGACGCAGGCGGCGCCACGCGACTGCACACACTGCCAGGCCCGGCGCCAGGCTATTCGCTGGGGGCGGGCGCCTGCCGAGAAATCAACAAGGCGACGACACAGGTTACCAGGGTGGGGGTCGCCAGACCGGCGACCAACGCCCAGGGGTTGACCCGCAGATAGACCAGGCTCACATATAGCAGCGCGGCGATGAGCAGGTACTTCCCCAGGGCCAGGACCACTCCTGCGGCCCGCTGGCGAATCTGAGAGCCCTGCGGCACTCGCGGCGCGATTACATGGTAAACCAGATAGACGATTGAGCCGACCGAGAGCAGGCCGATGGCCATGCCGGAAAGATAGCCGGTGGCCAGGGCCCGCAAACGTAGGCCAAGCGCGACGGCCGAGACGCCTGCCATCAGCCCGACACAGCTCCACAGGACCTGACGCATCAGCGCGCGCCCCTGGTCTTCAATCATCGTTTTGAACTCACCCGAGAGATCTCTCGCACCAGGCCGTAGAAGGCCGCAGCCGTACCCAGCACAAACCCCAGAATCGTCCCCAGCGGGGCAAGAGACCAGCGCTGATCGGCAAGGAGACCCAGATAGCTGCACAGCCCGATGCATAGGCCCATGTAGAGGCCCAAGCTGGACAGCCGCGCCGCGGTCACCAGAGCGCGATTCTCGTCCTCACTGCGCTGACGCACGCGAGAAGCATAGTCCTGCGTGCGTGAGAGTGTCAACCCATGCTGGCCGCTAACCCGACAAACGCCCCACCCGGACAGCGCGTGAGCGCGTAAGGTAAAAAGGCGCCTCTGACGGATCAGAGCCAGCGTCAGGGAGAGTATAACACACCGAGCAGGGTTTTGCCTACCTGGGCGAGGGCTGAGGGAGAGCAGTACTCCGGGGTATCGTCTACCGTGTGCCAGACCGGCGGCGTGAACTGGATGAGGTTTACGGTGGGAATCCCCACGGCAATGAAGGGCAGATGGTCGTCAATCACGGGCGGGCCCACCTCGCGGCTAAAGGCGGTGGCGCCCACCTGTTCCGCCATGGTCCAGATTTCCTCCACGAGCGCGGGGTGCGCGGCCTGGGAGTTGGGCTCGACGGTCAGGTAGAAGTAATCACGAACACCGGGGCTCAGAGGCAGCCGAGGATTGTGTTTCGCCACCCCTCCTACGAGGTCCAGCAAGATGCCACGCTCAGGGCGAGGAATCTCCGGGGGCCAGTGCTGGGCGAGGTATGCGGCCCCGAGGCAGTAGCCGTGGTAGATCCGGGGGTCGGTCCCACTGCCGGAGTCCTCGGCATCCAGAAAGACCAGATACACCGGATGCGGTGGAGGCTGGGCGTGGAACACACGGGCCAGCTCCAGCAGGATGGCGACGCCGGAGGCGCCGTCGTTGGCGCCCAGGATAGGC
>LSQX01359348.1_pt1 | contig 15763 bp, 10 predicted proteins | sample 654561 | NCBI WGS metagenome assembly LSQX01 (sample SAMN04489861, study PRJNA283612) | anaerobic digester metagenome | isolation source: 4 biogas reactors fed with cattle manure at either 37C or 55C with and... | place: Denmark: Kongens Lyngby | collected 2014 | reverse complement strand
TCTTTTTAGCTCCAATTAGCTCCAATCCCTGCTAAAAAGCACAATCATCCCCCTGCTCCTGTCCCTGTTCCTGTCCCTGTCCCTGCTCCTGCCCCCACCTCAACCACCATCTGCGCACTCTCGGCCTCTGGCTCGACAAACCAAAGGAGCATGTTTGGATTCCTGGCGTGGGTTTTATAAGTCCCGGCAGTCACGGTAACATTTAAATTCTCCCATGTTACATCAGGACCAAACGCTGATGGCGGGATATACACCATGGTAGGCTGATCTTTTACCGGGGATTTTATGGTCAAAGTAAAAGTCCCATCTTGAAGCGACCAACCAGCTGGTACCCCAGCTACTCGACTTGGGTATGGCCTGTTGACAGCCTGCATCAGTTGCTTGGCCGGATTAACTGGATCAGCCAAGTTCACATACCCAGATGCCTGCAGCTTATCAAGCGTGTCACACCAATTGGAAAAGTCTTCAGATCCAGAAGGTTGCTCGCCAATGTCCTCGTTTTGAAAAAACATGGGAAAACGCCCATCTTGAACAAGTTGGGCCATCTTGGCGATGTTATCTTTGGCAACACCCCAAGCAGTTATAATATTAGGCAAATCTGGCTTTTCCCATTCATCAATGACCTGGCCTTTGGTGCAAGGGACCCCGGAGACTGGTGGCTCCATAATTCCAACGACATTGGAATCGTTAGCTCTGACTGCGGAAATAAAACGGTGCTGAAAGTCCGATATTGGACAATCGTCTTTGCCTGGATTAAACAGGCGCCCAACAATTCCAGGGTAGCAAACAGGCGTGTGTATCGGAGTAAGTCCCAGTAGGGCAGGGTGACCACCAAACAACTGTACTAGCTTTGGCCATGGGTCAATCAAGTGATCCTGCAGTGATTTGGAGTCAAATGACCAAAGGCTTTGGTTAAAATCAGACCACCATCTCATCTCAAGGGCAAGGGTACGCAACTGGTTTATGAACTGATACTTAGAGGGCTCAAAAGGTGCCAGATCCCCCCTGTTCATTACAGCTGGGATACCGCTGCTGCCGGGCTGTCCTGGAACTCCGTCGAACCAAATTACAAAATGAACCACCATGTCATGTCCGTGAGCGGCGTTCATCAAAGTTTTCATGTCATAAAACAGCTTTAAAGAATCTTGGTTGTTGTTAATGTCGTCCCAAGGCACCAAAACTCTTAAGGCGTTAAAACCGACATCTCGCAGTTGTCGGGCGGTCAAAAATGGGTCACTGCCAAGGGTTGTGGCGCCATCAAACTTGACTGTTGCTCCGCGCAGAATCGTGATTCTATCTCTACGGTCCATCAACCAAGCGCGTCCATCAATTTCGACCACTCGATATCTGCCTTTGGCTTTATAGGGTCTGGGCATTGGCTCCAGGTTCCGAGTCTTATGTGCAACGGGACTGCCATTGATGGCAGGTTTTCTGGTTTCATTTCTGAACATTACCCCAATGATGAAGGCGCCAATGACAATCAGACCTACCAGCACGCCAAGCACAATCGCAACAACTTTCAAAACTTTCATTCGCACTCCGGCCGCAACAACCGCTCAGGTTCGAAGATTACCAAATTCCACGACATCTGAGCAGATTTTGTGAACCCCTGCTCCTGACCCTGCCCCCGCTCCTTGATATGCCATGAATTTGCGTTTAACCCTCGGATTCTACAGCTTTATCACCCGTTAGATTGACTGTTATAATTTTATCCTGTTAAATGCCGCCATGTTTGGCTTTTCAAAACAAGCCGTTGAGCTTGAAACAGGTCGTTTATTTGAGCTGCTCAGTCGGGTTGGTTGGACAGTGCAAGAGTGTGCTGAAATTGCTCCAACCACCTTGCGAATCAAGGAGTTAGCTGCGCAGCAAAACGCCGTTATTCTTGGGCATAGCTATCAAACTCCTGAAATACTGTTTGGAGTTGCCGACTATCGAGGTGACTCGCTGGGGTTGTCTAGGATAGCTAGGGACGTGGATGCTGACACCATCGTTTTTTGTGGCGTCTCTTTCATGGGTGAAACGGCCAAGATCCTGTCTCCCAACAAAAGGGTGCTTTTGCCTAACCCGGACGCAGGATGCTCACTTTCCGAGTCAATCACAGGTGCTGATGTTCGCCGTTTAAGACAGCAACACCCAGATGCGACCTTTGTTTGCTATGTAAACACCAGCGCCGAGGTCAAGGCAGAGTGCGACGTTTGTTGTACCAGCGCGAATTCATTGGCTATAGTAGAAGCCGCTCCAACCGATCATGTGGTGTTTTTACCTGATAAATATATGGCCCAGAATCTGGCCAAGCTGACGACAAAAAGGATTACCGGCTATGACGGGCACTGTATAGTCCACGAAGCCTTCACCGCAGACCAGGTAATCAAGTGGAAGAGGCGGGTTCCAGGCCTTAAGGTGCTTGTACACACGGAATCTCCGCTTGAGGTGGTTGTTCATGCGGACTTGGCTGGTGGTACTGGTGATATGGTCAATTACATCAGGGCTAGCACTGATACCAACTTCATGTTGGTGACTGAATGTGGTTTGGCTGGCCGGATGAAGGTGGATTTTCCTGACAAGCGATTTGTGGGCACATGTGCTATATGTCCACATATGAAAAGGGTTGATTTGCATCGAGTGCTTCAGGTTTTAGAGGACCCTAGGCCTGACCAGATTGTGGAAATTGACGCGACTACACAGCAAAAGGCGCTGTGTTCAATTGAGCGAATGTTTGATTGGACTGAAAGAAAGCTCGACCCAACTAGGCCCCATTCGAATCCTGGTGAAGTGACGGGAGCGCCTTGATAAATCGCACGGCATTGTGACAAGGGGGAAATCTAGTGGCAACCAAAAGTTACCGTTTCGAGCATAAATTGGACATTGATACAGCTTTGGCCCGACTTATGCCGGTTCTTGATAGCATTTCCCTGCAGTACTCTTTGGAAAAGGACATGCTAGCCCCCCAAAGGGTTAAATACTCAAGGTCTGGCGTTGACGCAGACGTTCAAGTCACCGACAAAGAGGTGGTAATCACCGTTGATTTAAGTTGGTTTCTGGAAAAGGCCATCAGATCGCGAGTGGAAGACTCCCTCCACAAAGGAATCCCCCCGCTACTGCGAAGCTGAACCCCTGTTCCTGTCCCTGTCCCTGATCCTGCCCCCAAGGCAAACAACGAGGAAATTATTGATTGACTGTCACTTTGGCCGTTAGTAGGATGCTGAGGCGAAGTGGCCTTTTCGTGTTTGTGCTTGGGCTGTCATTCCGCTGGTTTCTGCTTCTTGGGGGTGTTCCATGCTAAAGCGAGTGTTGCCTTTGGTTGCAGTGCTTTTCGTTGCTTGTGGTGATAGCGGCGAGCAATTCGAGAATTACTGCGTTGGGGTTGACTGTGGTAGCCATGGGCGCTGTGCCATTGGTGCCGAAGGGGCTATCTGCATTTGTGATAGCGGGTTTACCCTGCAAGATGGCGTTTGCAAGGAAGCCTTGGCAGATGACCCATGCAAAGACGTGACATGCGATGGTCATGGTTCTTGTATAGCATCAGCAGCGGGTAAGGCTCTTTGTATCTGCGAGTTGGGTTATCGTGCTGATGGCCTTACTTGTGTTGCCGTTGAGGATGGCGGTGGGGAGCCAGGTTCTGCTTGTAAGGATGTCACATGTAGTGACCACGGTACCTGTGTAGTGAGCGGTTCAGGTGCCGCGCTTTGTATTTGTGACTATGGTTACAATCCTGACGGCCTTACTTGCGTTGCCGTTGAGGATGGTGGTGAAAAGCCGGAATCTCCTTGCAAAGATGTTACCTGTGATGAGCACGGCACCTGTGTAGTCAGCGGTTCAGGCGATGCGCTTTGCATCTGCGAGTTGGGTTTCCGTGCTGACGGCCTTGCTTGCGTTGCCATTGACGATGTTGAAGAGCCGGAATCTCCTTGCCAAGATGTTGACTGTGGTAACGGCACCTGTGTGGTCAGTGGTTCAGGCAAAGCCCTTTGCATCTGCCATGAAGGTTACCGTCTTGAAGAGGGCACTTGCGTCGCGATTGAAATTGAGGATCCATGTGAAGAAGTTGAGTGCGGTGAAGGCGGCACCTGTGTAATCACCGGTTCAGGAGCCCCTCTTTGCATCTGCGACGAAGGTTACCACCTAGAATCTGACACTTGCGTTGTGATTCAGATTGAGGATCTATGCGCAGATGTAAACTGCGGTGACGGCGGCACCTGTGTAATCACCGGTTCAGGTGCCCCCCTTTGCATCTGCAACGAAGGTTTCCGTCTTCAAGGCGATACCTGCGTTGTGATTGAAATCGAGGACCCATGCGCAGAAGTCACCTGCGGTGAAAATGGCCATTGTGTGGTCAGCAATTCTGGCGTTGCCTTTTGCATCTGCAACGAAGGTTTTAGCGCTGACGGCCTTACTTGCGTTGCAATTGAAAACCCATGTTCAGGCGTTACCTGCAGTGATAACGGCACCTGTGTAGTCACTGGTTCCGGCGATGCCTTTTGTATCTGCAACCAGGGCTACCATCGCTTTGGCAACCATTGCCTAGCTGAAGATCCATGTCTAGGTGTCGGCTGCAGCGGTCACGGCACTTGCGCGATCAATGATGACGCTTCCACCTTTTGTAACTGTGACGAGGGCTACCGCAACTTTGGCAACTACTGTTTACAGGTCGATGACTGCGTTACCGGTGCTAACTGCGATGAAGGCTGGTGCCTAATCCCGGCATGCACCTTTGAGATGGGTTCTCCTGATGATGAGAAATGTCGTGCACCTTGGGAAGGTCCAGTTCATTTTGTCACGATAACTCGTCCGTTCTATATGAAACAGACCGAAGTCACACAGGGAGAGTGGTCCACTTTGATTGACAGTAATCCATCTTACTTTAGTACTTGTGGTGAAGACTGCCCTGTTGAAATGGTGTCTTGGTATGATGCGGTTTATTATGCGAACAGGCTTTCCGAGGCTGAAGGATTTGAACAGTGTTACACCTTGAGCAATCCCTCAGGTACTCCAGGCACCGGCAACTATTCTGCCACAGTAGATTTTGCCGGTCTTAATTGCAAAGGCTATCGTTTACCCACCGAGGCAGAATGGGAATATGCCACCCGAGCTGGAACTAAGACTGCATATTGGATAGGAAGCAACATTGGGGACGGTGGGCAAAAGGTATGCGCATATGATCCCTTAGGCATTTTGCTACCCGAGGCTGCTTGGTATGGCTACAACTCAGACTGGACAACCCATCCAGTGGGTCAAAAGGCAGCGAATCCATTTGGTTTGTACGATGTTCATGGTAATGTTTCTGAATGGGTTTATGACCGGTTTGGTGCCTATGACAGTTTTTGTGCTGAGGGTTGTGTAGATCCTGTAGGCCCCGATGAAGGCTCTTACCGGGTTAATCGCGGCGGTTCCGGTTACGACTTCGCCGGGGGCGTGCGGGCGGCGTTTCGCGGCAGCGACTCGCCCGACCGCCGCGACTTCGACCTTGGCTTCCGCCTCGCCAGATCACTGCCCAACTAGTCCCTCGGCCCCTTCGCCCCGCAAGTCCGCGCCCCTTCGCCCCGTACGCCTGCTCCCTCTCGCAACATTGGCCGCGTGCTCCCTCTTGCAACATAAGCGCCCCTGCGGTATCTTGCTGGCGTCCGTTTATTTGCCGAGGAGATGATGAGGCAAAAAGTTTTTTTCTCACTGGCCGTGTTGCTGGCGTTGGTCGCTTTCGATGCTTGTAGAAAGCCAATGAAGGTGGTGCTTACCAAGGACCAGCGAATTCGCATCCAAGACAATATTCTGACTGAGGTTCCAGAACCAAAATACACGTTAAACGCCAATTTTGACGACAAAATCAAGTTGATTGGGGTTGATGTTTCGGCAGATTCCGTTACAGCTGGAAGCGAAATCACAATCACCTACTACTGGCAGGTAGTCAAAGCTGTTCCAGGTGAGTGGAAGATATTTGGCCACCTAGAACTGCCTGGTGGCAAGCGAATGGTGCTGGATCACGTCCCCGTTGGCGAGTTGTACCCCATAGGGCAGTGGCAAGCTGGTGAGATCATCAGAGACATACAAACCGTCGTCGTTGATCGCGATGCAAATGGTGGGACCGCGGTCCTTTGGGGCGGGATTTATAATGAAGAAATCTACCGCACCAGGGGCGGTGGCGACCGGATGATGTTGGTCAACACCGATCAGGTGCCCAACGATGGTGGCAATCGAGTGCAAATGGCGAAGATCCAGATCAGGGCAAAGGCCTCCAAACCAACGCCTACCCTTACCTCGACTAAGATAGGAACTGAAATAGTCATTGATGGAAAGATTGATGAAGAGGCCTGGAAACTGGCGACACCATCCATGCCGTTTATGACCAGCAACGGCTCAGTCAGCGAGTCGACTGTGACCGTTAAATCGGTGTGGGACGACACCAACTTGTATTTTGCCTTTGAAGTGAAGGACCAGCACATAGGAAGCACTTTGAAGAATCGAGATGATGAGCTTTGGACTCAAGACTGTATTGAGATCTATCTTGACGCCAAGTCAGATGGAAACAACTATCTTGAAATCCAGGTTTCTCCTGCAAATGTCGTTTTTGACGCCTTGTTTACCGGCCATCGGACTCCCCCATGGCAGGAGGCAAAGGCACATGATATCCCTGGGTTGAAAACGGCTGTTCATATTGATGGAACCCTAAACAAAGACGATGATGTGGACAATGGCTACACCGTTGAAGTGGCCATTCCGCTTGCCTCTATCCCAGACTTTGGGGACATCCCGCCAACGCTTGGTTCTACCATCAGAGCTAACTTCTTCAGGATTGATGCGACAGGTGGCAAAGTTATCGGCGCCTCTGCCTTTAGCCCTGCTGGAAACGACTTCCACAACTTGTCAAAGGCCGGAAAAGTTCGCTTCATCCAACCTGCGGCCGAGTAGTTCAATAGGAAAAAAGACATGCAAGATAAACGTGTAGGCGCCAAGGGTGAAGCCTTTGAGGCCGTGGTAGAGGTTATGAATAGGCTGAGGGCCCCAGATGGATGCCCTTGGGATAAACAGCAGACATTAAAAACCCTGAAAACTTATGTGATCGAAGAGGCTTATGAGGTTATTGAAGCCATTGATTCCGGCCGTCCAGAAGCCTTAAGGGAAGAGCTTGGGGACTTGCTGCTTCAGATCGTTTTCCAGGCCAAGATTATGGAAGAGCAGGGTGCCTTCGATATCGCTGATGTCTGTAACGCCTTGGTTACAAAGCTTGTAAGTCGACATCCCCATGTTTTTGGACAAGAAAGCAAGGCTGAAAATGCGGCCGAAGTGCTTAACAGATGGGAAGGTTTCAAGCGCAAGGAAGGACGAGGATTGCTGGATGGAGTTCCAGGTAGCCTGCCAGCCTTGCTTATGGCCTTAAGAATCAGCGATAAGGCCAGAAACGTTGGTTTTGATTGGCCTGATAATCAAGGTGCCGTGGACAAGCTTGATGAAGAGATTGCCGAGCTCAAGGAAGCCATAGCCGAAGGCGATGAAGAGGGCATCGAAGATGAGATTGGCGATGTCCTCTTTTCGATTGCCAACATATCGCGAAATTATGGCCTGAATCCTGAAGAGGCATTAAGACGCATGCTGGTGCGCTTCAAGAAGCGATTTTCCCACATCGAAAAAACGCTTGCCAGTCAAGGAAAAAGCCTTGGCGATCAACCACTTAAAGCCTTGGACGATCTTTGGAATCAAGCCAAAGAACTTGAGAAATAAACTAATGCACCAGGTTATCAAAAAACTTGACCCTGACATGGACTGCAATTAGTGTCAGTTGGCATGGGCATTTGCAGCGAGTGGTAGCTTGAGCAAAGAGTCTGTTGAACGTGGAAAAGGTCGCAAGGCATTTTCTGGTCTAGTCAAATCAACCGCCGTCGTTTCACTTTTTACCATCATCTCTCGTATCACTGGGTTAATACGGGAACAGGTCAGGGCCAATTATCTTGGAACTGGCCATGGATCTGACGCCTTCGCGATTGCTTCGATGATCCCAAACATGTTGCAGCGCATGTTTGGCGATGGGGCGATGACGCCCGCCTTTATCCCAGTTTTCAAGGGACTACAGGAAGAAGGGGACAAAGAGAGGCTTTCCAAGTTCTTCTCGGGATTTATGACCTTGTTTACCTTGCTGATGCTGGCGGTGACGCTGTTGGGCATCCTGTTAGCCGCTCCAATAGTCGAGAATTTCTTCACAGGACGCTTTATAGATGAGCCGGGCAAGGTTGAGCTGACGATATCCCTCACCCGGGTCATGTTTCCCTTTTTGTTCTTGATTTCAATTGCCGCTCTGATTCAGGGCACACTGAACAGTTACAATATTTTTGGTCCTTCAGCTTTTGCCCCGGTGTTGTTAAATTTGGTCAATATCGGGGTTGTCATATTTTTCTGGGATAGTTTTCCTGATGCTGCATATGCGTTGGCAGTCGGCTTTATCGTTGGTGGTTTTATTCAGCTGGCCTTTCAGGTCCCCTTTCTTAGGGGTAAAGGCCTTAAATTTATTCCAACTTTGCGGGGCTTTAAGGACCCAGCTGTCCGTGAAGTTGGCAGGATATTTTTGCCAGGTGTCTTTGCCCAAGCTGTATATATAGTTAACGTCACTGTGTCCCAGGCAATAGCAGTAACCCTTGAACATGGCTCAGTTTCTGCGCTGCAGTATTCCTTGCGCCTGCAAGAACTGGTACTTGGAGTTTTTGCTGTCGCTGTTGCGACTGTCATCCTCCCAACAATGTCGGCTCAGGCAAAAAACGCTGATTTTGTCGCAGTCAAGGATACTTTGCAGTTTTCTCTGAAACTGCTTGGAGTCATTACCATTCCTGCCAGTGTTGGATTGATGCTTTTGGGTAAGCCCATAACATCATTGCTTTTCAAGTTTGGTCAGTTTAACGAAGAATCAATCAGAATGACCGCCTTTGCGCTGTATTTTCACGCCGCTGGCATATTTTTTATAGCGGCCCAGCGCAACATTGTTCAGGTGTTTTTTGCGATGAAGGATACGCGCACACCTGCCAAAATAGCGTTTGTTGTCATGATCTTACACGTAGGACTCTGCTATCTCCTGGCGGGACCGTTGCGCCACGGAGGATTGGCCCTTGCTGGAAGCATAGCCGCCCTTGCTAACGCTGGTATTTTGTACCTTGTGCTAAGGGAACGAATAGGAAGGCTTAATTCAAAGGCCTTGTTTATAAGTCTCGGCAAAATGCTGGTGGCCTCTTTAATCATGGCTGTACTTATATTGCTTGCTCTTTATGCAGAACTACTGACTAAACCTTTACGACCGGGTGCTCAATTTGTCACCAAGGCAGGGCTGTTACTGCGGCTTACGTGGATTATTACAGCAGCTATTATCACTTATATTCTGGCTGCAAAACTGCTGAAGATTAAAGAATTAGAAGAGCTATTTGGGATGCTTTCACGAAAGCTTCGAAGGCGCAGCAAAGCCAAGTCACAGCCTAGCTAGGTCCATTTAATCACACGTGACTTGATGCGATCCCAGACCAGAGAAGGTGTCCTTGGCGTAGTTGTCCCATTCCAGATCTGGGTCAAATGGACCGCTGCCGTCAGGTTGCCCCTGACCAATCCCGCACTTTCGACGCAAGGTACGATCCGCTGTCCTAGCTTTGCCCTGTGAACCAATCCATTCCTTGTTGGGCTGGAAGCCGATCTGTCCAAAGGTGTCAACCACTATGTCATCACAAACCAAGTCAAGGGCGTCATCGCCATTGAAGTTGCAGACGCTAGAGTTTTGGAGATTGCAAATACTTAAGATAGCCTCATTCGCACTCTTGTGGCAGACCACGAAAGTTCCACCATGGGGGATGGTTTCATTGTCTTCACCCAGTCTAACGCTGGCGGTACTTGTGGCTGAACCATTCGAGTAAAGCCTTAGTTCACAACTGGCCAGACTCAGGTCCGCTCCAGTGTTGTTGAACACCTCGATCGCCTTGTTATAGCTGCTACCTTCAACATATTCGCTGATGAAGACCCTTGGAAATTCCGGGGCTTTGGCAACATTCACTTGGAAGTTAACGCTGCCATTCGCAGAAGACACCGTCACCGTGGTACTTCCCTTAGCAATCGCCGTCACTGGGATCAAAGCTGATAGTGCAAAGGTCTGAACTTCAACTGTCGCAGGAATCTCAACAATCCCAGTCGGATTTGCAGCAACTGCAAATGATGCAGGAGCACCAAAGACCGGCATATCGAGATACAAGGTCGCTGACGCCTGGTCTCCTTCAGTCAGCTCCATGGGATCTGGTTCAACCTTTGTCGCTACAGGAGTGGCATCTTGGGCTACTACGTTTAGTACGACATCGAGACTTACTGTGTCAAGACTGGCCGTCAGGGTAATACCTGACCCGATCTCCAGGGCATCAACAGTTACAAGCCCTACCATTTGACCTGCAGGGATCTGGACTCCGCCTCCAACTATCATTGCCGAATCAGGCGCACTGGAGGTCACCGCAACAAACGTATCGCTATCAACGGGACGCTGCAGTTTTACAACCAAATCAGGTTTTGGAACGGCTTGCGAACCCTTTTGAATATAAACAGTGTCTGGACCAAATGAAGCCAGCTTTGCTGCCACGTTCCTCCTGACAGCGTCGGCTTCGCTACGTGGCTCAAGTTTCGAGTGTTCATTGGCCCAGCGCAGGATTCCTGCAATGGAGGCAAACTCATCACCAGTCAAAGGCAAAGGATCCAGTTTGTAAACAAAGTCGTTTACCCGCAGTCCGCCAGTCACCTCAAATTCATTGTGAGGTCTTGCGTCACCAGCGCCAGGGTCTGGGTCTTGGTTGGTGACCTCAACATCCGAAACCTTAATCAAAACACTTTCATACGCGGCAGCTTGTGTCCCGCCTGTTGCCACATCAGCAGCAGTCACATCCACTGGAACTGGGATGACCTCCGAATTGTCAACAACGGTAAGATTTCTGACTTTAAGCTGGATCTGATCGTAGTAGCTGTCAATTAAACCGTCGACAGTCACAACAGCCCCAACTGCAGGTCTGGGATTGATTGATGGGCCAAAGCAATAAAGCCCAGAGTACTCTGAACCCCTAAATCTTTCGGCGTCATCCTGGTCCACTTGAATGAAGAAGCCTTGGAAGATCCCATTTTTAAACCCATGAGCAGTTACAACAGCCTCCCTGACTTCAGCAACAGCTCCAGCTGGAACAACCCCCTTCTTGATGTCATAGATGCTTTGTGGGCAGTAGGCGTTACCCGGGTTGTAGTCAAGGGGACATGGGTCGCAAGCATCGCCTTTACCATCCTCGTCTGAGTCTATTTGGTCCGGATTGTAAACCGACGGACAGTTGTCAAGCTCGTTCGGGAATCCATCACCATCGCGGTCGTTAGGATCGAAATGGGTGCAAACATCTGTGTTGGCGTCCAGTGGACATGGGTCACAGACATCTCCTACGCCATCATTGTCTTCATCGGCCTGTTTTCCGTTGTCCATAGGTCTGATTGGATTGAAGATGGTTGGGCAATTATCCTGGTCATCTGGTATCCCGTCACCATCCATGTCTCCTTCCTTAGGGATTCCGTCATATTCCCCAGGCCTGAATGGCAGGCAGCTTGGCTCATTATCTGGAATGCCACAGAAGAACAGGTCATATTGCACGCTTGCAACTCTGAGTTCAGCCAGCGTTTTTTCGGTTTCTCGGATAGTGCATACGGATTTGGCTACCTCACACACATCAAGCGCTTCACAGCCAGTGCTTCCACCAGGTAGGCCTGGTACAAGATGGGCGTCGCCATAAAGGACCGTACCCCCTCGCAGGACTAAGGCAACATCCGAGGGATTTCCGTCAATTACAGCTCTAAAGTCCTTGTGAACCACATTATGGAATATTGCAATATCCGCAACCTTTCCTACCTCTAAGCTGCCGACAACGCTTTCGATTTGGAACGCCCTCGCGGTTCCAATGGTGGCCATATCGAACAGTTCACGGTCTGTATAGAAATTATCAAAGTGGGCTTTATTCAACTCATCAGCACACGCCAATTCTCGCATCATGTTAACCGAACCTGATGCCGTCCAGTCGCTTCCAAGCCCAATGGTGACTCCCAAACGGCTGTACAACGTGATGGCTGCAGTGTTGCCATATAGGTCCACATTAGTTCTTGGAGACCAGATTAGGGCGGACCCAACCTGCGCCATATGTGCTATATCCGTGGCTGTCAAAGCCACACCGTGAATGAAGGCCGTGTTTTCCAATATGTTGTCTTTGCCTCCCGGTGCCGCACCGGACAAACACAGGAACTCATTTCTGGCAGCTTGGTTGACGCCTTCGGCTAGGTGAGGAACCCAGCAGTGGAACCCCGCTGTGGTCGTTGGGTCCGGCATATTGGGGTAAGCACAAGAATCAGTAAGCATTACACCGTCTTTGCCGTCACCAAGGGGAAAGGTGTCATACTTGGACTTCAATGCGTCAGGCAGGCCAATCATCGCTACATCGAGATTTCGAAGCAGCCCCTTGGCATTTCCAGAGCCAAACATCGAAGTGGCGCCGGCAACAATGTTTCTTAACTCGCCCCAAGCTGCCGCACCATAGGTTTGTCCCACTGGAATCTTTGGTTTGTCAGGGCCAGCGCCTTTTCGCCATTCGTGACGATGGTCGTAGCGTGCAGTTCCGTGGTCCTTTGGGGCGTGTCCTGTAAAGGTGATGTGGTCATGCCCATTGATTAAACCAGGGGTGACAAGTGCTTTTTGGCACACAACCTTGGTTGCACCGGCGTAATTAGAGTCATTACGACAATCGTCTCCGACGCACTTGATAATTCCGAAAGTATCGATTAATACAACGCTATTGCGGAGTATATCGTCTGGGACAACGATGTCTCCTTCCAGTGCAAGCCAAAGACTTCCGGCAGTTAGCTTACAGTTGTCTTTTGGGTCTTCAGGCTCCTCAGTATCTGTATCTCCCGGGTCACCAGGATCTCCAGGGTCGCCGGGGTCTTCAATGTCTGCGTCACCAGGATCTTCAATGTCTGCGTCACCCGGATCTTCGATATCACTAGCATCGGCATCCAGGTCTACATCGTCATCAGGTCTAACATCCGCATCTGTAGAGACATCTTCACCAGGATCGGTATCCTCATAATTGGAGGTGTCACCACCCCCTGGTTTGTTGTCCACATCGTCCACAGGCCCTTGTGATCCGCCACAGGACACCAAAAACACCACAAAAATCGCAAGAGTTGCCAGTTGAAACCGTGTTGCCATTTGTTTTCTCCCGGAAAGGATAAAAGGACACCCTAGAAGAATACTAAAAATACTACTTTTGTCCACGGTATCTAGCCCAAACTCAAGAAATCCGTCATTTCCAGCCCCCCAAGGGAAAAACGTTCGACGGTCAGCTACAGATCTAGGTGGCCATCTGGTGTCAAGCTTGAAAAAAGTATTTGAAGCCTTATTATACGAGCCAGCTACTTTGAGGACCTTTATTGATTCTGCTTCTTGTCCTTTTAATTATATTGCTGCCTTTGCCAGCATTTGCATTTGGCCCCTTCGCACACGTTGATATGGGGTTGGCCGTTTTGGCACAGGCTAGCGCCATTGGTACCGTAGCCGCCAGCATCATCCAGCGCCACAGAAAGGCTTTTTTGCGTGGCACTGTCGATCCAGATCGGATGTTGGCCAAAAACATGGCTCCATTTGAGCACCACACCCACAATTGGGATCGTGTTCTTGATTTGCTTGACAACGCTTCTACCGACGAAGAAAAGGCCGCCTTTATGGGCCAGCTTTGCCATTTGGCCGCTGATGTTGTGGCCCACAATTACTTTGTGCCCACCAAAATGACGGAAAGCTTTTATTTTCCAATGGCCAAACACCTGTATTGGGAAATGCGTTTTGATTCAAGGACCCGTGCAAAGGGTGGTTCTCTGCTTTTTGATACGCTGCAATGGTGTGATCCTGACCATGTGCGCTTCCTAAGTACGGTGCTGAAACCATCTGTTTTGACGGGCAATTTTAACGTCAGAGTGACTGGGAAATTGATGGATTGGCAGCAGCAAAAAGCCTTTGATACTGTTGGCAATTTCTGGGACCAGCACGCTAGGACTGAGCTTTCAGAGGACGACTTTGACGATATCCGAAATCTGGCGATTCAAGCTCAGGTGGCAGCCCTTTCAGAGGTAGGCCACGGATTAGTTTATGAGATTGATCCTAGAGGGCTTGAGCCGTTGAAACGCAGTTTGTTTTTGCGCCGTGAGATGCGCGAATTAAGAAAAGACATGTCTTGGCTCTCCATCATTAATCGCATTCAAGAATCCAGATCAGAATTCAGATATCCGGTCGAATCGGCTGTTTGGTGATGAGACCAGTACTTTTTACCCCAGTTCCAGCAGAACTAGCTTGGTCATCCCTTGGATTTAGTGCCGCATGGTCCGGGTTTGGGCGGTGTCATACCGCAGTCCTGAGCTCAGGTCCGTTAAGGGCATCTGAAGACAATACACCGCTTTCAAATTTCGATGTAATTTTCGCAAGTTTAGCCTGGGAGTTGGAAGTTCCGACGATGGCCAAGGCTCTTTTGGATTCCGGAATTGAGCCCGACAGGGTTTTGAGGCCTGAAAATCAGCCTTTGATAGTGGCTGGAGGTCCATTGACTAGGTCGAATCCTGATCTTTTGGCTGCTTGTGCAGATGCTGTTTTTGTAGGCGACGCAGATAGGGCCTTTGACAAGATATACAGCGCTTTGGCTGGTGCAGAAGGTCGTTTGGATGCGTTGAGGCGACTTGCTTTAATTCCGGGCTGTTGGGTGCCGGCTGTTCATGGAATCGAGTTTGAGGTGCCAATTGTAGTCCATCGTCCAAAAAAAACGGACCTTCCCATTTGTTCACCTTGGCCTGTTCGAGCTAACAATTTTGGGGACGCTTTTTTGGTGGAAGTAGGGCGCGGGTGTCCAAGGTTGTGCGCTTTTTGTGTTGCGACTGGTGAGGGTGCGCCTGCCAGGTTTGCTACGAAGGAGAAGATTTTAGAGGTTATTCCAAAGCAAGCCAGAAGGGTGGGGTTGCTTGGGGCGGCGGTGTCCGACCATCCTCAGCTTGTTGCAATTGTCAGAGAGCTTTTGGCACGTGATATCCAGGTGACGTTAGGTTCAATAAGGGCGGATCGGGCTAGGTCCGAGCTTGTAAGTTTATTGGCAAGTTCGGGGCTTAAGACGTTGACGGTGGCTGCTGATGGGACGTCTCAGCATATTAGGGACCTGATTAGGAAGAACATTAGTGCGAATGATTTGTTGAATGCTGCAATGGCGGCTAGGGGTGCTGGGATTCATCGTTTGCGGTTGTATGTGATGACTGGGTTGCCTGATGAGGGTGATGGGGATATTGACGAGTTTTGCGAGCTTTGTGAAGAAATATCGTCGGTTGTGAGGTTGTCGATTTCAATTTCGCCTTTTGTGCCAAAGCGCTTTACAGCTTTGGCGGATGCTCCTTTTTTGCCGGTGAATGAACAGAAGCGGCGGATCAGTAGGATAAAGCGTTCAATTGGCAAGAGGGTTCAAATCAGGGCGACGTCGCCTAGGGAGGCCGAGTACGAGTACTGGCTGTCTCATGTAAGAGGCGAGGAAGCCAGAAAGGCCCTGACCAGGCCCTGATCCTGCTTTCTGTCCCCGCCCCTGTTCCTGTCCCTGTTCCTGGCCCTGACCCTGACTCTGTCCCTGATCCTGCCACAGATCGTGCTGATTTGCATGTTCTGGCTCCGGATTGTTTGTTGGGCTTTGGCGTTTAATCTCTTCGTTACAGTTATAAAACA
>LSQX01165604.1_pt2 | contig 15763 bp, 17 predicted proteins | sample 654561 | NCBI WGS metagenome assembly LSQX01 (sample SAMN04489861, study PRJNA283612) | anaerobic digester metagenome | isolation source: 4 biogas reactors fed with cattle manure at either 37C or 55C with and... | place: Denmark: Kongens Lyngby | collected 2014 | reverse complement strand
CAGTTCAACACCCTCTGGGAAGGCGAAATGAAGGGGGGGCTGCCCCTTTTGTTCAACATCATGGACAACCAGTACGCGATGGGCGGCCAGACCGCGGGCGAGACCATGGGGTACGGCATGCCGGCCCGCATCGGTGCCGGGCTGCATCCCGATCAAATGCATGCGGAACGGATCGACGGTTACAATCCACTGGCTGTCATCGACGCGATGGAACGCAAGCTGGAGTTGCTCCGCACCGGCCGCGGCCCGGTGTTGCTGGACACGCTGACTTATCGGTATGCCGGCCATTCTCCTTCGGACGCGGACTCCTACCGGACCACGGAAGAAAAGGATGCCTGGCGGGGAGAAGATTCCATCGACGCGTTCCGGCGAAGCGTGATCGAAGCCGGGATGGCGGAGCCGGAGGCCTTTGACGCGATCGACGCAACCGTAGCGCGACGGCTGTCCAAAGTCTATGCGCTAGCGATCGACCCGGCCCTCTCTCCCCGGATGGACTTGTCGGCAGATCCGGACGCGATCGGGAACCTGATGTTTTCCAACCGGCGCCAACCCGCGCTGGACGACCGCTCCTGCGAGACGCTGCTGCCACGGGAAGACAACCCGCGCGTGCGGCAGATCGCGAGGAAAAACCGCTCCGCCTGGGATGAAAACGGAGCTCCGGTCTCCAAAAATAAAGTGTTCCAGTTGCGCGACGCGTTGTTCGAGGCCGTGTTGGATCAGTTCCACACCGATCCCACCCTGGTCGCCTATGGCGAGGAGAACCGGGACTGGGGCGGCGCGTTCGCGGTCTACCGGGGACTGACTGAATCCCTGCCTTACCACCGGTTGTTCAACACCCCGATTTCGGAAGGGGCCATCGTTGGCTCTGCGGTCGGCTATGCGATGAGCGGCGGGCGCGCATTGGTTGAGCTCATGTATTGCGACTTTCTGGGCCGGGCGGGAGATGAGGTGTTCAACCAGCTGCCCAAGTGGCAGGCGATGTCCGCGGGACAGCTGCGCATGCCGGTCGTGCTGCGCGTCTCGGTCGGGTCCAAATACGGCGCCCAGCACTCGCAGGACTGGACGTCGCTCTGTGCGCACGTGCCCGGCCTGAAAGTGGTATTCCCGGTCACACCTTACGATGCCAAGGGCATGATGACGGCCGCACTGAACGGCACCGACCCTGTGATTTTCTTTGAAAGCCAGCGGCTCTACGATATCGGCGAGCAGTTTGTCGCGGGCGGTGTGCCCGAGGGCAGCTATGAAGTGCCGCTCGGCGAACCGGCGATCCGCCGCACCGGAAGCGACGTCACGATTCTCACGATCGGCGCCACCTTGTACCGCGCGCTTGAAGCCGCAGAGACGCTGTCAGCAGAGTACGGCATTGAAGCCGAAGTCATCGACGCGCGTTCGATGGTGCCGTTCAATTATGATCCGGTCGTCGAATCCGTCAAAAAGACAGGCAAGTGCATCGTCGCCGGCGACGCCTGCGAGCGCGGATCGTATCTGCAGGATCTGGCACAGAATATCCAGACGCTGGCCTTCGATTATCTGGACGGCCCCGTTTCGGTGCTTGGATCCAGAAACTGGATCACGCCTGCCTTTGAGCTGGAAAACGACTTTTTCCCGCAGGCCGGTGACTTCATCGACATTTATCACCAGCGTCTGGAACCGATTCCGGGCTACACGCCGATCAGCACCTACACCGGCGTGGAGCTGAAACGACGCAGCAAGCTGGGCGTATAACCAGAGGTAACATGAACGTCTCAAACGAAAAAAATGCACTGAATCAATCGGATCGCGACCGACGGCTTTACGCCGTCGGTCGTCTCTCGCTTTGCCGCGAAAAAGGCGATCTGGCGTTTTTGCCGGCCACGGCCGATGTCAACTCGCATATTCACACGACCTATTCATTTTCACCGTACACGCCGGCGATGGCCGTGCTGAAATCGGTTGAAGCCGGACTCGCCACCTGCGGCATTATGGATCACGATTCGGTGGCGGGTGTGGAGGAATTCCACCTTGCCGGTGAAGCGCTCGGCATCAAAACGACGGCCGGCTGCGAAATCCGCGCGTCGTTTGACGGCACATTTCTGGCCGCGACGCGCATCAACAATCCGGATCAGCGAGGTGTGGCCTATCTTGCCATGCACGGCATACCGCGCCGGAGTCTGCCGGCCGTGCGGCACTTTCTCAAGCCCGTTCGCCAGGCCAGAAAGCGCCGCAACAAGATGATGGCCGACACGATCGCCGGGCTCCTGAAACCGCACGGCATCGACTACGCCTACGAAGACGCCGAAGCGCTTTCCAACTTCGCCGAAGGCGGCAGCGTGACCGAACGTCACCTGATCTTCGCCGTAGTAAAAAAGCTTGTTGCTCTGGCGGACAGCAGGAAACAGCCGCTGTCTGAAACAACCGCCGCCGTATTCGGCATCCGGCCGGATGACAAGGCGGTGCGCCGGATCGACGATCCGGCAAACCTCCACCGCGAATACGATTTGCTGGGTGTTCTGAAGAGCCGGCTGGTCGAGCAGTTCTATCTCGACGCGACCGACGAATGCCCGCCGGTACGCGATGTCGTGGCGTTTTGCCGGGAACACGGCATCATCCTGGCATACCCGTATCTCGGCGACATCAGCGAATCCGTGACCGGCGACAAGAAGGCGCAGACGTTCGAGGACAGCTATCTGGAAGCGCTTCTTGATCTGCTGGCCGAGCTCGGCATTGAGGCGATCACGTTCATGCCGTCGCGCAACACGCCGGAGCAGCTGGAACGGCTGATGGCGCTGGCCGAGGCGCGGCATCTCTTTCAGATTTCCGGTGAGGATATCAACCAGCCGCGGCAGTCGTTCGTCTGTGAAGCGATGCGAAGCGATACGTTCGATCATCTGCGGATCGCCGCCCATGCCCTCATCGGGCACGAGCGCGAAGCGAATATCGATCTGGAGCGCGGCTTTTTCTCCGGCATGACAAAAGCGGCCTATCCTGACTTGCATGACCGGATGGAACATTTTGCCCGGCTTTCGGAACAAGGAGGACACACATGAAGATACATCGCGCACTTGCCTTTGACATCGGCGCATCGAGCGGTCGTGCCATCCTGGGAGAATTCGACGGTGACCGCATCACGCTGTCGGAGATACACCGTTTTTCCAACGATCCGGTGTTGCTTCAGGGCACGCTTTACTGGGATGTTCTGCGCCTCTTTCACGAGATCCGTCAGGGACTTCTGACCGCCAAGCATGACGGCGCCGTAGACAGCATCGGCATTGACACGTGGGGTGTGGACTTCGGTCTGCTGGACCGGGACGGCCGGCTGCTCGAAAACCCGATTCACTACCGCGACCGCCGCACCGAGACGGTGCTTGCCGATTTCGAAGCGGTCATGCCGACCGCAGAACTTTACCGCCGCACCGGCATCCAGATGATGCCCATCAACACGATTTTCCAGCTCTACTCGCTCGTCCTGAGCCGGCCTGAGCTGCTTGAGCGGACCGCCACGGCACTCCTGATGCCGGACCTTCTGGCCTACTTTCTGACAGGAGAAATGGGGAGCGAATATACGATCGCCTCCACAACCGGACTGCTCGATCCGCACAAGCGGCAGTGGGATCGCGCTTTGTTTCAAAAAGCGGGGCTGAAACCGGATCTCTTCCCTGACGTCGTCATGCCGGGTACGCAGGCCGGCACGCTGTCGGCGGAGATCCAGCAGGAACTTTCGGTACCGGCCATTCCCGTTTACCGCGTGACATCGCACGACACGGCTTCGGCCGTTCTGGCCGTCCCTGCAGACCACGATGACTTCATTTACATTTCCTCCGGCACCTGGTCCCTCATGGGCATTGAAACCGCGAAGCCGATGCTGGATGAAGACAGCGTCAAGATCGGTTACACGAACGAAGGCGGCTACGGCGGCAAGATCCGCTACCTGAAAAATATCATGGGACTGTGGCTGATTCAGGAATCGAGGCGGCAGTGGATCCGCGAAGGCAAAAACCTGAGCTACGCCGACATGGAACGCCTCGCCCTGGAAAAACCGGCGTTCGTCAGTCTGGTCGATCCCGACGATGCCCGATTTGCGGCACCCGGGGATCTTCCGAACCGCATCCGGGAAATCTGCAAAGAGACAAATCAGCCGATCCCGAAAGACGAAGGTGAAGTCGTCCGTGTCATTTACGAAAGCCTTGCGCTCAAATACCGGGCGGTGAAAGAAACGCTGGAAAAAGTCACGCAGCGGGATTTTGCACAGATTCACGTGGTCGGAGGCGGCACCAAGGACGGTCTCCTGTCTCAGTTCACGGCGAATGCCACGAACGCCACCGTAGTGGCCGGTCCAATCGAAGCGACAGCCATGGGCAACGTCGCCGTGCAGCTCCTGGCGGAAAAAAGACTGGAGAATGTTCAGGCGGTGCGGCATGTCGTCGCCAATTCGTTCAACACACTGACGTATGAGCCGAAGGAAACAGCCGCGTGGGACAGCGCCTACGCACGCTACAAAAAATTATTTGGAGAACACCATGAGTAAATTGCCAGAAAAAACGGTACGTATCGGTATCATCGGTCCCGGGGCCATCAGCCGCAAATTTGCGGCAGGCCTGAAGGCAGCACCCGGCACAGAGCTCGCCGGTGTGGTCTCGCGAGATCCCGGGCGGGCCGCCGTGTTTGCCACGGACTTCGGCGTGCCGCGTGTATTTGACAGCTACAACGCCATGCTCGCCGACGAGTCAATCGACCTCGTCTACATCGGCCTCGTCAACACGATGCACTACAAGGTCGCCCGCAGCGCAATCCTGCACGGCAAAGGCGTTATTCTGGAAAAGCCGTTCACGCTGAACGCATACGAAGCCGAACGCCTGATCCGGCTGGCAAGAGACAGGCATGTCTTCCTGATGGAAGCCATGTGGACGCGTTTTCATCCCGTCAACCGGCAGGTGCTGGAGTGGTGCAGCTCCGGCAGAATCGGCCGGATAAGCCGCGTTGAAGCGTCCTTCGGTTACTTTGGCGGTGACAATCCGGAAAGCCGCCAGCTGAACCCGGCTCTGGGCGGCAGTGCCCTGCTGGACGTCGGCATTTATCCGCTCGCTTACGCATCCATGCTGCTGGGCGAACCGGAAGAACTCCGGGCCGCTGCGCTGCAAAACGACACCGGGGTTGACCGGCAGATTGAAATCGCGGCCGTTTACAAGGACGCGACAGCCTCACTCGCCGCCAGTGTGACGAACCAGCTCGGCAATGAAGCGCTGATTTACGGCGACAAGGGGTTTATCCGTGTGCCGGTCTTCTTCAATCCGGCAAAAGCCATACTATACCGGTATGGCACTGACCAGGAGAGCAACCCGGCCATCGTCGAGACGTTCGTTCACGCTGAGCCGGCCAACGGATATGAGTATGAGGCGATCGCGGCTGCGGAAGCGTTCCGGCAGGGGCTGAGCGAGCATCCCTGGCTGACTCTCGGCGAATCACTCAGTCTGATGAAGCAGATGGATCTGTGCCGCAGCCAGCTGGAACTGGTTTACCCCGGTGAACGAGCGATCCTGTTTGACTGTGACGGCGTGCTGGTCGACTCCGAGGATCTCCTGGCCAAGATTGCAGCAGCACTGCTGAATGAGGACGGCATACCGGCCAAACCGGAGGACTTCCGGGCATTTATCGGAACCGGTGAGGAACGATACATCGGCGGCGTTTGCGAGCTTTACGGCAAAACGTACGATCCTGCGCTGAAACCGCGCCTTTATGCCAAATATTTTCAAGACGCGCCGGAGCTTCTGGCTGAGGTACCGGGAGCCAAGGCGCTCATCCGCGACCTCCTGGCAAGCGGCGTCAAAGTTGCGGTCGCGAGCTCCGCGGACAGCGAGAAAGTCCTGGCCAATCTGAAAGCCCTGGGCATCGCCCCCGCCGAGTTCGATGCCGTGACCACGGGCAGCGACGTGGAGAATATGAAACCGGATCCCGAAATCTACCTAAAAACGGCGGAGGCGGTCGGCGTGCCGCCGGAACACTGCATCGTCATCGAAGATGCAGAGGCCGGGATTCAGGCAGGCAAAGCGGGCGGCATGAAAACGATCGGGATCACGACTGCGCTCCCGGCCGCACGGCTGCATGAGGCCGGTGCGGACCAGGTGGTGGATTCGCTCGACGAACTGTACGCACTGCTCGATATCGGGAAGGCCTGACATGTCGCGGACGGTTTTTGACAGAAAACCGCTCCTGACGTTTGAGCAGCAGATTTCGCACCTGAAAGAAAAGGGCGTTCGCTTCGAGCTGGCATACGATGAAGCCGCCGCGCTTGACTACCTGAAACACCACAACAATTATTTCCGCGTCAGCGCCTACCGCGACTCGTTCCTTAAGTACGAGAGCGGCGCGCGCGCCGGCACCTACCGCAATCTTGACTTCGCCCATCTGGTCGACCTGGCGATCATCGATTTTGAGCTGCGCCGCGTGCTCCTTTCACTCACGCTCGACATCGAGCACTACACCAAGGAACACCTCCTCAAAACGATCCTGGAAGAGGACGAGGACGGTTATGAGATTGTGACAGATTTTCTCGACAGCTGTGATGCGGGAGAGCGCATCAGAATACAAGCCCCCAGCAGCATATACAGCCGGGATCTCTATGCAAAATACAGTGAGGACATGCCCGTCTGGGTGCTGTTTGAGCTGCTCTTATTCCATGAACTCGTGGCCTTCTTCCAGTTTTGCAGGCGCCGCTTCGGCAGAAAGGATCTGAACAATCTGGCGGATATGCTGCACGCCGCCCGGTCCGTCCGGAACGCGGCTGCACACAACAGCTGCCTCATCAATGATCTCCGGACCAAGGACCGCAAGCAGCCGATCTTTCGCATCAGCGCCAAAGTCGGATCCGTCAAAGGCATCGGCAAGCAGGAGCGCATCACAAAGATGGCCAATCCGCGCATCCGGGAAATAGTGACCACGCTGTACCTCCACCGCGAACTGGTGACCAGTGCCGGCATCAGGCGGCACACAGCCGCTGAACTGCAGCGCATCAAAGCGCGCTTCGAGAAACGCATCTGCTATGACGATCAGCCGATTGTCGGCACCACGTTTGTCTTTCTCGGCAAACTGATTGACGCCTGGTTTCCGTCGCCCTTGACGCCGACCTGAACCGGCGCTACACTCAGACACATACAAAACGACTGTTTTGCGGGGGGACACCGGTGTGTCGCCCTATTTTTTTGCCTGTTCACGTACGCATGTCACCCACACCTTTAGACCCATTATTTGTTTGGAATAATTCTAATGTTGTGTTATGCTCTAATCAGATCAAGCCAAGGGAGACCGCAGCATTGGGATCAGTCGTTTCTGAACTGGAAAACGCCGGCATCAAGCCATCGTACCAGCGCGTCAGAATATTTGAATACATGCAGATGAACCGTACGCACCCGACGGCAGACCAGGTTTTTCTCGATCTGAAGGACGCCATTCCGACATTGGCCAAAGCGACCGTTTACAATACGCTGCACGCACTGGCCGAAAAGGGATTGATCCGCGAACTGTCCACAGTTCAGCCGAGCACCCGCTACGATTATGCCGCTGAAGATCACGGCCATTTTACCTGCCGGATCTGCAACCGCATTTACGACTTCCCGTACGATTTTGACAGCCGCCATTCGGCACTGTCAGGTTTTGTCGTCGAGTCTCAGGAAATCGTGCAGAAGGGTATCTGTCAAGCATGTCTGAAAAAGGCGCAGCAAAACAGCGCATTTCCATAATCTGCAAGGTCTGATGTCCGCATCGGGACATCCGCCGCGACACACGCGATGCCATCAGGCAGTTACGCGCTTACAACCTGATCATTGTCCACTCTACCCATAGAAAGGCTGCCCCATGCGGGGCAGCCTTTCACTTTCAGTGCATTCTTTTTGAAACGAGATCCGGGTTCTACTCGTCCTTTTTGCCTTCGCCAAGCGCGATCTTGCGCTGACGTGACTGATTGGGGTCTTTCTTCGGCATGGTGAGCGTCAGAATTCCGTCCTCAAAGTCACCCTGAATTTCCTCCGCATTGACATTAGTGATGTCAAAACGTCGTGCGTAGCTGCCTATGCGGCGTTCTCTGAAGACATAATTGTTCTCTTTTTCGCTCTTTTCTTCCTCGCGTCGAGCCGAGATGGTGAGGCAGTCGCCGTCAACGGACACATCGACTTCATCTCGTTTCAGACCCGGCAATTCGGCTTCCAGAATGAAATGGTCACCCTTGTCCACGACATCAACCTTGAATGATTCCTCACGGCCGAAACTGCGGAAGAAGGGATCGTCAAGCAACTTGCCCATCTCGCCGAAAAGGCCCATTTCCCGTCTGTTCATCGGTACCAGATTAAACATGTGCATCAACTCCTTTACCGTTAGTCATGTTTATCCTGATCGGTTCAACACGGTGCGCTGTCGCGCAGCCGTGTTTATCAGGTTTTTTTGATCACCTGAATCGTACAGAAAAATTGTGACACGATTTCGATAAAAGAGGAAAGAATACGTAAAAAATTAGCACTCTCGTGTGAAGAGTGCCAGATCGTTTGGTCAGATCGCTTGAATACGCGTGATACCGGTCGCTTCGTGCAATGTTCGCTCGACCGCGCCGTCCAGACGACGGATAATAATCTCGCCTGTAAACAAAATGACAGCGGACTTCAAATGACCGCCTCGCATGACGAGATCTTCGTCCGCAAAGGCCATGTGAAGGTGGAGATACGGTTTTTCATTCATCCGCGTGATGTTTCCCGTGATCGCCACAACTTCGAACTCACCTTCAAACGTCTTCTGTTCGAAGCGCTTTTCACTCAGCAGGTAACGGCCGACTTCACATCGGCTGATGGCACCGATACCGCTGACCGAAGCCAGCACAATATCGGTCTCGTTGATGAACGTCTGCAGCGAAGACACAATTTCGTCTCCGGGGTCAAGCCGCAAAATGAAATCGCGGCCGGCGGCAATGACGACCATGGGTCAGCTGAGTTCAGATTCGGATTCGGTTACGGTCTCGCCGATGTTTTTGATCTGGTTGTGGAAATGCTCGTCTTCACTGACAACGAGGACCGGTTTTGTGAAATCAAGACCAAAAAGGCCGATGAAGCTTTTGGCGTCGACGATGACGGTTCCGTCCGGTGAATGAAAGCCGACATCCTCCGGTGACAGCGTCGCGTAATACTGTACGCGCTGGATCTGATCGATCGAGCTGAATAGTTTATGTGTAATCATGTGAACTCCTTTCAGTGTGCCGGTTTGATTTTCGCGGCACATCCCTTCGCATCATAGCAAATCACGGCACCGTGGACACGAAATGACCTGTAAAACTCGGATATGTTACGTTTCGCCGCCAAAAACCCAGCAGACGAGGCCGGAAGCCTCCTGAAACCCAAGTTTCTTCTGCAGCCGAAGCGACGCCTCGTTTCCGACGATCACATCGCCGCGCGGCACTTCGCCTCGTGCCAGCACGAGATTTGTGAGAAACGATTCCAGCTCGACGGCATATCCCTGCTGCCGGTACGGCTCAAACACATGCAAAAATCCCATGCTCCCCTCTCCGTGCCGACCGATAAACCCGACAAACTGCTCGCCCAGATATCCGCTCCACAGTCGCCCCGCCCGAATCGTCTCACGAAGCCCGTCCGGATCGTACAAATCGTAGTGCGCGATAATCGCTCCGGCCTCCTCCGGCACAGTCCGACGGATCCGCAGCCTCGGTTCATAGACAAGCGGCGTCTTTTTCAGGTAGACCAGCTTGTGACACGTCATTTTGCCCAAAAGGCCGCGTTTTGCCATGGCCAGATCGGCCAGCCACTCCTGACAGACATGCAAAACGCGGGTGTCGTCAGGCAGCTGCGAGACGAGATGGTCACCGTAAGCCGGCTCTGTTGCTGACAGCATGTACAGGCCGGACCTGCCGTGGCGGATCAGCACACCGCGCGCTCCGGCGTCGATCACGTGTCCATGCCCGTGCCGCAGGGATTCAATCAGTTCAATGTGGAGGAGCGGATCGTCTGAAAAGTAGCGTTCCAATCCGCGGGGCAGGGTGGCAGCCGGCTCCATCAGCGAGCTTTTTCAATCTGCAGGCTGCCGCTCACGGTATCCACTGCAATGCGCAGATCGGCATCGGAACGCTGCACCAGTCCTTCACCGACCTGCTGGCGTCCGCTCACTGAATCGAAGTCGAGAGCAAAAGCATCGATGCCGTCAAGCCAGATCCTGACCTGGCCGCTGACACTTTCGGCCTGGATGTAACGCGCCTCTGCGGACGTCAGGTCGATTTCGCCGGAGACGGCATCCGCCTGAATGCGATCGGCTGCCCCGTCTGAAAGGGATATGCTGCCGGACACCGATTCGAGCAGAATATCGGCTGCACTGAGGCTGCCCGCATCGACACGACCTGAAACGGTCTCAAGCCGCACCGTATTCTGAACCGCAAACTCCGGGATTTCGATCGGGGCGGAGACAGTTTCGATGCGCACGTCCGAGAGTGCCGCCAGAGCTTGGCGCGGCCAGTAGACGGTCAGTGTCTTGGACGGACGATTCCAGTTGAAGAGCGAGAATCCGGGCCTGGTGTACTTTATGCAAAGCGTGTTTCCGTTCGTCTCATAGAACAGGGCGTCTTGTTCTTCAATGGCCCGATTGGCCGCTTCTTCAAAGCGGATGGTGTCACCGTCATCAAGCAGTATGCTGACGTGCCCGCTGATCCATTCCACGCTGACATTTTGAATCGCTTCTGTCACTTCATAACTGCCGCTCGTTTCGAATGCGCCGCCTTCACCGCCCAAACTCAGCCTGAAGAATCCGCGGTCAAACAAATTGCTCCGGGAAACCACAAGCACAACGATGAACAAAAGTGCGAGCACAGTGATGATTGTGGCAGCGATCTGGATTATTTTCGCTGTCGATGCCTTCATGACTGATCCTTGCCTTTCAGATTAAAAAACAGATTGACCATGGTCTGAACACCGGCCGCAAAAATAAAGGCGATCCAGGTGATGTGCCACGCACCGGTACTGAAACTGATCAGCAGGTAGATGGCCACGGTCAGGCTCCAGAGCGCAGACGACACCGCGTCCCTCGTCTGTTTGATGCGCTTCGTCCCGGATGACCAGGCGCGAAACTCTTCAACCATCGTCTCATCCTTTGCGTTGTATGTCGGCTTCGACATGTAGTCGTATATAAGAATGCCGGTTGCGACGGCGGCCATCGTGAGAAGCAAAACGAGTCCCACTATCGGCTGCCCGGCAAGTGCCGCGAGCGTAATCAGGGGAATCGGGGACAGGATGTACAGCATGACCGCAATGGCCGTGCGCAGCGCCGACCGCTTTTTTTGCTCGGCATTTTGCTGGATCTGGTCCTCATTGGCGAGACTGCGGAACAGTTCGGTCGGATCGCCGACCGAGGCGATCACCAGATCGAATGCATCCTGCGGTTCGCGCCCGGCAGCCAGAAGATCATCATACTTTTCAAGCATGTTGCGGTACATTTCTTCTTTCAGTTCAACCGCCCGTTTCGTCGGCGGCGTTTCGTCAAACAAACGGTCCAGATATTCTGTCAGTTTTTCCTTCATGTGCGACTCTCCTTGACGTGAATCAATGTTTCCAGGATGGATTTTGCGATCTGCCACTCATTTAACAGGCGTTTGTAAGCCTCACGGCCGTTTGGCGTAATCCGGTAATAGCGGCGCCTGGCACCGGTCTGTTCGTCCCCCCAGTAGGATTCGATCAGATGCGCCGACTCGAGACGCCGAAACGCGGTATAAAGCGTCGCCTCCTTCAGCTCAAACACACCGCCGGTGCGCTCTGCCACAACCTTGTTGATCTCGTAGCCGTAGCTGTCGCCCGACATCAGCTGTGACAGCACGATCGTGTCGGTATGTCCGCGAATCAGATCCGAAGTAATTGACAAGTCGGTCTCCTTTCGGCTTCTGCCTTATGGTACGACCATCATAATCGTAGTTACTTCGCCTGTCAAAGTATATTTTTGTAAAATATATGTTAAGTTCCTGATTTATTGGCCTTCGGCTTTTCCAGCGTGTTGACCATCAGTCCGGCAAGAACCACCATGCCGCCCAGGACAGCCTGAACGGTCGGCATGCGGCCCAGTATGGCGTCGAGTATGAGTCCGAAGAAATACTGGCCGAGAAAGGTGAGCACCGTGACATGATAAGACGACAGCCGCACCACGATGACGCTGGTCAGACTGACGATCATGGCCCCGATGGCCCCGCCCGTGTACATGAACCAGTTCGACGACTGAAAGGCAAACTCGCTGAAAAAGGCCTCGGGTTCAAGCAGCGCCAGCAAAACGACGGACGTCAGCAGGCCGGTCACGTAGTTGAAGAACGTGGATAGGTGCAAATTGTAAAAGCCCAGAAGACGCGCGTTCAGCGTACGCGACACGACGGCACTCGTCCCCGTCAGCAGCGCCAGCAGAACGGCCAGGCCGGATGCCAGGCTGAACGGCAGCAAAAGGATGATCACGCCGGCCGCGGAGACCGCAAGTGACACGGCTTTGAAGCGCGTAAACGGATAGCGCCTCATGCCGGACCAGCCAAACTGATCGTAAAGAATGGAGGTCACGGTCATGCCGAGCAGGTTCAGTGCAATGACCGGGGCGACCCCCAGCTCTGCAAATGCATACATCGTGAAGGTGACCGTGATCACCCCAAGCGTGCCGCCCATATAGCCGAACAGGGGCAGGCCACGGCGCAGCCGCATGTCCGTTCGCCGCCATACCATGATCACGGACTGTACGAGAAGTCCGATCACATGGATCAGAACGGTTGCCCGGTACAGGTTCAGCTGGTCGGCCAGCTGTCCGTTGGCGACAACCATCAGGGAAACCGCGACACCGGTCAAGAGGGCGACAATACTATACATGCTTCACTTCCATATCTTGCTGTTCTCGAACATTGTAGATGAGATAACGCTTCCGCGCCCATTGACATTCAGACAACTTTGCGCGCGAACCTGGCTCGTCCGTTGACAGTGTGAACGGAAACGGCTACAGTGATGTTATCTTTAATTAGAGATATGCGAGGACGTGAGCGTACGTGGCAGATTTGGACATGAAAGTATTCATCGGCATGAACCGGGTGCTGAAAGCCATTACCCGGGCAACCGACAAGGTCCACAAGCAGTACGGCCTGACGAGCGGACAGTTTGCCGTGCTTGAAGTGCTTCTGAGCAAAGGCCCCATGTCTGTGGGGCAAGTTCAGAATCGCATTCTCACGACAAGCGGCAATATGCCGGTGATCGTGAAAAACCTGGAAAAACGTCAGCTGATCACAACGCATCCGGACAAGCACGATGCGCGGAAACGCAATCTGCAGCTGACCGATGCGGGCCGCACGCTGATCGAGGAAGTATTTCCGCAAAATGAACGCGTCATCAAAGAACATCTGGCCGTGTTCTCCTCAGAAGAACAGGCGCTCATGGTCAGGTGCTTTATGAGATTTGGAGGCAACAAATGGAACGATCTGTAAAATCAAAAGTCAAGGGATTTCGCACGAAGGACGGTGCCGGCGTCAGCCTGGTGCGCGTATTGGGCAGGGAGACGGTGGAAGCATTCGACCCGTTCTTAATGCTCGACTCCTTCGATTCGACGAATCCGTCCGATTATCTGGCCGGATTTCCGATGCACCCGCATCGCGGCATCGAGACCATCACCTATCTGGCACAGGGTGCGATGGCACACAAGGACAGCCTCGGCAACGCCGGAGTGATCAATGCGGGCGACGTCCAGTGGATGACGGCCGGGTCCGGCATCATGCATGAGGAAATGCCGCAGGCGAGCGAACGGATGCTTGGCGTTCAGCTTTGGCTGAACATGGCGCAAAGCGACAAGATGAAACCGCCCGCATACCACTCGCTGACAAAGGATACGATGCCGGTCGTCGAGATTGAAGGCGGCACGGTCACGGTCATCGGGGGGGAGTACAACGGCGTCAGGGGATTTCAGGGCGAGCATCACGGCATCGACTTTTACGCCATCACGCTCGCAGATCAGGCAGAACTGACGCTCGAGGCACCGCCTGAAGATCAGGTTATTTTCTTCCTGCTCGAAGGCAATGTCGTCATCTCCGGCGAAGAAGTCGAGGAAAAGACGGCAGTCCGCATGAGCGAGGGTGACCCGGTCAGAATCGAAGCCGAATCCGGTCCGGCACAGATCCTTTACCTCCGCTCAACCATGCTGAAGGAGCCGGTGGCCTGGGGCGGGCCCATCGTCATGAATACAAAGGAAGAATTGAATCAGGCATTCGCCGATCTGCGAAACGGCACCTTCATAAAAGATGAGGCCAGAGGCATTTAGCGATGCTGACAGTAGAAAACACGCTGGAAACCGGTGGCATTGTCGCAGCCATTAAGAACCGACGCTCCTATTATGACATCGAGAAGGCGATTCCGATCACGGACACGGCACTGATTGAGCTTGTCGATACTGTTACGGAGCTCGTCCCCGACTCCGTCAACATGAAGTCGGCACACGTCGTGCTCGTTCTCGGCGAAAAGCACGATCTGCTCTGGGACACGATCTTCGATGTATTCGGCGGGAAGGTCAAGCGCGCAAAAATCGATACGTTCAAAGCGGGCTACGGTACCATTTTGTTCTTTTTCGATCGGGAAAAAGTAGAGCGCATGTCCGACAAATATCCGTATTCCAGAGATAAATTCCCCATCTGGTCGATGCAGGCCAACGCCATGCTCCAGTTTGCCATGTGGACGGCACTGCGCGAGAAAGAAATCGGTGCGTCCTTGCAGCACTACAATCCCGTAATTGATGACGCGGTCAAAGCGCTGTTCGATCTGCCCGGCCACTGGGAACTGAACGCCCAGATGCCGTTTGGCGCCATCGGTTCCGAGCCGGAACCAAAGCCAAAGGAAGACATCCGCAAGCGCGTGATCGTCAAGGATTAAGCGCAACGCCCGGCTCTGCCGGGCGTTTCCTATTCTGTCAGGGTTCGCATCATGCGGTATTCACCGAGGACCGTGCCGTCATCCAGTTTGGCGGCGTTTGGCGTAAACCCCGTTTCAACAAACCCCATCGCTTCATACAGGCGTCTCGCGCGCTCATTCCCCGCAAAGACGCCGAGTTCGATCTGCTCCAGCCCCCCTGCTCTTGATGCCTCAATGATGGTTTGGATAAGCTGCCGACCGATGCCTTTCCCCCAAAGTGATTTTTTGACTGTAATGCCCATCTCGATGCGGTGGCGCACCTTCCGCCTGGACGTCCGTTTCATCGTCGTCGCGAAGCCGGCCAGGCGGCCGCCGTACTCCGCAATCAGGAGCATCTCGTCCGCCGATTGACTGATGCGCTCAATCAGGGCACCTTCAAACTCCGCATTCACCGAAATTTCATCCGGATAGCTGATCAGATAAGGGGATTCGGCCGCGGCCAGCACCATGAACGCAATCAGGTTATCGGCATCGCCGATCCGCGCGGAACGAAGCAGGCACGAGCGGCCATCCTTCAGTGTGAACAGCTTCGATTCGACGATCACTGTCTCGTTCCTCCCTGAAAAATGCCCATGCCTTATTGTAGCGCATCGCCGCCTCCTCCCCCAAAAAAAGAGGCCGTCCCGCCACACTTGATCGCGTGTTGAGACAGCCCCTGTGCTGGAAAAAGGGATCGGGACTCAGGCAGATTCCGCTTTGGCCAGGAAGTCCTCAAAGGGGTAATTGCCGATGATGCTCTCCGCACCGTTGAAGACTGTGTGCGGTACTGAACCGACACCAAACTTCTGCGACATTTCGGGGAACGACTGCGCCTCGACCATTTCGGCCTGAATCATCGGGTT
>LSQX01351790.1_pt2 | contig 15765 bp, 16 predicted proteins | sample 654561 | NCBI WGS metagenome assembly LSQX01 (sample SAMN04489861, study PRJNA283612) | anaerobic digester metagenome | isolation source: 4 biogas reactors fed with cattle manure at either 37C or 55C with and... | place: Denmark: Kongens Lyngby | collected 2014 | reverse complement strand
CTTAGAAACTTGTGGGCCAATCGGCTTCGCACCATCCTTTCGGCTCTCGGCATTGTAATAGGCGTTGCCTCAGTAATCACCATGATTTCAGTAGGAACTAGCGCAGAACGGCGGATTTCTTCTGAGATCGCGGGCTTGGGCTCCAACATGATTCTTGTGGCTCCGACGATGAGGCGAGGCACCGGCTCCATGGATGCCAGCAGATTGCTCTCAATCGACATGGCTGATGAGATCATGGCGGCAGCGCCTGCGGTATCCGCAGTATCACCAGTGGCACAGATTGAGGGGACACTACGCTGGGGCAGTTCGACCACAAGCGCCTCGATCGTAGGAGTTTCCCCTGCATACATGGGCATAGTCAACCAGACCATCGCCAGAGGCAGAAGCCTCATTCCAGCCGAAGCTGACTCTGCAGCGAAGTCTATCGTTCTGGGGCACAAGATCGCATCCGATCTGTTTGGAAATGAAGACCCGATAGGACGCGAGATCGGCGTGGTGGCGGCAGGCCGCCGATTCGACTTCACAGTAGTCGGCGTGCTGGCCGAAAGAAGTGAAATGTTGTTCATGAACTCCGAGAACCAGGCATTCGTCCCTGTGACCTGCTTGCTGCATAGAATGATGCCTATCCGGGGCGTGGGCATGTACTACTGCCAGACGGAATCGCCTGAGCTGGTTGAGCAAGCAGTCGCCCAGATCAAAAGGTACCTGGCGTCGCGCACAGGCAACCCTGATGCTTTCAACGTAGCGTCGCAGGAGGCGCTTCTCGATGCAGTTCGCCAGGTGACGGCCACTATGACGCTGCTTTTGGGCACTATTGCCGGGATCAGCCTTGTAGTGGGCGGAATAGGCATAATGAACACGCTTCTCACGTCAGTCGCCGAGCGCACACGCGAGATCGGCGTGAGGAAATCCCTCGGAGCGCGCAACCGCGATATACTCCTTCAGTTCCTCGTGGAAGCTCTGGTGCTGAGCCTGATAGGCGGAACCATAGGCATGATCCTAGGCTGGATGGCAGGCTCTGGCATTGCGAAACTTGCCGGATGGCCCCCCTCATTCAGCATAAAATCGGTGGTGGCAGCGGTAGGGTTTTCTTCAGCCGTAGGCCTGTTATTCGGCATCTTCCCTGCCATGAAAGCATCGAAGATGAACCCCGTTGATGCCCTGAGATACGAATAAACCTGTCCACATACGTATCACAGCTTTTGGAGGCTGATGGCAATATGGCTTCTTCGATATATGGAAGAGTGGGCGGAGTCATCGACGGACTCAGCATACACTGCGCAACCGGCCCCAACTTCATACGCGGGCGGATCGGAGGCGACGTATTTGGCGCAGATCTGGATCTGCATGTGGACGCACCAGGGGGGACCGTTACGGGTCGCATGGGAGGCGCAATCATAGGGCGATCTGTGGACGTGAGATACGGCGCAGGAAGCATCTACGGCCGCGTCGGCGGAGCCGTCGATGGGAATGACCTATCCCTATCAGGCACTGAACGGATCTCGGGGAGATGCGGCGGAGCGATTATCGGATTCGATTGCGACCTCAAGCTCGATGGCATGGAGATGACCGGCCGGCTGGGAGGCGCAATCATAGGCAAATCAGTAGCGATCAGCATATCCACGGATCTGCCTCCGATACTCTCAGCTCTTGTAGCAGTCCTAACATACTATCACTACTTGGTGAACACCAGAAACCGCGGCAGCGGAGGATCGAGCGGCAGAGGAAAGTAGCAGGCGGCGGGATCGCAGCCAGATGCAAGTCCCCGCCGCCCATTCCATCATGCCATTATCTTCCTGGTGATCAGTAGGAGAACAGATACCAGAGACCGTTTTTGTCGGGGCCCCTGTATATCTGCGGGTTCTGGGGCTGCTCCCAGCCCTCGGTGGCCTTTTCTACATAGTGTTTCGCGTACCAGAATGCCTCATCCGTGTCTATATCCCGATCTCTGTTTGCATCGGCATTGTAAGGAGAAGTCATTCCCCAGGTAAAGTATCTTGTAAACAGACCATGACCCCATTCCGACGATTCCCACGACAGTTCATCCTTGTCGCACGCAGTAATGACGATCTTGCCTGGCCCTACAATGTTCCGGGCCAAGACCTCAAAGCCTGTAGAACGTTGGAATCCGGAAGAAAGCGAGCTTACGAGGCTCTTGTACATTCCACCTGAATGGCAGGAGTCGAATATGAAGACCTTGTGTGACGCAGGGATGTAATCATCTATTGCATCATTCAGCTCATAGTCGGCTATGAGCGAATTCACCGTGCCGTCAAAGTCATGCGGAACTATGTATTCATATGGATAATACTGCACCCCATGGCCTGAGAAAAACATGATGAAGGTATCACCCGGGATCATCTGCGTCCCCATCAAATACATGGTGCCGAGTATCCCGCTTTTTGTGGCCTGATCATCAAGTAGAGTCACAGTCTGCTTGGCAAGCCTGTTCTCAACTCCGAGAACCTGGGCGATAAGCTGAGCATCCGGTCTTGCGTATCTGAGATTGTGCTGGGGATTGGCATACTCGTTTATCCCTATCGAGAGTATGTGCAGCGATCCCAGCGGCGCCCCTCCGATACTTGTTGTCTTCCCAGCTTCTACACTCCACACCCCGGTGAATGTGTCAAGGAAGCGCTCGTGAGTGACCGTCACCCGATACTGCCCTGGCTGAAGTCCGGTTATCCTGAATTGCCCATTGGGGTCGGATTGTTGCAACTTAACCTGGTACGGGTATTGCAGGCCTTCGGCCTGAGCCCATGCGCCCGCCACAGGAATGTAGTCTGGACCTTTGGGCATGGTTGATAGGACTGTGATCTTCTCTTCTGCTGCCGGGCCAGCCAACGACTTGGCGTTTGCGTTTTGTACAACATAGCCCTGGATGATTCCGGTGGTCGACACTCTTCCTCCACACCCGGCCGCCAGCAAAGATACCATGACAATCGCAGCAAGAACCGCTGCCGTCCTTCTCTTCTTCATGATGCTAATCTCCCCCTGCGCCTCGCAACGCGATGCTGTTATTGTCCTGTTCTTTTTGGACGGGCATAGATGGCGGTCTGTTCCCTCAGAGTCATCCTCATTTGCAGTTGCCAATCCGCAACAGTGAAGGAGAATGATGTGCAGCTGAGGAATATATGACTTGCTTCTCGTGAGTTGCTTTCAATGATTCGGGGGGATGTTGCTTTGTCGCGATCTCGATTGCTCTCCATGCTGTGCGCCGCAGCAGTATGCGTGGCAGTGTTTGGCGTCAGCTCTGACAGGGTAATGGGGCTGCCCTCTCGGCTAGTCGGGAGCCGAGGGCCGGCTTTAACAGAAACAGGATCTGGTTCCCAATCAATCCTTGACCTCTTTCCCGAGCTGAAAAGCCTCCCTGCTCCCCTATGGGTACAGGAAGGGCTCAGAGTGTACTATCGAACGGCGGCAGCAACAGTGCCCAATCCCATGGCGGAGTCGGGCAGAGAAGGGACCAAACCTCCGATAATGCACCCTGAGGAACTGAGTCCTGTGGCGCCTGCTTTGGTGAGAACTGATGTGATAGCCATTGATACACGCTTCTCGGCTACGGCTTCTACTCTTTTCATAGGGGATCTGATGATACCGTGGGAGGATCTTACGCATACTTCCTATGCAGGGTCAGGCTATTTCTGGATAAACCCCGTCGTCATCAAGAACCTTGCAAAGCGTCCTCCGGATCAGTTCGTTGTCTCCGAAGTCCAATACGAGGCTGGCGGGAGAACGTACGACTGCACAAGGTTTGATTACAGGCCCAAAGGCAGCCGCGAGCATCATGTGTGGATATTTCAATCAAGCACAGGGCTGCTCATGTATCAAGCCCAGTGGCTTACCCTCTCTGACCAAAGTCTATCGTATGTTTCAGCAGCCGAGTTCGTCGCGAAACGTAACATATCGCTTCCATGGTCGGCGTATGCCGCACCGGCCTGGGTGAAGCCAGGGGCCAAGATGACATACCAGGGCGCTATCAGAACGTGGATGCCCACAACGGGCCCCAACATCCCAATACCTGCTTTCCTTGAGGTTGAGATAGCAGAGGCGGGCCGGAATTGGTCCGTAGACAGGGTGAGAAGAATATTCTCTGGAGATGACGGACAGGCGGGGGCCGCAAAGGACGTCCATTCAGGAAGGGGCAGAATAGGCGGATTCTGGCTCCCGATACAAGGCCTGGCACGGCTCAGGAATGGCGACAAGCTTGACCCCTTCGATCCAATTGTGGGAAGCACTGTTGAGGTCAGTTATGTCGGGAAAACCCATAGCGGCATGTCGGTGGTTGCCATATTCGAATGGGGATCGCAGTACAAGCGAGTATGGATATACCGCGCCACCGATGGAAAGCTCATCTACTGGCTGGATGAGAAACTCGTGGATCCCGTCACCAGGCTCGTTCAGCAGGCGGAGTGGCAGCTCACGGAAGAATGAGCCCACCGAGATGATTCTGTAGATATTCCTCCGGAGAGGAGTCGAACCAAATGGCGGCAGGCCTGCGAACGAACCTGCCGTCTTTTACATAACCCGCATCCCAGGTCGTATCGAGGAGCACGATCCTGCCGTTGGCCTCCGCTTCATTCCAGGCATGGCTTTCCCGGATTCCATTCTGAACCGCTTCGCCAGGAACCACGCGTGCCCTGATACCTGCGGCCAAAGCAAGGGCAGCTGTAGCATTGGCATACCCCTGGCATACGCTGCCCCCACGTAAGATGGCAGCAACGGCATCAGTCCTCCCCAGGTCTCCACTGGCAGCAGCGCGCACGTCATACACAAGATTGGAGGCCACCCAATCGTTTATGGCCCGAAGCTTGTCGTACGGATCGGCTATGCCCTGTGTAAGTGATGCAGCAAGCGATTGGACCCGGGGATCATCCCATTGAATCTCCCTCTTCTCTGAATCCAGCAGAACCGGAATCCTAGGAACTCGGACTACGACGTACTGGCGCCGGAGTATGTACTGGTTTTCGTCGCGGTGAAATGAAAACACGTTCACTCGGCACTCCTCGTCAGTGGCGGGTGGATCTATCCATGCCTCAAATAAGCCTGCCCCGGTTCTCTTGAGGACAGTTGTCGTTTTGCCATTCCGTTCCACGTCGATCCTTGCGCCATCAGCATTAGCAAACCCCCGGAGCAGATAGCGATCATAAGCCAAAACGGTTCCACTGCGGTAAGCAGGCTGAACCATGTGGATAGGCGCAGGCTCTACTTTCACGGAGTATTCAGCCGCGGTGTTGTAGGTTAGCGGGCCGCTCAACCTTGACGCGATTGCAATGCGGCACTCTCCCTCGCCCACATCAAAAGGGACAACAATAGCGAAATCTCCATTTGGAAATGTGTTGGCTGAAAAATCACGCGCTTGCCCCGTCCTTTGATTCACGATCCTCGCCCAAACCACCGGGAATGCGCTCTTGCCCGTGATCGTGATGGAATCAGACACTCTGTTTGAAGGTCCAAAGGGCGAATGGATTTCAAGCTCCGAGCCGTAGCCTGAATACGTCCTGGGAGCCAGAGGAGTAGTGGAGAGTACATTCTCGACAACAAAGCGGCAGGTTACTCTGTAAACTGTTTGGCCTTGAGGAAGGGCAGCCACGTCTATGGTGTAGCGCCCCGGGCCGTCAAGGAGCCACACAGTGCCCTCAAATCCGCCGTCTGGGCCGACATCTATGACCATGCTCGCGAACTTCCCGGGATCATCCTCCCGCGTGGCCCTGACCAGGACTGTGCTGCAGCATGACCGCCCCCTCACCTCGAAAGTTGCAGGAACAGAAATACCGGACGCATTCGGAAAAGAGAGGGTAAGAAGATCGCCATAGCCTACGAATGTCTGAATCGCCGTACTCTGCGAGTGCGCCGCCTCCAGAGCGCCTCCAGTCCAAAGCAGTAAGCCAATGAGGGCAACCGCCGTGACGAGGCGCGATGCGGCCCGCTTCACACTTCCTGCTGCAGCCCCCGCCATGTCCGCCATGTTCAACACCACCCTTCCCAGGTGCCATCGCCCAAGGCAAGCTGGCGGACTATGACGCTGGCCATGGCAAGCCCTGCAGCCGGCGGAGTCGTCGAAATGCTGCCTATCGGGCCATCACTCCTGACAACTGGCGGTTCCTCGGAGAAGACGACGGTAAGGCCGCTCTCTATCCCGCGTTTGCGCAATCGCTGCCTCACACTCCTTGCCATAGGACACATGCGGGTTTTGGAGATATCGGCTATTCTGAACATCGTAGGGTCGAGCCTGTTCCCCGCGCCCATTGACGAGACTATCCTGGTCCCAGACTTCAGGCAAGCCTCTATGAGGTCAAGCTTCGCATCTATCGAGTCTATCGCATCCGCCAGATAGTCCAGCCCCAGATGGAGCAAGTCGCCTACATTGCTCCGTTCTATCCAGCAGGCCTCTGGCACCACTTCGCACTCCGGGTTTATCCTGCGCACCCGTTCGGCCATGACTTCCGCCTTGGGCCTCCCGATATTGTCAGTGAAAGCAATTATCTGCCTGTTGATGTTAGTTTCCGATACAACATCACCGTCGACAAGGATGAGCTTCCCCACGCCTGCCCTTGCCAGTGCCTCTGCACAGGCCGATCCCACTCCACCGAGGCCCACAACGGCAACTGACGACCCAGACAGGCGCGCCACTCCATCCGCGCCGATTATCAGCTCGGTCCGATGTTTCCAATTGGCGCGCTCCAAGTTGCCATCCATCCCTTCCAGATCCTCCGCTTTTGGTCTATTATTGAGTTTGCTAGGGTTTATCTCTGCCCGTGTCGAAAAGCATTGTAACGCAAGCGAGGTGTCACAGGATTGAGCAGCAGCATCACAACGAAGATAATCGACATACACGATCAAGGCGGTGCCATCGTCATGCACAACTGCGATTGCATACGGGGAATAGCCGACCACGTAGCGTCAGGGTCTGTGGACGTAGTAGTCACGTCGCCTCCGTACAACCTGGGAATCGAATACAGAACATACGATGACCGCATAGAGCGCGGCGAGTATCTCGAATGGACCCGAAAATGGGCATCTGAAGTTGCACGCGCGCTCTCGCCGGCAGGGTCGTTCTTCCTGAACATAGGCTCCAGGCCCCGCGATCCGTGGGGCCCTTTCCAGGTAGCCACGGAGCTGGGGGAGATATTCGTTCTCCAAAACGTGATCCATTGGATCAAGTCCATTGCCATCTCCCAAGATGATGTTGGCGACTACCCTGGCATCGAAGGAGACGTTGCAGTAGGCCATTACAAACCCATAAACAGCAAAAGGTTCATAAACGATTGCCACGAGTACATATTCCATTTCACCCACAAGGGCAATGTTCGCCTTGATCGGCTGGCAGTGGGCGTGCCATACCAGGACAAGAGCAACATCGATCGATGGGCCCGAGAAGGACGTGAGCCCGTAGATCTCAGGTGCCGCGGGAATACGTGGTTCATCCCTTACGAAACAATCACCAGGCGAAGCAGCGATCGCCCGCATCCTGCGACCTTCCCCTCGAAGCTTCCAGAGATGTGCATCAGGCTGCACGGTCTCGACAGGTGCAACCTGGTGATGGACCCGTTTTCGGGCCTCGGCAATACTGCCGTCGCCTGCGCACGCCTGGGCATACCGTTCATTGGTTACGAGATAGACGAGTTCTACTTTGCCGAAAGCATCGAACGAGTCGCTCAAGCCCTAGATGAATCGGCAAAAGACAGTGCCGGCGACGCCCAAAATGCCAGACAACTAGGCCTTTTTGAGCAAGATGTGCCAAGCAATTCTAACCTATGACTGATGCGACTGCCCGGAGCAGGTTCTCCCCCATGATTCCCTGTATCGCTGACTCTGAGTAGCCCCGTGCAGCCAGTTCCTCTGCCACCTTCGGAAGCTGTGATACATCCTTCAGCTCATCGGGAAGCTGCTCCCACGGCAGGCCGTCAAAGTCGGAACCTAACGCTATGTACTCCGGACCAATGATGCTGGAGAAATGGTCTATGTGGTCAACGACGCCTGCCAAAGAACGCCTTCCCTCTCCGAGGAAGTGCCCTGCGAAGTTCACGCCTATCACGCCGCCCTTTTGGGCGATTGCTCTCGCCTGGTCATCCGTGAGGTTCCTCGGATGGGAGCAAAGAGCCTTCGAGTTGGAATGAGAGGCGATCACAGGCTTCGTGGATATCTCCATGACATCCCAGAAGCCCGCCTCCGCGAGGTGCGACACGTCCACGACCATGCCTAGCCTGTCCATCTCCTCCACTACCTGCACCCCAAACCTCGTAAGCCCTCCGCCCGTGCGTCCCTCAAAAGCCCCGTCTGCAATCTCATTCCTGAGGCTCCAAGTGAGCGTCATGAGCCTTACGCCGAGCCGGTAGAAGATGCGCAGAAGCTCGATTCGACCGTCGAGCGCCTCGCCCCCCTCTATTGACAGAAGCGCAGCGATCTTGCCTTCCTCGTATGCCTCTTCCACATCCGTGCCGCTCGTGGCGAAGACCAGTCTGTCGCTGTTCTCCTCGATTTCTCTGTAGAACGCATCGACATACTGAAGGGCTCGTCTGGCCCCGGCTCCGGGCAAATACTCGGGAGGAACATAGATTGCGAATATCTGAGCGGAGACTCCACCCTCCACCATTCGAGCCAGGTCAAGCTGGCCGCCCTTGTCCTCATCTGCCAGCCTACGACGACCTTCTACTACATCCATGAGCGTATCGCAGTGCGCGTCCATTATGAACATATTCCGCACCCCCAACACTTGCACAATCAATACATATTGAGTATACCACTACAATTCCGAGCAAACATTGTTCCAGTTTCAACAAAGTGGTACTATTGGGCATAGAGCCGGACTGTGCGCAAAATGGCTAGCTAAGGAGGTTTGATCGAGTATGCCTGGCATCAAGATTATTACTGATTCAACGGCAGATTTGGGCCAGGAACTGAAAGAACGCTACCGCCTGGAAGTGGTTCCGCTCATGGTTACATTTGATGAGGAAACCTACGGAGACGGCGTGGACATCAATACGCAGCGCCTGTTTGAGCTTGTCAAGGAGAAAGGGAAGCTGCCGAAGACTTCGAGCCCCAGCCCCGCAACGTTCAAGTCCGTCTTTGGCAAGGCCATTGCCGACGGAAGTCAGGCAATTTACATTGGCATCTCCAGCCAGTTCTCCGCCGCCGTCCAAAACGCCCGACTCGCCGCGGATACATTCCCTGAAGGGCAGGTGCATGTATTCGATTCGGCAAACCTTTCAACGGGAATCGCACAACTCGTCCTGTACGCACATGATCTGGCGGCCGAAGGCAAGACTGCAGGCAAAATCATGGGGCTTCTTGAAAAAGCGCGCCCCAGGGTCAAGACGTGCTTCATGATCGACACCCTGGAGTATCTGCATATGGGAGGAAGATGCACAGGGGTTCAAGCTCTGCTTACGTCAGTCCTTAAGGTTAGGCCTGTGATCGAAGTGGTAGACGGCGGCATGAGAGTGGCAGCAAAGATACGCGGCAGCCGAACCAAGCTCCTCGACTGGCAGCTGGAGAGGTTCGCAAAGGATGTCGAGCAGAACCTGGTCAAACCGGTCAGGGTTTTTCTGACTCACACAGGCGTTCACGAGGATGCCATGTACATGGCAGAAAGGGTTCGCCGCATCATGCCCGAGATGCGCGAGATACTTGAAACGCCGGCAGGCTCGGTAGTCGGAAGCCACTGCGGCCCGGGCACTATCGGAATACTATACATGCTGAAGTAAGCGTGCAATCATCTATATGTACATCCCTAGATACTCCGGCGCCCCCTGATCAAACAGTCGGGCGCACACTTAGAACAGTAAAATCGAGGGGGCATGCCGAAAACAGGTTTCGCCTTGCTCCCTCGATATCAGCAAAACATGCGAAGCTTTGAGAGGTGAGATTCTTGGCCCAGCGCATTGGAGAGATTCTGTTCCAGGCAGGCGGCATTATGACACTTATCGGCCTCATCCTCGTGCGCTACCCAAACGCGTTCTCATGGTTTGGGCGCCTTCCCGGGGATTTCATGACGGAGACTGTGATAGCCCCTATCTCATCCATGCTGGCAATCAGCGTTGGCTTGTCCGTGCTTTCATGGATACTCCGGGCCTTGCTCCGCCTCATCCGTTGAAACAGCCGGCGCGTCGCGCCCGGTCCTCAAGGCATCAGTACCCAACTCGCTCCGTCTCCTCGAGGGCACGTCTATTGAACTCGCCCGCTCCGGGAAGATGGTTGCTCTTCCAGACCTGGGGCGTCAAGCCTCTCTTGAGCATCCTGTCGATGATCTCTGCCTCAAGAGTCCACATCAGGCACGCCGCCGCGATGCCAGATGTTGGCATTGCCTTTGTGTCAAGCCCCTCCACTTCAAGGATGGCATCGCCTATGACGCCGCAGTTGTCGAGGACTATGTCGGCCGCCTCGAACAGGCGTTTGCCTGATGGATGCTGCGGCGTGAGAGATGAAGAATAGGCAACAGACGTCATTGCAATGACCTTGATGCCCCTCTCCCTTGCAAGAAGTGCCAGGCCTACGGGGAGAGCATTCTTCCCCGACACCGATCCTATGATAAGGACGTCGCCCGGGTAAATATCGCTTCTGTCGAGGATGAACTCTGGCAACCCGGGTATCTCGTCGAGGTAGACCATCTCTTTTGTCTTGCCCGGCCTTGCGGGACCTGGATTATCAACTTCCATCTTTATGTTGACAGGCCGCGGCATCATGAGTCCGCCTGCGCGGCCAAACAACTCGTTCATCAGCATGTGTCCTGTGTCCAAAATGTGGACCGCACCGCCCTGCGTGACAGACTCCACAATTGCCTCTGCAGCTTGAGCAATGCTCGCAGATTGCGTCTTCTCAATCCTGTCCACAAGGTTTCTTATCTCATCAAGATATTTCGCGCCCAAACCGAGCATGCAAATCAGTCCTCCCATCCTGTAGCCCATTGCGGAGAACCTTCCGCATCAGGCCGTCAAAACGATTTGATCTTGCACCGGTATTCGTCAAGCAATGCCTCGTTATGCTCTAGCCCGCCGGGTATGTTGGAGCTCATGAAGATAGGCGGGTCGATTCCGCGTCTGGCGAGCTTTTCTATGACCCGCACTACGATAGAGTTCAGTATTGCCGCCCCCACTACAGTTGACACGGGCCCAGTCTTCTGTGAAACACCATCTACCTGAATGGCTGCATCACCGCACGGCACATGAGTGTCGATAACGATATCGGCGATCTCGTAGAGGCGCTTGCCAACGCTGTTTCTGACCGGGGTGGCTCGGGATCCCTCTCGAGACGTCAGAGCTATCACATTCACTCCGTCGGCCCTGGCTTCAGCCGCCATTTCGACCGGGACAGGGTTAACTCCGGAGTTAGATCCAACTATCATGACGTCGCCAGCGCTTATTCGTGCATCATCAAGAATGATCCTAGCAAGCCCGGAAAGCCGCTCCATATGAGAGCTCTTCCCGGCGCCATTTGTCACCATGAGCGCAGGCTCCACAATGGCGTTCACAGGAACAAGCCCTCCGGCCCTGTAAAACAGCTCCTCGCCGAGCATGTGTGAATGGCCTGCCGCAAAGTAGTGGAGAACTCGCCCGTCTGCAATGGATTCCGCGATAAGGTCTGCTGCACGTTCCATGCTTTCAGCTTCAGCCTGCTCAACCTCGTCCAGCAGAGACCGTACGACATCGAAGTACTCAAACACCCAGACTACCTCCTAGTGCCAGCTGAACGCAGATCAGCGTCTGCCCTTGCAGGCGGATGCCACAGCGCCTGCCTTCCGGCGCCCTGCGACTGGATAAGATCGTAAGCCCACGCCACGTTGCCGACACTCTCCACGTTGTGGGCATCGCTGCCCACAGAGAACCTGACTCCCATCTTGATGCCCATCTCAACCATGTCGATCCTGGGAGTGCGCGTGGCACAGTGCAATTCGATGGCCGTCTTGCTGGCAAGCGCGGCCCTGAAAACGTCCTCATACCACTGGCTCGAGAAGAACCTGGCGTCAATCTCTCGTTCCATCTCTCGCCTTTCCTCAAATGTGGACCCGGGAAGCAGCATCCCGCCCATGGGCAGATACCCTGCTATGTGTCCCACAACGTCAACCTGAGGATCCGCAACTACCGTGAGCGCTTCATCCATGTAGGCCCGCCAGTATCTCTCATCGAAGAGCCGGCCGCGCTCAACCGGAATCCTCGATGTGATGTAGTGAACACTTGCAATCACGAAATCTGGCTGTGCAGAAGGCATTTCCAACCTCACACGTATAGGCCCGCGCTCGATTCCAATGAAGACTGCCAGGCTATCATCCTCAGGTAGCCCGTCTCTCCACTGAAGCTGCTTTTCCAGGGCTCTATGATCAAAAACGTTCCCCGACTGGGCTCCATACTCCGCTGCAAAAGGGTCATAGTGGTCGGTTATAGCCACAATCGAAAGCCCCTTTGCCCTCGCATGCTCCAGCACTCCATCGGCTGTAGGCTCCCCGTCAGATGCACTGGTGTGAACATGCAAATCCATCAAGCCGCAGCTCCCGCGGCACTCCTCGACACGCATACCTTACCGTCCTCCTACAACCATCTCTTCAGGCAGCACTGCGATGAAAGAAAGCCTCGATGTGGGAACCTCCAAAGTGACTCCGCCCTTCTCGTCCATAGCAACACTTGAATCAGACCGCGCTCCTCCAAGCGTGTAGCTGACCGCATGAAGCTTTCTCCCTCGAAGCCGATTTTCATCGAAATTGCCTTCTACCCAGATCCGCCTGCCCGGCGCCTCCTGCGGATTGGAGATCAGAACAAGGACCCCTTCGCTGACCAAAGTCCAGCGGCTGGCAGTGATGGATGTGAGGTCTTTGAAAGGCAGGCTCCCCCAGTCGCAATCGCCTGCTAGAGCAGACTCATCTTCACCGTTCCACCAGGCCTTCGGCTCCCAATCCGGAACTGCGTCATGGTCGCCGATGACAGCCAGGCCCACATCGTCCCTGTACCTGCCCCGGGCTATATAGGGCGCAGCTAGCTGACGCAGGCGCAATGCCTCCCTGGCGCTTTCAAGCAATTCCTCATTCCCTGGCCCAAAGCGGTCTCCCAGCTCCATCCAGAATACCGACCCCAGCACGAATGCGCGCGCCAGATCCCGGTAGAACCAGGCATAGCGAAGGTTGCGGTCGTCGATTCGCCTGGGGTTGATCATGTTCACCTGAATGAACTCGGGAAAAGTGTACTTGTACATATTAAAGAACTCATCATACGCATGGCCATTCCACGTCAGGTTCGCATAGACGAACTGGCTGTAGATGTCGCCGCAGTTTTCGATCATCAGGAAAGATGATGGGTCAATATGGCGGCTCCTCTCTTTGATCCTCTTTATCATCCGGAGGTATCCATGGTTGTAGAGGCCATGGTGTGACGCATCTGCACAATCCCCCAACCCTGGATGGCCGTGTGATGAATCGTAACATGGCAACGGCGTGGCCGACCCTAACTGATCCAGATAGATGCCTCTTGCCCCAAAGGCGTCAAGCATCCATGAGGCAGTGTCAACAGCCCAATCCTGCCAGTCGGCGCACCCGGGGCAGAGTACTGCGAATGTGCGAGGGCCGTACGTCTCGTACGTCATCTCGCCACCCGACCCCTTTGCCGCCCATTGTTCGCCCAGGGAGTGGAAAAGCTCGGACTCGGTGTCGAAAAGGCGTACATTGATGTAGAATGTCGTAAATCCGCCACTAGCCCTCACATGCCTGCAGCCCTCCCTCAGCTGCCACGAACTGCCTAGCTCCATATCGGGAATGAACTCCGGGTAATCGGTATCAAATCCCTGCCTGTTCCAACCGGAGATGAGAAAGTGCCTGATTCCCTCTCGGTCAGCCGTCTCGAACATCTCGGGAATATCGGCGAATCTGTTATGCACTACCTGCCCGTTCTTGAAATCGTAGCGCGGACAGATGGCCGACTCGCGTGCCAAATCATCAGTGACTACCGACACAACCAGGTGTTCTTCAATCCACGACCTGTACTGCTTCGCCGCCCAGTGCCAGTCGCCTGAATGAACCCCAACAGCATACGGATGCGAGCTCCAGCTCTCTCCGGGCCTGATAGGCACGTACTTTCTGAACCCAAATCCGCACCATGGGTCGTCGGGTCCGCCGGTTTCGCTCCTAATCCCGGTCAACAAGAAATCCGAATCATAAGAGGCCATGTAGAGGCCGCCCAGGCCGTTGCGGTCGTAATAATCCAACCACATCATGGATGCCAGGCCACAGTAGTTCAACTCGCGTGAATAGGTTCCGTCACGCTCTCGGCGGCTTGCTGCTCTCCAAAAACCGGTATATCTGTCAGAGGCGAGACTCTTTGCCGGATTCTCAATCCTCTCCCCGGCGTGGTGCGGAAAGACGAGGACGCCGTCCTCGGGCTCCGCCCCGACCTGAACTCCTCGAATGTAGGGGAATAGGACTTCTACTACTTCGTGATCCTGGGAATTGTTTTCTACCGAGAGCGCCCACGTAGATACCTCCGGGTTCTCCTCGCCCAGTTCAACGGTCCATGAGCATGACAACGGAATCTCAACCACAGCCTGAGGCTGGCGTTCCTCTGGCGAAGAGATCTCGCCCTCCCGGCCGCCCGACTCGTGGCTGGAATCCATGCATGGCGTCAAAGACTCATCTGTTTCTACTGCAGCTCGGTGCTCCATCACAAGCGTAAACTTTCCTGTCTCGTCAGATCTGATTGCGCTTGCAACCGTAGCCGGTCCCGGAGAGAATACCCGCCTGCATCCTTCTTTGTCGCGGCAGACAAGGCGAAGCGGAGCACCGTGTACGGCCTCAGGCCATTTGACCAGCTTCTCGCCGGATTCAACACTGAATATGCCGGCGACCCTACCGGTCTTTCCATCTACTTCAATACGAATTCTGCTATTCTGCATCTGGGGCATGCACATTCCCCCCATCATATGGCAATATCTTTACATCGAGCGGCACTGCCATCCTCCCCGCGATGTTGCCGGGGATTCTGCCTTGATCCTCTGCATTGCACCGCAACTGTCTAGAGGCGTACAAGCATGTCCAGTGCGTCAGCCACAAATGATCTTACATTGTCGTCAGAAAGCATTTCGGGCGACAATATGTCGCATCCCACATACATTACGCGCCCCGCCAACACAACTGCGGAGTTGTAATGCTCTGCATGGGTAGGGCTGCCATCGGCATCAGACCATGTGCCGAGCTCGCTGGTGCCAGGGAGGCGTCGCACTATGATTGCGCGAGAATCCGGAACGTCCAAGGGTGAGGAGATCACGCCATCCGCGCCCGTCGGCATGATTCGGCTATGCAGAGGAGCAACCCCCTGCCATCCTATGAATGAGACTCCAAGCAGATCAGCCAGGTGGAAACCGTGCGCCCCGTAAGCTTTTTCATCCACAGTCTTAAGAGAAGTCTGCGCAGTCGCCAACACTCTACCGCCGGCCGCTACGAAATCCCGAACAGCCTGCAACTGGACCTCTGACATCCGTCTCGCATTTGAGAGCACCAGAACCGTGGGGCAATACTCCGCCACGTATGGCAGGATCCCAATATCGTCCTCTGAAACCTCGACACACTCATAACCTGCCTCTTTCGCAAAATCGAATATGGTGTCTATCTGATACTGGTAGTCCCACCGCATATCCTCATACCACGCTTCGTTCGCGCGGCTTGCAAAGACCGCAACCAATCCCTTTCCATCCTCCGGCGCTCTCAACTCGGCTGACGGCACATCCAGGGCGGCAATGTAGGGTAGATGGTCCGATGCCAGGGTCCGCGGAACACGGGCTGCATCCGGC
>LSQX01262699.1_pt2 | contig 15765 bp, 10 predicted proteins | sample 654561 | NCBI WGS metagenome assembly LSQX01 (sample SAMN04489861, study PRJNA283612) | anaerobic digester metagenome | isolation source: 4 biogas reactors fed with cattle manure at either 37C or 55C with and... | place: Denmark: Kongens Lyngby | collected 2014 | reverse complement strand
CGCTTTCAGAACGTGGGGGTTTTGGCTCTTCCTTCTCTTCCAGGGTGGTTACAGTTCGCTCTGATGCAGGTGATATCGCCTCTTTTGCACTTTTTATCAGGCGTACCCTGGCTGCATTGTGGGCAGAAATCAAAATCTCCTGACCGGTATAAGGGTTACGCATTTTGCGCGGTTTTCGCATAATCGTATCAACGCGGCAAATGCCCGGGACAGACACGCCTCCCCCTTTACGCGCTTCGCGACACACAATAGTGCTAAGCGAATCCAGCATTGCCCGCACATCCTTTTGCCTTATGCCTACTTCTCTCGCTATCTCTCGTACCAAAGACGCTTTTGTATATGTACTCATATTTTTCTCCAATAAATTCTCTTGTATTCAAACTATCAACTCAATCGCAATAAACATCATATTTGACTGAAATCCATAACATTGCTTACCCTTCTTTTCAGCAATATCCATGCCACCGAAATGTGTCAGGGAAAAATTACATTTTTCCATTTTTGCAAACAAACGTATACTGCTGAAATCAAGGTTTATCGCCCCTGTTCGCTATATTGAGATAAACCGTGAGCTTTTCTCAAATATGAGAAGACACCGGTAATTTCAGTCACTTTTCCCTGAAATACGGCTCATGAGGGTATTTCAATCATAAAATATTAAAAATACAATTTTACAAATCAAATCGCAAATTGTATAACTTCCTCATGTTTAAGCGACAATTGGGAAGTGTTTTGCCCAAGGCTACTCAAACCCTTAAAGCGGCGGCAATTATTGGACTGCGTCAGTCCGGCAAGCCGGGCAGTCGTCAGTTTTCTTGAAAACTACCCACTAATCACTATCTACGCAACATGCCGCACACCGGATTACAGACACGTTACAATTGGATATTCCCTTAAAAAAAATAGAATGGCTGTCTACTCTGCGTATTCGTCCTCAAATACTGAGCTGGAATCAACGGTTATAGGGAATCGGGTAACTGGGTTACGCTTGATCAGATTATCCTCAAGCCACTCTTCCCATGTCAGCATTACCATATCATTATACATACCGCTTGTACTCTGCTGCTTAATGGAAGTATACATCATGGGATCACCGCTGGTGCGTTCGAGTACCTGAAAAAACATAGCCCCCTGTGGAACCTGAACAGGATTTTTTGACAGTTCGCCTGAACTCATGCCCCTGAGCATTTGTGCAAGTTCCTGTGCTCCCGGAAAAGAATTTTCTCCAAAAGCATCGCTGGCTGTAAAAACAAAATTTGTATGAGAAATAAGTCCAAGCTCGGAAACAAGATCTTCGAAACNNTAACCATTCCCTCCATGGTTTTTTCTATATCTGATGAAAAAGCTACTTGTGCCGCCTCCGAACGAGCTGCTGCCGCCGCAAGATTTTCAACATCTTCAAACGGTTTAATATGCGCTAAATGATTTGTATAAAATCCCAGAACATAAGATTCCCTGCCACCGTCTACAGCATCACTGAATCTCGTTGCAGCAGATTCCGGATTTAAGGCAAATGCAGCTTCTACAAAAGCCGGTGATCCTTCTACAGAAACAGGAGATGACGTGGCTGTAAACAACCTGCTTGTAAGTACCTGATAGCCGAAATGGGCGGCAGCTCCTTCGAAAGTGAGCGATTCATTTCTATTTGTATAGAAAACATCCGAGAAATCAGCCGCAGCTCTATACGCCTCTATCTTGGCTGTTTCCATAGCCAAATCCGACTCGATATCGCCCCTCACATCTTCCAGCGGACGAACCTGCTCCACACCGTTTGTACCTGCAACTACAAAAAGCCTTTCATTGGCATCGTAGTAGTCAAGAACTTCTTCTTCCGACACTTCTACAAACTCCACAAAATCGGCTGCCTTAAATACAGTATAAACTACTTGCAGTGTATCAGGAACAGAATATAAATTTTGATTTTTATTATAAAAAGCTTTCACGTCCTCATCTGAAACTTCCATTTCTGCAATATTGTAAGCATTGGAAATTATGGCAGTATTCAAGTTAAATGAATCAGTATAACCTCTCGCCACTTCATCTGCAGCCGCCGGTGAAATCCAGGCAGCTGAACTTATTATATGTTCGAGGCGTCGGATCAAAACGCTTCTTCTGACCATTTGATCGTAATAAGTACTGGTTATGCCAAGGTGACGCAAAACCGTATTATAAATTTCAGGATTAAATGTTCCACTCTGGTCGGCAAAGGACGGATCGGCGTGAATAATGCGTGCCAGCTCCTCGTCACGGACTTTAAGACCTATTTCATCGGCAGCCTTGAGAGCGGCGAGTCTTCTCCATACTTCACGCTCTGTATTGTCAAACGAAGCGCCCGTATTTCTTGTTTCAAAAGCCACTATTTGAGAAACAATAAAATACTCCTGCTGTGAAACTGCTTCTCCGTCAAGAGAGTCGGACGGCACCTCATCTTTTTTCGATGAAGACGAGAAAAAATCTCCGAAAACAAAAGCTAAAGCGACAATACCTGCAAAAAATCCCCAAACCCATTTGTTGCGGATCATTTTATTGAACTTTATTATAAACACGGATAAATCCTTATTTTACTGATGAATAATAAACTGGTGACACTAACACCAACTAGTGCCATAAAACACAAAAGACATCCTGATACTTGAATGAACAAAAATTACAGGATGCCTTTATGATTTCAAATACCGCTACCTCATCCCCACAGGGGTTGGAGAGGGTTTTGTTGTTGGAACAGGTCTGCGCGGAGGTCTGGGGCGAGTCGGAGGTATGACCACCTCAAGCTCGGACATCCCTGCAACGCCTGTGCCGCAAATAGTAGTTGTAGTGGTAGTAGTTGATGTAGTTGTAGTGGTGGTGGTTGAAACCATCGTTATAACAACACCGCCATCCGGCTCAACAATCCTCTCACCCAACGCTGCCCTGACTGCTTTATATAAATCCTTAAGTTGCCATGCGAAAGAGCCTCCCAAGATAACTGACGGATTTTGACCGGCAATATTGGCATAGTTCTGCAACTCACCGGAAAGTGAGTCAATCAGAGATACGAGAATTATATTTTCCTCCTCTATAAGCGACATGGCAGCTATGGCATGTTTCACGATACCAATAGCAGCAACCGGCTCTTCTGAAGCCGCATTGAGCGCCTCCTTGACTATGGCTTTTGCAATGACCAACCGATCGGTGTCATTCCAATCTGCAACTCCTGCCATCAAGGCGGCAACAGTCTCAGAAACAAGTCGTTGCTTTTCAAGAAAAGTTCCACCTTTCGCAACAACTTCTTTCGTTGTTTTAGTTGCAACGGCTTCGGCTTTTTCCATATCACCGCTGTTTGCGGCAAGTAATTCCGCAAGCTGAATGTATTGTCGCCTGGCAACTATTTCAGAAGCCTCATCCGTGACAGTGTCATTTCCAGCTCCAACACCATTATACACAACCAGGATACAGGCTGCGCACAACAAAATTGCAAACACTTTCTTTTTCATTATTACTCCGTTAGGCTTGTGACGCTAAATATTTTAATTATACAACCCGATTATCAGAATCCGAAGTTTCCAAAACCAAAATCAACCGGCTCAACGTCGGTATCTTCGCCAGTTGAGGTGTCAAAAAAGGAGTCGCCGGTGGAAAAATCATCTCCTTCAATGAATACCCCTTCAAGACCATCATCATCAGACTCTTTATCTGTAAAATCGGGACGCACCGAGCTTACAGCAGAATCTACCACAGCAGGTTCTCCGTCCAGAAAAGCGTAGGAGGTGAGAGTTCCATCCGGATGGGAAAGCATAACAGCAACAGCCATTTTGCCACCGAGCCGGGCGTAGGAGCGCCAGATTTTAAGTACACTCCTTGTCTTGAACTCTACTACCTGATCAGGATCAGAGCCGCGTGCCACCTTGCCCTCGAAGTCCCCTGCCAGGCGTGTAACACGTGTAAAATCTTTGTTACCAAAAATTTCCATCGAAGATTTCCGGCGTGTCTCCTCCACACGGAATTGAGGCATTATCACTTCCATGGTGCCGTCCGAAGAAGATATCACACACTTATAGTTGTCACCTTCACGTTGCACACCAACTTCAGTTCGCTGGATCAAACGCCTGCAATCTGCAAGTGGCGTTCTCACAACAAGAGCTTCCTGCAAGGTTTCCGTGAGAGTATCTATCTCGCCACCTGTTTTTACTGTGCTTATAGTGACAAACGAAGCCAGCTTCCCTTTAATCACATTCAGCACCTTTTTGTCCATGTCCCCATCATCACCGTGGGATACAGTCACTTCCGTTCCGGGGGCAATCTTGAACATGTGGTCACGTGACAGAGAGAAAGAAACCTCCGGACTGCGTACCAAGACATCTTTCCGGGTTTTTGTCTTTGTCTCATGTTCTGAAAGGATAATACGCGAACCATACGGATATGCATGATTCTCAACAACTGTTTCAGGCGTCGAGGAACCCGGTTTATAAATTACCGCATCGCCCACCACATCAGTGACAGTAAATAGCGGCTCAAAGAAAGAAGCCCAAGCAACAACAGCGCAAGACGCAAATGCTGCAGATGCAGCTGCCATGAAGCGAAATCTTAAGCTCATAATAAAGTGTTCTCCAAAATAACCTGATACCCCTGCCGAATTCCTGACCGTGCAACAAACACGTCCTTCTGCGACTACTCATTTAATAACGCATACATAATAATCAGAAAAAATGACAAAGTCAAACCGAAATATGAAAAAACCTTTGTTGACTCCAACGACTTTTTTTGATACTTTCTCCCCGTCTTCAAAGAAAAAAGAATAGTTTATTATCAACAGGTGTAAAAATGAGTCAGCATAGCAGCCTTAAAGGCTCCAGTAAAATAAAAGTTCGTCGGAACGTTCTGAAGCGGTTTGAACGCATAGATCTCATGCTCAAGCGTGGTATTATCACAAAAGAAAACGTTCCTGCCAGCGGTTTGCCTAAAACAAAACCTGACGAATAAGCGCAAGATTTGGCGTATAGTAATTTAATAGCAAGCACTGATCGGATACGTATGCGCAAGTCCGGCGGTGCTTGTTTCGTTAATAAAAAAGCGTTAGCAACAGTGCTATGAAAAAAACAATTTTTTATGAAAGCATACTGGTTTTTCTCATTTCTGCGGGATTGAGTGCTGCAAGCCAAACGCAACTCGTCACCGTAAAAGGAACACGCATAAACATGCGCGCTGCCCCCAGCCCGGAAGCTGAGGTGGTTGGGCAAGTTTCTGAACCGGAGCAACTCGTTTTGCAGGGAAGTGTTGATGAGCCCTGGGTTAAGGTTACACCGCCGGAAAATGTGGATTTATGGGTTTTTGCAAAGCTTGTTGACGACAACAACAAAATAAACGCCAAAAGCGTACGCATTCGTGCAGGTGCAGGGCTTAATTACAATATAGTCGGAGAGCTTAACACCGGGGATTCTGTTATTGTTCGCGGAAAAATGGGTGATTGGCTTAAAATAGCCCCTTTCCCGGAGGCTTCCGTCTGGATAACAAATGCATACGTTAAACTTGCATCCCCCAAACAGGTACCTCTCCCCAAAAAATCGGAAAACAATGATAGGGAACACACACCGGCAAAAGTCGGCCATGCTGCCGTTGCACCTCAACCCCCGCCATTTCAGGAGAAGCCTGAAAAATACAACCCTATAACTGATAGGGTCTCCGGCGAATCTGTCAATCCGAATGCCCTGATAGGTCCCGCGGCGGTTCCCGCATCAAAGCTGAGACCCGGTGCAAAACAGGCACTCTCCGGCTCTTATGCCGGCATACTGGCTNNAGTTCATCCCACCCCGTTTCGACTCGTGCTTTTTGATCAGAACAACAACCCCGTAACGGTGTGTTACGTACTTGGAAACCGCCAGCAGCTCGACACGCTAAAAGGTCAGAACTTTACCATTGAGGGCACCGTTTACTGGTTTAAAGATACAGCATTACCCACAATTTTTGCTCAAAACATTTTAAGACATCGTCGCTAATGAACATAATCATCGCCAAATCAGCCGGCTTCTGCTGGGGTGTGCGCCGTGCGGTAGAAAAAGCCAGAAAAACAGCAAATGATTCCAAATGTACAATTTTTACCGACGGTTCTCTTATCCACAACGCCCATATGATGAAAATGCTGGAGGAAGACGGTGTGCGTCAGAGTGCAGACCCTGCCACATTACCCCCCGGCTCCACCCTGCTTATTCGGGCACACGGTATATCCCCGGAACGCCTTGCAATGTTGCAGTCACTACCCATCAATCTTGTTGATGCAACGTGCCCCGACGTAGCTCGCATCCAGCAAATGGCACTGGAACACGCAGACAAGGGAGAAACTGTGCTTATACTCGGAGATCCCGATCATGCCGAGGTAATCGGCCTGCTCGGTTTTGCGAAAGACCGTGGCAGAGTTATCACCTCGCCACACGATGTAGAAGCCCTTCCTGCCGAGATAAGCAATGTCTGCCTCGTTTCCCAGTCAACGCAGTCGATGGAGCTTTTCCGGCAGATTACTCAGGCAGTGTTGAAACGCTTCCCTGAAGCAACAATTTTAAACACTATCTGCAATGCTACACGCAACCGCCAGGGTGAACTGGAAAAACTTGCAACCCTGTGTGACAAATTTGTCGTCGTCGGTTCCTCCGCAAGTGCCAACACGCAGCGGCTCGCACAAATTGCAGCAGGATTGCTCGACACAGTTGTAGTAGACTCTGCTGCTGAATTGAAAGAATCTGATTTTGAAAACGTTGAAACTGTCGGCATCACTGCCGGCGCATCAACTCCCGATTTTATAATAGAGCAGGTTGCAGAACGTGTGAAATCCTTTTAACCAGCAGGTTTTCAAATGAAATTGCTCAAGACGAAAGAAGATATGTCTGCTCTGGCAGATTCCTGGCACTCGGAACATTTGCGCGTGGCTCTCGTTCCCACAATGGGTTTTCTGCACGAAGGGCACCTCTCCCTCATACGCATTGCCCACCAGAAGGCTGACAGGGTTATAGTATCGGTTTTTGTGAATCCCACACAATTTGCCCCGAATGAGGACTTTGCCTCATACCCGCGAAATGAAGCTGCTGACAGGGAACTCTGTAAAAAAGAAGGCGTTCACGCTGTTTTCATACCTGATGCCGGCGAAATATATGAACCCGACGCCAGCATAGGGTTCACGGAATCGTCTCTTTCAAAAGTTCTGTGCGGGAAAACACGCCCGACTCACTTTCAGGGAGTGCTACTCGTAGTCAACAAACTTTTTAATATAACACGCGCCGATGCAGCTGTTTTCGGGATGAAAGATGCACAGCAACTTGCCATAATCCGCAGAATGGTGCGCGATTTAGATATGCCCGTAGAAATTGTGCCCGCCCCCATTGTGCGCGAGGCGGACGGACTTGCCATGAGTTCGCGCAACGTATATCTTTCAACGACAGAGCGCAAGGATGCACTATGCCTGCGTCAGGCACTTGATATGGCTGAAAAAGCATGGGCAGACGGCAGCACCTCAGCGGAATCCCTGATATCAGATATCAGAAAAATGATCTCCGCTGTTTCCGGTGCTGCAATAGACTACGTTGAAGCAGTCGATGCCGATACACTTGAGGCAGTTTCAACATTGCGCTCCAACACTCTTGTAGCCATAGCCGTAAAAATAGGTAAGACACGGCTTATAGATAACATAGTGTTAAATTAAAGCCCGCTTTTAGCGTCTGCCTCTATTCGAATATCGTTGATATAAGAGACGCCGCGCTCCACTGTAAAACCAGCCCCGCCGCACTTGAGTGTGGCATCACGAACCGACAGGAGTTTTTCGTTGTTTACATAGGCGGCAATCAGATTACCCTTCACTTCAGCTCGAAGCCTGAACAGTTTTTCGGCTTTAAAAGCGAAAGGTGTTTCTGCCAGCACTTTCGTTCCGTGGTTATTAAGAACTATTTTTAACATTCCATCAGATATTACTGCAGAGTAGTATCTCCTGAGCCCCTGATACCGCAATACCAGCCCCGATGCTTTTGCGCTGAGCAGCGCAATATTGCTTTCTATCGAAGCATTGCTCCAGTAGCGCGTACCTGTTACGAGAATGCCGACATCACTGTTGACACCTATTTTTGTTGCCTCTTCTCCCAGATCTTTCGTCCCGCATATAGTATCAAGACTCGAAATCCAGCCTTCCTGCCTCTGTGCAACATTGTCGGGTATTGTATTAAAACAAACTGACGCCTTTCCCGAATAGCGGACGTTGTCTATAAGCACTATTCCGCTCGATGATGATTCGGATGCAATTTCAAAACCAAACTGCAATATGGAAGATGACTCACACCCCTCAATCTTCCAGCTTATTTTAAAGGCTTTGCCTGATTTCAACTGTCGCCATTCTGATGCCAAATTCGGCAATTTAACTCCCCCGGAAGTCATGGCGACCAGCCGCATAGATGCCGGTGCTATAAGTTCTTCGGTTTTTCCTGCAACGTGAACTGCCATGCTGTTGTACAAGTGCGGAGTTGACACATTGCTGTACCCACCACTGCCAGGTCCGATCATAACCGGCGTAAGCACCCTGGCAACTGCAGAACCTCCCGTTGTGAAGGAGATTTCCATTGAATGTGATTTTCCTGATGAAAATTTTGATTTTCTATTAGCTACACGTGCGTTTCCACGTGTTTCAAAAGTGGAATCATCGTTCATATAGCCATGGAGTGCTCTGTCCATTTCAAAATGGTGCCATGCATTGAGTTTCGGATTATCTAGAGCGGGCCACCCCATTATATTACGCCCGAGCGCTGCTATTTTCATTGCGATTCTCAAAACATCGCTGGCGGAGTCTGTCCCGTCTGCTGTCGGGATGTGAATACGATCGGCAAATGGGGATTGATAGTCGTAATCTGCACAAATTTTATCAAGTCCTGCCACCAGACCCATAACGCTGCCGACATTTCCCGAATTGCAGTCGGTATCCCATCCTGCAGTATTGATTATTCCCATTGATTTGTGAAAGTTATTTTCAGAATACGCCCATGCCATTACCATAATCGCATGATTTGGCACAACATGGCATCCTCCGCCATATTTGTTGTATCCATATTTCTTGAAAATCCGATCGTAAGTTTTATTCCAGTCACCATCCTTTTCTGACCACGAACGAACTTCTCTGTGAATCTTTGCAATAAGTGAATCGGCAGGAATTATTTTTATTGCTTCGTCCATTATTTTGTGAATATCGTGCTCAACAAAAGCAATGCTTACCATTGCAGCAACTACCTGTGCTGCATACACGGCTTCGCCATCGTGCGATACGGATGCCGAGCGACCGGCGAGTTCTGCTGCAAGTTCCGGATTTCCCGGTGCGACCATTCCGAATGCGTCAATAAAAATCTGGGCTCCAATCTGTTCGGCAACCAATTTTCCATTTTCGGCAATAGAACCGCTTGCCGGTGAGGGAATTCCCTCCTTGAGATTCAGAAACGCAGTATGCTCGGAAGAAACGCTTCTTCCGCCCCACCACAGGATACATTTCTCTTCAATAATATAATTCAGCCATGTATCTCCGAAAAAATCTTCCGGTGTATCTGCCAATTTTCCCGAATCTTCAAGTGCGCGAATAAAAGTGCAAGTACCGGAAATATCATCATCGGAAACAACGAGAGATTTTCCGAGTTTTTCATGAACATACCCATTTATAAAGCCGAGTTCCCTCTCAATACTGTCTTTCCACCAGCCTTCAAACGGACGCCCTACGTACACTCCTATTATTTTTCCGAGTAATGCTTCATAAACTTTTTGTTCATAGTTTTTGATCATGACAGGTATCTTTCCCTTATGTGTAAATTCTTCAGAAAATCCGGATAGTGACAACAAACGGCGATAATGCTCTCACGTTTTTCTTATACTATACATTATCAGCAGAAAAAATAATAAATATTTTCGCAGCGAGAACTATTACCATCCCATCAGCAGCGGCGGTTTGCGCTTTCGTGTGAAATATCCTTGCGGCGGTTTGATAATTACCAGGTGAAACGTTCCGATTCTGTCGGGACTTCAACGGACAGTGACCCCCACTCGGCGAGAATCTTATTGCCGGATACAGGCTCCATACTAACCGGGACAGGTAGTGCCTTATCCTGATTGCTCACCAGCTCCAACCCTGTCGCAATACGCATTGTAGCTTCCGCCATGTTTATCTGTTTTCTGCTACCACAATAAACTATTGCATCAACTGCCACACCGCCATCTATCTCAACAGGTTTCCAGTTAACGGGTATGCCATTAAAAGCACTGACTGCAGGGGTGATAACGGCATGGAATCCTTCAGTAGATAGTGAAAAGCGTCCATCACTCAAGCTGTCTGTCCGGACATCACGAGACAGAAGTGTGTAACGGAATCGGAGATCTTCGCAATCAATTATGCCATCGCTTATGGCATCAAGTGTAGGATGGTAATATCCTGTCCCAAAAAGCGGTTGAAACGCCGACAGAACCCGAGAACCCGTCTGCTGCTGAAAAACTCTGAAGCCGGGAAATTCCAGACCATTGAGAAGAACGCTCAGCTTGAGCACAGCAACTCCGGCTGGGATTTTCAGATAACCGACCAAAAAGCGTCGCTGTACCCACGTGCAGGCGCGATTTATCGATGCCAGGCACGACTTTTCACTCATCCACGTTGTTCCTGTCACAGGACCGGTTTTGCCGATTGCGAACTGTCGTACAACAGTAAACTCCGATTCCGGGAGTTTTCTGAAACGTGGCTGAAGTTCGGGCGGACACGGACGCGGTTTTACAATCAAGTCGTTTTCCTCTTTCTCTTGGTCCGGGAAAACGATTCCTGTGGCGGCAGTGAGCCAGTGCTGCGTATTTGGTCTGAGCAAATCAGAGTATGACCGTGCGTGGGGACCAGCCCATTGCAACGTAGGAGGGTGGAAATGTTCTGCCACAATTTCCCATGCATGGAACCACAGCTTATCGCCAATGGAATTACATTCCGGATCGGAGACGAGCAATGAAAGTCTGTCGAGTTCTTCAATAACAACAACGGTATATGTAGGGCTGTTATATTCGGAAAAACTGCCGTTTGCTTTTACAGAATCAAGTACCGATGCAAGCCGGCGTCTGGCATATTTCAGAAACATCGACAGATCAAGCAGTTCACCTGCAGCAGCTGTTACTACTGCTCCCATTATTGCGATATTTGTATAGTCTGCCGCTACATTCCGACGAAAAATCGACCATGCTGCATGAGCAAGCGCCTCACGCAGTCTCCCGACGGTATCTTCCGGAAGAAGCCGAGGATAAAGCTTCAATGCATGCGCTATGCGTGCCCCGATGAAGTCTGCCCAGTTCCAATCAGGCGGCTGCATTTGCTCAAGCGTCTCCTCATACGTCCACGACCATATCCCATATGTTGATGATACGGGATCAACATCCTGCAATGAGCAGAGCTTGTCGAAAATATCAGTCGCCCGTTTCACGTATTCCTGTCCGCCTTCGCGCAGACACTCCAGTGCATAATTGGCTGATAGACGCGTATCATGCACTGTCGTACCGGCTTTCAATCTGGAGTGATATCCAGTTCCCCCGAAAACAGTCGATACCAACTGAACCTCAGGATTATAGTTCTTATCGTTTTTGAGTTTCATTTTATTTCTTGATACATTTTCACCTGCCACATGACTCACATTTTATGTAAAAGCAATTTTGTACATACTTTGCTAAAACTTGTCGGTTTCGTCCAGACAATTTTCTGCTGCGCAAGTTTATTCGAAAACAAAAGAACCCCAAAGATTGGGCTGGAGACCTGCCTCACTGGGCAGATCTGATAGAATTGCAGTGTTTTTATTGGACCAGTATATGCGTTGCGTTACCCTTGTGGCACTGACATCGCTCATCACGCGCCCGATATCGCCTCTGGTTGTACGCAGTGACTGCGGATTAAGACCGATATCTTTAAGTGGCACCGATGCCTCAAGCGTGTAGTATTCGCCGCTGCGTTGAACATGAATTTTTGCTGAGTCAAGGACGTCTACACGGTCACATAATATTGTCCGCCAAGGCGAACTGAAAGGGACGCGCACACCTTTGTGTCCCGGAATTACGAAATTATACAACACACATACAGGCTCTCCCTGGAACATTGAAAAGCTGAGGCGTATGTCTCCTGCTTCAGCCACGGTTCTGTCCGGGTTCACATCAGCACGGGTCTGCATCATAACGTCTATTACATCTCCCGTTTTGAATAATTCAAGAGGATTTACTCCTTTGTTTTCGAACGTTGCCTGATTGTCATATCCCTGATAGAGCACATGCAGGTATGTATCATCATAAGCCAGCGCGAAACCATCGGTACGTTTTTCAGGCCATTCTGAAGCATCGCCATCTATCTTTATCGTGCCTGTTTTGATTCCGGGAATACGCAATACCCGGGGAGGCGTTTTGCGTCCGGCAATTTGTTGACGTTGAGTTTCAATTTCAGCAATTTGCTTTGGAGTCACCCTGATTTTGCCACCGGGAAGACGTTTTATATCATCCAAACCGGTAAGTTCAACCACCGTACAGTGGTGCTTTCCTACGACATAAAAAAACCGATCAATACCATCCGTGCAATGTATTTTCTGAAGAGATCCGCCAAAATGTTCATCGTAGAGGCTCGTCTCCGCCAGCACTTCCGGTGTTGGAGGTGTTTCTGTATTCCACAGCAAACCGACACGCTGATCACGAAAAATGCGATCGATAAAAAGCCCATCGTCAGCCGTCATAAGGTATGTGCACCCGAGGTTAGAGTTAAAAGCAACAACTTCGCCGATTTCATCATTTACCGGCACCACACCCCATATGCGACATGGTGCTATTACAACTCCCGGTTCATCTCCTCTGGCTGTTGTATGATGTCCCGCATGGAGACCGGGCCATTCGTTACGGTAGCGCCATCGGACACGTCCATCAGGCGACGTGCTCGACAGCAGTTGTATGATATTACCCTTACCGTCGGGCATAAGTGATTCTGATCTTCCCGGGAGTGTGTTTACAGGAACTTTATACAGGGGATATCCGTGTGCAGAAAATCCGTAGGGGCGGAAATAGACTATGCGTTCTGCACCGGCATTCGCGGCTGCTTCAAACGATGGATTCATCCGCCAGTTCCAGCCTGCTGAAGCTTCACGCAACAACGTACCGTTATGTTCGAGTTTTCCGAAATGCAATTCAGATGCCTGCACATAACCGTCGTCATTTAGATCTGTCCATGTGAAAAATTTGTCATCGGGATCATAATCAGAAATGTGTTTTTGCAGTGGTGAAGTGTCGTACCAGTCAGCGTGTCCTTTTCTTGGAGCCGGTTCCCCTAATGGCTGGCGCAAAGCAATGGCAGAGCCAACAGCGGCAACCGGTTGAACACGGTCTTTCTTATACTCCCAGAGCACAAGAGACGGGTGCTGGTGCGGCCACATATGACTTGTAAACCAGAGCCGGCTTCCGCTCTTTCCGGTCGGATCTGGAGTCCGGAAGGCGTAGCAGGGATAATCATCTTCTGAAAAATGGGCGAATTCAGGAGCATCCGGCCGATAAATCAGATTAACAAGCGTGATCTTTTCTGTTCCCGGATCACGTTTAAATTCCAGACCTCTATGAAAGAGAATGTTTTCATTTTCCGGATCAATAGATCCGCCTCCGCCATACGGAGTCGGACCTAACACGTGATTAACACATTTGCCAGTGCCGGCATCCCAGATACTTACACGTTTGGGATAATGTGTGTACTCCATGATCCAGACGTATCCGTTCGCATCTACCTCGACTCCGGAAGGTGCTTCCAAATCCTGTTCATCAAACGGACCGATTCTACGCTTCCCGGACTTCCCGAACCTTACAACAACATTTCCTTTTAAATCATACCCTGTCACCTGATGCGCAGGCTCACCCTCGCCAATAAAAATTAATTTTCCATCAGGATGGACACCAAGTCCGAGCGGGTTATTCAAAATTCCGGCAAACAATGTTTCAACCTTATAAGTATCCAAATCAATCGTTATAACATCCTGTTCACTTGTTGAAACGAGTTTATTGTTGCCGAGTTTTCGTAAACGACCCGGTGAAGGGACTGAAATTTCCTTAATCAAAACTGGTTTCTGATCTTCAAACTGCGTATAGGCGTGATTCCAGCCAAATCCCCTATGCGGCCCCGCCATCCCTTCCGACAAATCAAAAACCTGTATAACATCAAACTTTCCAAAACTCACGAAAGCAAGGTTCCCAACAACCTGAAATCCTGTCGGTCCCGTTGGTGTTGTTGTGCCACCGGACTCATCATCAACCTTTTCAATCGGACGCTGGAATATTTTGCGATCGGATTTCGAACGCTGATCCACCTGTAGGATTACCTGATTTTCACCAATCCACCCGCCCTCACAGAATCCATAGTAGTAGTCGCCATCTGTGCTGATTTCACTTGGTATTGCTACCCAGAGCCGATCAATCCCCCAGAGCTTTTCTGCTTTTTCGTTAACCTGCATTATCGATGAGCCGCCTTCAGCAAATGCGCCGAGCCACATTGTGCCGTCATTGCCCCTCGCTATTGTACGTGGGGGCTCATGATCTGCAAGCCACCCTCCCCTTCGACTCGGAGTCTCCCAGGCAACACCGGGAAGCGGTGTCGGGTAATACGTGAATTTATACTATACTTCAAGTTTTGGAACGAAGAGCCCTCTCCATGAATACGTCCCGGGATCAAGGACGGAATTCCCGTCAATATCTTCTAGATTCCAGTACACCGTGTGTGTGCCCGCCTGAAATTTCTGCCCTGCAACAGGATTGGCTACGACTTCATCAGTACTGCTTCTAACCTGAATTGTCACCTTGCCCGCCTCCTGTATCGTAAAAGTAATCGGCACACCTGCAGGCTTCGCAGCAGCGGCAACTTCGGTCTTTCCAATATTTTGCAGCACTACAATCTCTCCAAGTTGAATCGGCTCTGCATCAGCACGCTTAAGACGCAATCCTCGAGTTCTGACCGAACGTGCAAACACAAACCACCTTATCGACCGGAACGATCCCTCTGATGTCCATTTCCCGGAAACAGTCACCCAGTCTTTTTCGTTAATCGAAAAACGCGGATCTCCGACACCCGTATATACTTCAACTGCGGGGTCTCCGACACCAACCTCGTGCTGTCCACGCAAAACTGCCAGCACCTGCATTGCCTGTGGTTGCTCCCACGCCAGCATTACCCATTCTCTCGATGCCTCATCAGATTCAGGGGTCTTCGGCGCAGTGCTGAAGTTATCGTGAAAGTCGATAAACCCATCAACGAGAGTCTCAGGGCGGTTTCGCCACGGTTGCGGTCGGAATCCCTGGCTCAGGCTGCCGGTCGAGCTTGCAACAACAGCCGCATCCGGTGCAATATTTACTGCCCTGAAGGGCAGGATTGACATCGGAGGAAGGATGGTGCTATAGGAGGGTGTCCCTTGACCGTATTCCGGCTTTAAACCTGCCGGCACCGTCACACGCACGGATTCAACAGACTTATCCGGGGGAAACGGCAATAGGCGAAGACGTGATACAGGTCTGCGCCCATCATCGAGCGTGTACCATTTTTGCTCCGCCAAGCATTCTACTGCTCCCGCATCATACGTTACAACTGTCGAATTTTGAACGGGCATGGTGAAACTAAGCGTAAACTTCCCCGGAACAGGTTTATTTGTCGGTTCTGTTTTCCACTCCCCTGTTTCAAGTCCAAAATCACGCTTCTCCACAACGAGGGGAACACTTCCCGGAACTGCCATTGATTTGTCAACATCAACTATTAAT
>LSQX01183959.1_pt1 | contig 15767 bp, 9 predicted proteins | sample 654561 | NCBI WGS metagenome assembly LSQX01 (sample SAMN04489861, study PRJNA283612) | anaerobic digester metagenome | isolation source: 4 biogas reactors fed with cattle manure at either 37C or 55C with and... | place: Denmark: Kongens Lyngby | collected 2014 | reverse complement strand
CTTCACCAACCGCTAGATCTAGGCCCTGTTCGTCTGCGCAATCGCCTGGTCATGACGCCCATGGGGACCAGGCTGGCTGCCCCCGGCGGTCTAGTCACGAGGGAGCTCATCGAATACTATTCTGCCCGGGCCGCAGGCGGAGTGGGCATGATCATCACCGAGCACACGTGTGTCGATTTGGCTGGAAGGGCCAATCCGATGCAGCTGGGGACATATGATGATTCCCTCATTCCAGGACTGAACCTCCTTGCCGAGGTCCTGACGGCCTACGGGACAGTTCCCATCTGTCAGTTGAACCACGCCGGACGGCAGACCAGCAGCCAGGTTGTAGGCTGTCAGCCGGTATCTGCTTCGGAGACTGTCTGCCCGAATGGGGAAACAGCGCGAGCCTTAACATTGGCTGAGATCGAGCATCTTATCGAGCTATTCGTGAAGGCTGCGGCCAGGGCCATTAGAGCAGGCTTTCTTGGGGTAGAAATCCACGCAACCCACGGGTATTTGCTCAACCAATTCTTAAGCCCCCATACAAACCGGCGAGAGGACCAGTACGGACAAGACCGAGCCTTGCTCCTCAGCCAAATCGCCGCGGCGGTGCGGGATGAACTCGGCCCGGAAGCCGTCGTTGGCGTGCGCTTGAGCGGCAGTGATTTCCCCCCGGGCAGTCTTACTATCGATGATGCGTGCCAGGTGGCCGAGCGCTTGGAGAAAGAGGGGAACATATCGTACATCCATGTCTCGGCAGGGATCGCCGAGAGCGGCCAATGGAGCATCCAGCCCACCTATTTCCCGAGAGGTCCATTGCTGCCCCTTGTAAGGCGCATCAGAGAGAAGACGACTTTACCCCTCATTGCCGCTGGGTCCCTCGGTAATCCCGAACTGGCGGCCCAGGTCATCGGGGAAGGCACTGCGGATTTGGTGGCCTTAGGAAGACCATTGCTTGCTGATCCCGATTTGCCGGCCAAAGTTCGGCAGGGGAAGCCCGTCAGGCCCTGCATCCGCTGCAATGAGGGGTGCACAGGGCGCTCCCAGCTGGGACTCCCCGTTCGCTGTGCGGTGAATTGGAAAACGGGGAGGGAAGGGTACTGGCATCCCCAGCCACTCCGGCAGCGAAGATCCTGTCTCATCGTTGGCGGCGGTCCAGCTGGCATGCAAGGGGCGTTGGTGGCCAGGGAGCGGGGCTACCAGGTTTATCTATGCGAAGCATCCTCCGAGCTTGGAGGCCTGCTAAAAGCAGCCTGTGTTCCGTCCTTTAAGGAAGACCTCAGGGATTACCTAACCTACATGCGCCGGGAGGTTGCCTCCGCGGGCTGTCAGGTGTTGCTGGATACTCCCGTTACGCCGGCACTAGTGGAGGAGTTCCGTCCCGACGTCGTGCTAATGGCAACCGGCAGCAGGCCAATCTTGCCCTCTGCACTTGTCGACGGAGATCTGCCCTGCATTTCTGCGGTCGAGGCCCTCCTTCGCCTTCCTGAGGGACGACGTCTAGTGGTGGTTGGAGGAGGCATCGTCGGCTGCGAGACTGCCTTGCACCTCAGGGAGCAGGGCAAGGAGGTGTGTCTGGTGGAAATGTGCTCTCGCATTGCCCCCGATGCACCTTCACAAAACCGGGCGGCCCTGTCTGCCTATTTGGCCGAGGCGGGGGTTGAAGTCTACCTGGAGAGCACCGCCGAGAAAGCGGCTGAGGGACATTTGCTCCTCCGCACAAAGGATGGCATGAAGAGGCTGGAAGTTGACGGAATCATCGTCGCTGTAGGCTTTGAACCGTGCCGAGACTTGGCTTTGACACTGCGGGAGGATCTACCCGTTGAACTGATTGGCGATTGCCTAAAGCCAGGGAACGTTTTTCAGGCTATCAGCTGCGCGGCCTATACCGCGATGCGGATATGAATGGAGAAAGCCCCGGAATCGGGGCTTTCTCTTCGAACTAGTGTCCTTGGGCTGCATTGCGCCCGGCAATGCGTCCGAAGACTAGACAATCAATCAAGGCGTTCTTTTGATCGGCGCCTTGGATGTCGCCCGTTACTTCGCCGGCGGCAAAGAGCCCTGGGATGATGTTGCCTTTGTCGTCGAGGACTTGGGCTAGAGTGTTAATCGCCAAGCCGCCCGTTGTACTATGGATGTAAGGCTCGATGGAAATGGCGTAGTAGGGGGCCATCAAGCCAGCCTTCTTTGCGGCATCCTGTAAACCTCGGGGATCGATGCCGAACTTTACCGCTACATCCTCAAGACTCCCTTGGACTAAAGCGCCCCCGTCTTTGATCCTTGCCAGGGAATCCTCGCCGACCTTTTGTAGGACTGTTCCATCAAAGATCAAGTAGCCTGTATGGTTGGGCTGGGCCAGGATGGCGACGGCCAAGTCCCGATCCTGTTCATCCTTCAGGAAGGGTTGGCCCTTCTCGTTGACCATTAGTCCACCTTCGGTCAATAGGGCGACCGGAGCTGAAGTCCAAGCACCTTGACCAATGGCGACGCCCATGGGTACGATGCGGCCCAGCTCCATATCCACCAGCTTAGCTCCGACCTCTCGAGCCATCAGGATGCCGTCGCCCGTGGCGACGCCTTTAGGATTATTCGTCCTGATGCCGACCAGCTCCGGCGCATACTCTCTGAAAAGATCCTGGTTCTCGCCGAAGCCGCCGGTAGCTAGGACTACGCCCTTCTTGGCTTGGTAGGCGACTTCATCGCCATTGGCCTTGCGGGCGATGACGCCGACGATCGCTCCATCCTCTTTCACAAGTTTAACGGCCCGCGTCTCCAGCTCAATCCTTACCCCCGCTTCCCGGCAGGCTTTGGCCAGGCCCTCGGCCAACCCGAAGCCGCGGCCCTTGCACCAGTAGATGCGGGGATAGGTGGTCATGTAGGAAACGACTTCATCTTCGAGTGCCACCCCGTTGGCTCGGATCCAATCGACCGCGTGCTTGGCGTTATACGTGACGGTGCGGACCAGCTCGGGATCGTTCCTGTACTGCCCCAGTTCTAGCATGTCCCTGGCATGGACCTCGGGGGAATCCTCGGTTATTCCAGCCTTAAGCTGAAGATCTACACCAGCGGCGCAGAGCCCGCCTCCAGCCACTCTCGTGGTCCCGCCAATATAGGGCATTTTCTCCAGCAAGATTACATCCGCGCCATTTTGTCTAGCCTCCAGCGCCGCGGCCAAGCCGGCGGCCCCGGAGCCGACGACAACCACATCGGTGACAGCAGCCGATGCACTAAATACTGTGAGCGTGACCACAATCACACATAACATCACGATCCAAATTCGCCTCATCAACAGGATCCCTCCTCATACGTTGTCTAGTAGACGGGCTTGGACATTATCCTATCCGGCTGCCAAGCCATTTTCTTCGCTACAAGTTCGATCTTTTCCTTCAATTTGGCCGTCGTCGCTAAAGGACAAGAAGCGGGCAAGGGGGAATTGTGTAGACGGCAGACTTAACCGGTCGTTAAGTGTCAAGGTGGATGGGTGACAGCGATCACCGCGGATGGTGACCAAGGGCGGGGATGGATTAGGATGGAGGGGGCTGGCAGATGGAGGATGATAGGGTAAGCCTTACTCCACAGCAGCAGGCCTTCGTCGACTTTCAAGAGGGCTGTGCTCTGCTCCATGCACCGGTGGGGACGGGCAAGACTAGGGTCTTGGCGGAGCGGGCGGCAGAGGCCATCCGCCGCGGGATTTCCCCGAACCGCATTCTATGCGTGACCTTCACCAATAGGGCCGCGGAGGAGATGCGGCAGCGGGTGGCCCTCCACTGCCGAAACGAAGCTCGGTGGGTGCAGGTGCGGACCTTCCATGGACTTTGTGCGTGGATGCTTCGCCGCGAGGCCAAAGGGATCGGCCTTCCAACGGACTTTGTCATCTTCGATGAGGAGGATTCCAAGGAGATCCTGCGGGATCTGGCTCCTGAACAGGATGCTCGCTCCTTGTACCATTACATCTGCAGCCTCAAAGTAGACGTCGATGATGAGCAATTGGCCGGGGGCCCAATTCCAGAGGCCTTGTTCGCCGAAAGGAGCGACTTCAAGGACGAAATCCTTGCCTACCAGGCCGAGCTGGAGGCGAGTCATGCCCTCGATTTTGCCGATCTAATCCTCATGACCAGGGTCATGTTGATGAAATACCCCGAGATTCGGGGCCGCTGGCAGGGAAAATTCGATCTGATCCAGGTCGATGAAATGCAGGATACCCACCTGTCGGAGTATGGGATCTTGCGGGTATTGGCTGAACGCGGCGGCAATTTGGTCTTGGCCGGGGACTTTGACCAGACCATTTATGAATGGCGAGGCTCAAATCCAGGGGAGATCCTGAGGCGATTCCGACGGGACTTCCCCGGGGTCCGCACTTTCAGCTTCGATGAGAACCACCGAGCGACCCAGTCTTTAGTTGCCGCCGCGGCCAATGTGGTCGCTTCCTACAGCCGTCATGCCCCGCCCAGGCCTTCGGCGAAGGCTCCCCCGGGCAGGCCAACTGAGATTCACTTTGCCCGCAGCAGCCTGGAGGAAGCCGGTTGGATCGCTCGCCGGCTGAAACGAGCATTAGAGGAGACGCCTGGTCTTCAGATCGGGGTCTTGACCAGGCCCAACCACCGAGGGCTGGTCATCGCTGAAGCCTTAGCCCGCATGGACATTCCCCATCTGACGGTGGAAACCTATGAGTTCTTTCGCCGCCAGGAGGTTAAAGATGTCGTCGCCTACATCAGGTTCCTGCTCAATCCTTGGGATGGCCGCAGCTTTCGCCGCATCTTGCGTCGCCCGCGGCGGGGCATCGGGGAGCGGACCATCGCGAGGGTTGACGGGGCCCATCAGACAGGTCTGCGCCTTGTCGATCTGGCCCAACCGGCATCGCTGTTGGGGGATCCTTTTGCCTTGCTGGTGAACTCCTTCCGCCATGGGGAGCTTATCATTCTCGATGTGGAGACAACCGGTCTTGACCCGGGCCGGGATGAAGTCATTGAACTGGCTGCCCTGCGGCTTGCCAGGGGCAAAGAGGTGGAGCGTTTCCATCATTACCTGAGAAACACGGCAAGTGTAGGCGATTCCGTCGCTGTCCACGGGCTGACCGATGAATTCCTGATGGCCAAAGGGGACGATCCGGCAAAGGTGTTCGCCGGATTTCGCCAGTTTTGCCGCGATGCGCTAATCGTGGGCCATAACATCTCTTTCGATCTGCGGATGCTTCGGGCGAATGGCAAGCGGGTGGGGGTCCCCCTAGACTTTGGTGAGAATGTGGATACCCTGGAGATTGCCAGGCGCTTCCTTGACTTGGACGATTATCGCCTGGAATACCTTAAGGGCCATCTTGGTCTCCCCCATCACCCCAGCCATAGGGCTTTCGATGATGTACGCACTACCCTGGCCCTCCTCGAGCAGCTTATGCCCCTGATTGAAAAGGGCAGTTCAGCTCGGCGGGCTGTGGTGGGCGGAGTCGCGCCCGTGTTTGCACCAGTGATTGAAGAGCTGGAATCCCTCAGGACACAGGTGGATTCGCTGCGGCCTTGGCAGTTGTTGGATGCCGTCCTCGATCGCTCAGGGCTGGCTGATTTTTACAGGACAGATCCCCGTCGCATAGCTAACCTAGCTGAACTGAGAAAGGTCTTTAAGGACCGGGATGACATAGACAAGGATCCGCGCTCCTCCCTCGAGGCAATCATGGCCTTCGCAGCTTTGGCCCGCAATGTGGATCTGCTGAACGGGGAGGATAACCGGGTTAAGGTGCTGACCGTCCATCAAGCCAAGGGCCTAGAGTTTGATCTGGTGGTCATCGCGGGACTGGCGGAAAACGAGTTTCCTAACTATGGAGCGTGCAAAGAAGGGCGGGAGCTGGAAGAACGGCGGGTCTTCTATGTGGCGGTGACCCGGGCTAAGGAGCACCTCATTCTAACCGGACATGGCAGCCATGACGGGAGAATTAGAACCCCCAGCCGTTATTTTCGTATGATTGGCGATGGATGGGAGGAGCGGGACTCCTTTCGGTTCGCAAGATGCCAGCGGCGAGCAGAAAGCTAGCCAAACTGAATGAGGTCCATGTGCCAGTGGTGAGCGGGAAGAGTCTTAGGCGGTGAAGCTTGCTTATCCGGGGCTTCTTAGCGAGAGGAAAGAAAGTTGTGCCCAATGAATTCCGAAAATAGACAAGACAAGGAAGATGTGGTATTATATGCATGAATGACAAATAAGGCTGTCAATGGGGAGGTCCTAGGGAGCGTTAACAAATCCTAACTTCTGGAGGTGTGGGCGTTGAAGAAGCTGGCGTTGGTGTTGGTTGTGGTTCTTTGCTTCGCCCTCGTGGCGGGGGCTAGGGAAAAGGAAGGACCCTTGAGCGGCAAGAAGATTGGTCTGCTGGTTGCATCCGAGTTCAGCGACTTCCAAGCCTACTACTTGATCTGCTACTTGAGCGAGTTTGGAGCTAAGGTGGAAAACATCCTCGTGGACTGGGTAAAATGGAAATACACCCGTCCCAACGTGAGCAGCAAGAGTGTTACGGGCATGTGGGATCTCACCTTGGACCCGGTTCCGACCATGGGCCTTGGGGATCGCCATACCTTTGTCCGGTTTGATGACGCCGATGTGAACTCCTACGATGGAATAGTCATCCTCGGGGGTAATTCGCCCGATGTGATGAAGACGGAGCAGGTGGTCATCGACTTCGTCAAGGCCGCCTATGATAATGGGGCCGTCATCGGCGCAATTGAGCGGGGGCCCTATGTCCTAACCGCCGCGGGGCTGTCCCATGGCCGCAAGGTGACTGGGTACAAAGTGATGAAGCACATCCTCGCCAGGATCGGGGAGTACCTCGATCAGCCGGTTGTCAGAGACGGGCGGATCATCACAGCCCGGGATACCGACGCCACCGCGGAGTTTGTCCGGGAGTTCTGTCGGGCCTTCGATCCCAACTTCGACTGCGGCAAGAAGGACATCCTCAAGGACAAGCGGATCCTGATCGTTGCCGGCCAGGACTTCGAAGACATTGAGCTGGCGGTCCCGGCCATGGAGTTCATGTACCGGGGTGCGAAGGTGATCTTCGGGACTTTCCCGCCTCCGGTAGTTGCCCGGCCGCCCATGCTCGGCCTCGATGTAGTGATGGGCAACTTTGGGATGTCCGTGCCCTTCCAGGAAATCAGGGATACGGCTTATACCATTGCTCCCTTGAGCAAGATTCACCTCGATGACTTCGATTTGATCATGATCCCCGGGGCCTTCTGTCCTGACGCCTGTCTGGCGGATGGAACCCCTGTCCGGCTCCTGCGGGAGGCCTATGATGCCGGCAAGGTAGTGGCTGCCATTTGCCACGGACCGATGGTCCTGGCCGCGGCCGATGTGGTGGAAGGGAGGAAGATCACCGGCTGGTTGGCCAGCAAAGACGATGTTGAGATCATGGGCGGAATCTGGCGGGACGATCTGCCTGCCATTGTCGAAGGCAATGTAGTCAGTGGACGCACCCCCGATGATGTGCCCGAGTTCATCGATGCGATGACGGAGGCTCTCCTCGCCCAGTAGGCTGCTGCGCCGACTTGGGGGCACCCGGCATGGCCGTGGTGCCCCTTCTTACTGCCAGGGAAATTCAACCGCGCCTTCTTGGACCACCCGCTATCTGATATAATCTCTGTGGAAGGAAAGCTGCATCCTTGAAGTGCCGAGGGGGTGGTGTGGGTGCAGAAAGCCTTTAAGAACAGGCTCTTGGTCGTAATACTCTTTCTTCTGGCGACGGCTAGCTGCTTTGCCGCCCTGCCAAGACCAGTTGGCTATGTGAATGACTTTGCCAACGTCATCGGCCGCGATCATCGTCGGCAGATGGAGGATGTGGCTATTGCCCTTAGGGATGAACAAGGGGTGGAGCTTGCGGTGGTCACTATCCGCACGGCGGCGCCTTTGACGCCGAAGGACTATGCGACCCAACTCTTCAATGAATGGGGGATTGGCGGGCCTGAAGACAGTGGTCTGTTGATTCTGCTCAGTGTTGATGATCGGGAGATCCAGGTTGAAGTCGGATACGGGCTGGAAGGGGTCCTCCCCGATGGCAAAGTGGGGGCCATTCTTGATCAGGCGGTCGTTCCCCATTTGGCCAAGGGAGAGTACGGTCAAGGCTTACTGGCCGGTGCGAAGGTCTTCAAAGGGGAACTGGCCGGCGAGCACTACGAGCTGGCCCGCGAGGATGACGATTGGTTAATGGCATTTATCATCTTCATCTTGATTGCGGTGATCGTGACCTACCTTTACCGGCGGCAAGACCCCAAGGGGCCAGGGGGAACGGTTCACAGGCCAAGGCCAATCCATGTGCCAAGGTTTCCCCATGGCGGCGGCGGAGGAGGTTTTGGCGGCTTTGGCGGAGGAAGGAGCGGCGGCGGCGGGGCCGGCCGCAAGTTCTAATAGGGAGGCTGCAAGATGCGAAGAGGTTGGATTATTGTCGGTGTGGTCGTTTTGGTCTTTCTCCTTGCCTTCATATCCCAGTACAACAACCTAGTCACCCTGGAAACCAACGTCGATGCCAGGTGGGCCCAGGTGGAAAACCAGCTCCAAAGGCGAGCCGATCTCATCCCCAACTTGGTCAATACGGTGAAGGGCTATGCTAGCCATGAAGAGCGGGTCTTCGCCGACATTGCTGCGGCAAGGAGTCGGCTGCTGGCCGCCGGTGATCCAGGTGCGAGGATGGAAGCGAACAACAGTCTCGATGTAGCCCTTGGCCGTCTCTTGGCCATTGCCGAAAGCTACCCCGAGCTAAAGGCGGATGCCAGCTTTATCCGTCTGCAAGATGAGCTCGCGGGGACGGAAAACAGGATCGCCGTTGAGCGGATGCGGTACAATGAGTCCGTTGAGACTTGGAACAGGGCCATCCGCCGCTTCCCCACGGTGATCTTCGCTGGCCTCCTCGGCAAAGGGGCCCGGCCTTACTTCCAAGCGGCGGAAGGGGCCAGGGAAGTCCCCCAGGTGCAGTTCTAAGCAAAAGGCGGCTCGGTGACGGGCCGCCATACTAGAAAAATCAAACCTTAGTTGGCTTCCCCTTGTCGAAATCCGTATGATATGATCAAGAGTACCAGGCGAGCCGGGAGGATGTATTCGTTGTACCTGGGAAGCGTCCGGTTTTTTAAGCATCTGATCTATCTACTCCTTGCATCCATAGTCTTCGTCACGGGTTGGGGCGTAGTGGTCGTCGCTACAAGGGTGGTGACCTCAGTCGCTCGGCCCGACATCGGGGCGATTGCCCAGACTGCAGAGCCCTCCGTCGTCCGTGCGAAGCTAAATAGCCTAACCGGCAGCCTTCCCCAGGAAGCCGCGGGGGAGCTGCTCCCTCCAGCTCCGTCGAGCCCTGACTACCAGCGGATGTATCCGAAGCTTTACGGGGGCTTGCCGGAAAGGCTGGTTCGGGCTAAGAAGACGGCCTATTTGACCTTTGATGATGGGCCTTCGGCCAGGACCTTAGAGATCCTGGACATCTTGCGGGAACATGACATCAAAGCTACCTTCTTCGTGGTCACTGCCGGCGCCGACCCGGACATCTTAAGGCGGATCATCGCCGAAGGCCACACCCTAGGCATCCACAGCGCCACCCATCGCTACAATGAAATCTATGCTTCCGTCGATGCCTTCCTGGAGGATTTCTATGCGGCCCATGAAGCCATCCGGACGGCGACTGGCTTTTACCCGACTGTCTTTCGCTTTCCCGGCGGCAGCATCAATGCCTACAACATCGGCATCTACCAGGAGCTCATTGCGGAAATGCTTCGGCGGGGCTTCGTCTACTTCGATTGGAACGCTTCGGCGGCGGATGTGGGCCCCAACGTAACGGCCGCGGGGATCCTCGATGGCCTAGCCCGCTCCTTGAAAGGGCAGGAGCGGTTGATCGTCCTCGCCCATGACAGCCACGATAAGTACCAGACGGTGGCCGCCCTGCCCCAGATCATTGCCTTGCTCCAACACAAAGGCTACAGCTTCGATCGCTTAGATAGCAGGGTTGCCCCCATCGTTTTTGCCTACCCGCGGCCATCCCTCGGACCGGGTTTAGACATCTGACTCTACTCTAGGGCTAGCAGTCCGAGTTCACCGGCGCGCACCACGGCTTGGGTTCTGCTTTCCACCCCCAGCTTGTTGAACAATCGATGGGTATACCACTTGACCGTTCCTTCCGCGATGTGCAATCGGGCGGCAATCTCGATGTTAGACAGTCCTGCGGCAATTAAAGAGAGAATCTTGGCCTCTCGATTCGTGAAGACGACATTGGCTTCCCGCACCGCGGCGATCTTGTTGGCCGCCGGGCCGAGACTCGCCTGATAGACCATCAACGCCTGGGAGGCGAACCTTTCAACGGGTTCGATTAGATCGGCAGCAAAAGCGTTGGCCGCCAGATTGTTTTCCAGATACAAGACCCCCTGTTGGTCATTCCAAGCAAGAGGGAGGCACAGGACTGACTTGGGGTGGAAAGAGCGGACGTAACTATCCTTGGCGAAGAGCAGGTCCTCCCTGGCATCGGGGACCAAGACCGGTTTGTTTGTGCGCAACGCATAGCGGACGATGGCCTGGGAGAATCCCCTAGGGGAAGCACCCCGCTCCCCATCGGGAGGAAGGCCCTGGTCCCTGCCAGCGATGACGGTGATGTCATCATCCCTTACGGCGAGGAGGAAGCCTCGCTGGGCCCCGGCGCTCTTGAGAATGATACCCATCAGCCGGTTGATCAGTTCGGCAAGATCGCCTTGGCTTGCGAGGCTGGCAAAAGCCTCTTTGAAGGCGATGAGTTCCGCCTTCTCTACGACTCGGGAGGCCACCTCCCGATCATGGGGCGGCTGCACAGGTTGGCTTGTCGAGGGGTACCCGAGGATTCCCCTGTACGTGGCCCGCAACCGGTCGGCTTTGGCCGTAGCCCCGTATTCCTCATAAAGGCGGCACGCACAGTCGAGATGGATCTTGGCATTCTGAGCAAAGTCCCGCCCCAAGTAAAACGCGGCGGCCAGTTCGCATGCGAGGGCGGCATCGAGCTTGTAGCCATGGCTCAAGGCGAGGCCAATGGCCTCTTCGTAGTTGGCCATGGCCTTCATCTTGCTCCCTTGCAGTCGATATCGCTCCGCGCTGGCCAGACATAGCTTGTGGTGGAAGTTGTCCCGACAGGCCTGGGACCATTGCTGCAGATGCTTAAACCCCTGGTTCAGAAGCTTCCGTGCCTGCTGGGCGGCGGATTTGGGCAAAGTTGGGATCACGGCCGCGGCCGCCAAACAAGTCCAATAGTCGAACTCCGGCAGGCTGATCTTGCCCGCCATCGCCGCTCGCTCGGGATGGACGCGCATCACTAGCTCCCATGCTTCTTTAGCGGCGCCCTGAAGGTAAAGGGAGCGGATTTTCATCAGGTAGTAGAAGGGGACGATGATGGTAGATTCGGTCGCCAACATCCGTTCGGCAACGACTTGTTCATCGTACCCATTACCGGTGAAAGTCAAGGGATCTGCCGTTTGGCCTCGGAGGTTGGCGATGTACTGGTCCGTTGTCTGGAGGATGTCCAGGAGATCACCTATTCCATATTGAGCGACGGCGGCCTGGGCGGCCTTGTTTTGTTGCTCTAGGTCATCGAGGGAATCCCCGAGAACGAAGCGCATCTGGACCATTTCCACGTGGATGGCGCCGGCAAAGAGGATGTCCCCGTGTTCGTGGGCGAGGCGATAAGCTCGCTTGCCATACCTGAAGCTTTCCCGCAACGATCTGTGCCAGTGGTTCAGATAAGTGGCCACAAAGTAATCCACCATGTACCTAACACTGCCCTCGTGGCGCGCCGCAAGGTCCATTGCCAGCTTTTGGAATCCGATGCCTGCGGTGAAATCGCGGAGCTGAGTGACGCAAAGGAAGCTGTAGCCGGCATAGGCCAGAGCCGACAGGGCCGTCGTACCATACTGGAGGGAGAGCTTAACCATTTGGAGTACAACGTAAACAAACAGTCCCGGATCAAAAACGGTTGCCGGGGGTATGAGTTTGCCGAGGACGCCGATGGTCTGCAGCGCCCGGGGGTCAGTCATGGGCGGAAGGTGCAATAAGAAGTCAATCTCCTTATCTGCCAGGAGCCCACGGGTGGCCGCTAGTTCCTGTGTCAGCTCTTCTTCGCTGGGCCGCATCGGGATTTGTAAACCAAGTAGCTGCAAAGCCGCAAGTCCCGAACGGACAGCTTCTTCATCGGTGTAGTAGGCTGTCGCCAGGGATGCCCGGTCGACGTAGAGTTCGACCTTTTCCTCGACGGTCCGGGCATGACCCTCTATGAGCTGGAATATTTGTTCTGCGGATTGGAATCCGTCCAACAGGAACTTGCACCAGTAATAGTGGGAATAGAGTTCGAAGGACAGTTCATAATGCGTATCCCAGCAGTCTTGAGGCAGCAGCTCGATGCCCACCTGCAAGTAGCCGAGGGCGGCTTTAAAAGCTACCGATGCCCTTGCCTTCTTCGCTGCCTCTAGATTGTACTGGGCCAGCTGCAAGCGTTGATCGGCGTCTTTGATGAGGTCCAAGGCGGAGTTTAGGTGGTCAACCGCGGCAAAAAGCCCCGCATCCATGAAGGTTAGGCCTTGCTGCTCCAGCATTGCCCACCCTGCCTGGAGGTGGATCTTTTTCTTCTCTCTTTCCGGCAGGAGGGAATAGAGGGCTTCGACCACCCGGTCATGGACGAATTCGTAGCAGGAACCAGGTCTATTATCATCGCCTTTGAGCAAGATGCCCGCCGTGACTGCCGGCTCAAGGTCTAATACCAGGGCCTCGCTGGGCCAGCCGGAAACGGCCGCTAGGATCGGAAGGGGAAAGCGGCGGCCAAGGCAGGCGGCGTACTTGACTATGGCGGCCGTATGGGCGGGCAGTCCTTTGACCCTAGCCAAGAGGAGGTCGATCATGTCCTCCTCCCAGGGGATTTTCCTTTCGTCTGCGCCGACGTACTGCCAGGTCATCTGATCGAGGGAGAAATGGAGGGAGCCTTCACTGTAGAGGCCATGGAGGACCTGCCTGATGTACAAGGGGACCCCGCCCGATCGGCGGAAGACATCGCTCGCCAGGGCCTCGATCCCCTGACGTTGCCCAAGGATGCCGCTGATCAGCTTTCTTGTTTGACTGAGGTTGAGGGGTTCGATATGGATGTGCTGAACAGAAGCCCCTCCGGCGGCTAAGGCCTTCATCAGGCGGGATGTCCGTTCGGCGGTCCCTTCTTCGCCGGAGCGATAGGCGAAGATCCAAAGGAGGGAGCCGGCAGTAGTGCCCGCTAGATGTTCAAGCAGTTCCAAGGAGGCCTCATCCATCCATTGAAGATCGTCAAGGAAAAAGACAAGAGGGCAGTGTTGAGCGGCAAAGACATTGATCAGCTTACTAAAGGTCCGCAGAAAACGAAGCTGGGACTCTCTTGGAGGCAAAGGCGCCGTCGCTGGAAAGGGGCCGGTGAGGGAAGCTAGCTCCGGGATCATTTCCGTGAGACTGCCCCCCGCATCTTCCAAGACTTCCCGGAGGCGGGGCCGCCAGTAGTCCGCCTCCTTCTTGTGGGTCAAGATCTGTTGGATGAGGCCGGTGATAGCTTGCAAGATGGAGCTATAGGGCATGTCGCCTACGATCGGCAGGGACTTGCCGTAAAGGAAGTAATTCTTTGGCTTCGTTGCCAGCTCTCTTTTCTGAAAGGCGTTGACCAGGGCGGTCTTGCCAACGCCTGGGATCCCTGAAACGAAAACAGCCTGGGGTCGTCCCCGCCTTGCGTCCAAATAGGCCCTGGTTAGGACGGCGAAGGCTTGATTGCGGCCAACCAGCTTGTCGTGCTTAAGGAGCCGTTGGGGCAAATCACTTTGCCCCAAGGGGAAGGGGTTAATCGCGCCGCGCCGTTCCCACTCTAAGCGGCAGCGGGCGAGATCCGCCCTCAACGCGGCAATGGTTTGATAACGCTCTTCAGGGGACTTGGCCAAGAGCTTCATCACCACGCGGGATAGGATCTCCGGGATTTCGGAGTTAATGAGATGGGGTGGTTTTGGGGCGGAAGAAAGATGGGCGTATGTCCAACCCAGGGCGTCTTGGGCTTGGAAGGGGAGCTTGCCGGTCAATAGCTCATAAAACAGGACCCCGAGAGAGTACAGGTCGCTTCGCTGATCGACGCTCCAACCCAGCCGTCCCGTCTGCTCGGGGGATATGTATGGAAGCAGCCGGTCGATATCTGTTTGACTTTGGAATTGGACCTCTCCCGTATCCTCATTGATCCAAATAGCTTCAGGACTAATGTTTGCAAGGACATCCCCTTGTTCGTGTCGTTTGGCGATGTATTCAGTCAAGGGGGATTGAATGCAGAAAAAGGCTGAAAGTCGCCGTCCTTCCGTGGACTCCATGACCTTCCTTAGCGGCTTCAAGACTACCACCTCCGGAGCTGTATCTTTGGTCAGAATAAGAAACATTCGATGCGCGTTTGTTGGCCGTGAATACTTCGTGCCTTGGCGAAAGGGCCAGAGCCAACGACCAGACGCAGCAAAGCGGGAGGAGAAGATTGGCTGCTAAAGTGAATGCTGACAGGCAAATTCGACCCTAGAATCTTTGCTTGTCAAAGGTCAATGGGCTCACGCAGCGACATCGATAGGTAGAAACATAATGTTATGAAAGCATGCTCTCCAAATCTTAGTATAGCAGAGTCTAGATAAATCTGAAAAGTCATGAGCGGCCGATTCTGGCGAGAAATCGGCCCATTAGGCCAAAGGCCAACTTTCGTTGGCTATCTTTGTAGGAATTTGTATGTTACCATGCCACTAACAAAGAGACTTGTTTACTTCTTAGCTCTCAGCGCTAGTTCTTGTTGACGGTGAGCGGCTTAGTCTCTTGTCTTCTGATCGTCAGGAAAAGGAGCTTAGAACCGGGTGAGGCAGTGGCCAAAGCTTGGAGGTTTTGCAAAGTGGGAAGGTCAATGAACTGGTTGCTTGGCAATGCAAGGCAGGCCGCGGCGGAGGTGTTCGGTGTGTTGTTCAATAGACGCCAGCAGCAAGAGAAGGGGCAGGCGGCCGGGCGCGATGTCGGCACGACGGTGATTGGTGCCTCGACCAAGGTGGCAGGCAATATTGTGACCGATGCTGACTTGGAGATTGCCGGTATCGTCGAAGGGAATGTCGAGACTCGGAACAACCTCTTGGTTGGCGGAGAAATTCGGGGCGAGGTGAAATGTCGGGACGCCAAGCTCCAGAAGGCTGAGATCGAAGGCAATGTCACCGTTGCTGAAACCCTCGTGGTGGAGCCGGGCTCTGTCGTTACTGGTAATGTTATCGCCACCAATGCTATGATTGCGGGCGAGATCAAGGGCGACTTGATCGTCAGGCTAAATGCCAGCATTAGCAAACAAGCGATGATCATCGGGGACATTTCGGCTAACACCATCAGCATTGAAAGCGGCGCGGTAATTCAAGGCGGCGTGAGCATTCGAAACGAAGCTGTTGGCTTTGCTGCCAGCAAAGCGGAGAGCGGCAAAGCTGTGCTGCCCATTCACTTGGTGCCCAGGACGGCTGATGACTAGCCATTTTGCTAGTTCGCCTAGAAATAGACTGCTCCGTACTGATTTAGCACCCCAAGCGCAGAGCTGTAGCCTTCTTTGTCAATCCCATATCGCGGCATTCTCGTATTCTCACGATCGTCCCCCGTTCGTCAAGTTTGCTCACCCCTGGAATCGGTGCATTGGTTGTACTCACCAATCCAATTCGAGTGGGTGAGCTTTTTTCTTTCTTCACGTGGCCATCTGTGGGGATCTTTCGTGACCATTTATGTCCATTCTAACCTGGCCATTTACAAGAAGACTGGGAATGTTGCCGGAC